>ERZ780202.1504-NODE-1504-length-12527-cov-4.111209_pt1 | contig 12527 bp, 9 predicted proteins | sample MGYA00510978_ERZ780202 | MGnify/ENA primary metagenome ERZ780202 (study PRJEB29588, sample SAMEA2155689) | human gut metagenome | biome: human gut; feature: human-associated habitat; material: faeces | place: Denmark | collected 2008/2010 ...
ACAAGCCGATGATTATCGGGCTGAAAGCGAATGTGGCGGAGATTGCCGCCACCTATCAGGCGGCCTATCCTAACGCCCGCATCCTCTACGCTTCTGAAAAGGACTTTTCGACCGCCAACCGTGTGCGTTTCTTCAACAACATCAAGAACAACGACTATGATTGCGTCATCATGTCGCACGACCAGTTCGGCATGATACCCCAGTCTCCGGAGATACAGCAGGAGATATTGCAGGCCGAGCTGGACTGTGTGGAGGAGAACCTCGAAGTGCTCAAAGCACAAGGCAGGGACGTTTCCCGCGCCATGATGAAAGGGTGTCAGAAACGCAAGGCCAACCTGGAAGCCAAGTTGCAGAAGGTGGCGCACGCGCTGGAAACACGCAAGGACGACGCCGTGGACTTCCGCCTCATGGGTATCGACCACCTCTACGTGGACGAGAGCCACAAATTCAAGAACCTGACTTTCACGACCCGGCATGACCGGGTGGCGGGCCTCGGAAATCCCGAGGGGTCGCAGCGGGCGCTCAACATGCTTTTCGCGCTGCGTACCATACAGCAGCGCACGGGCCGCGACCTGGGGGCGACGTTCCTCTCGGGAACGACCATCTCCAACTCGCTCACGGAACTGTACCTGCTTTTCAAGTACCTGCGCCCGAAGGAACTGGAGCGTCAGAATATCCGCACCTTCGATGCCTGGGCGGCCATTTTTGCCAAGAAAACCATCGACTACGAGTTTTCCGTGACCAACGAGGTCGTGCAGAAAGAACGGTTCCGATATTTCATCAAGGTTCCCGAACTGGCCATGTTCTACTCCGAGATTACAGATTACCGCTCGGCGGAGGATATAGGGATCGACCGACCGCAAAAGAACGAGATATTGCACAATATCCCGCCGACACCCCAGCAGACGGAGTTCATAGAACAACTGGTGCAGTTCGCCAAATCGGGCGATGCCACGCTCCTGGGCCGCCTGCCGCTCTCGGAGCGGGAGGAAAAGGCGAAAATGCTCATTGCCACAGACTACGCCCGCAAGATGTCGCTCGATATGCGTATGATAGACCCCGAACTATACAGCGACCACGTGGACAACAAGGCGAGCCACTGCGCCCGTATGATTGCCGGTTACTACCGCCGTTTCGAGGCGTACAAAGGTACGCAGTTCGTATTCTCCGACCTGGGAACCTACAAACCCGGAGCGGGGTGGAACGTCTATTCCGAGATACGGCGTAAACTCGCGGAGGATTACGGCATACCCCAAAGCGAGGTGCGGTTCATCCAGGAGGCGACCTCGGAAAAAGCGCGCAAGGAGATGATCGCCGGTATGAACACCGGAAAAATCCGCGTACTCTTCGGATCGACCGAGATGCTCGGGACGGGAGTGAACGCGCAGAAACGCTGCGTGGCGATACACCACCTGGACTGCCCCTGGCGTCCCAGCGACCTGGAGCAGCGCGACGGGCGGGGAATACGCACCGGGAACGAGATCGCCAAACTCCATGCCGACAACAAGGTGGACGTGATATTATACGCCGTCGAGAAGTCGCTCGACGCCTACAAGTTCGGGCTGTTGCACAACAAGCAACTGTTCATCCGCCAGCTCAAGACCAACAACATGGGAAGCCGTACCATCGACGAGGGGGCCATCGACGAAAAGAGCGGCATGAATTTTTCCGAGTATGTCGCCGTCCTCTCGGGAAATACAGACCTGCTGGACAAAGCCCGCCTGGAGAAGAAGATTGCCACGCTCGAAAGCGAACGCCAGGCATTCGTGCGCGGCAAATCATCGAGCCGCTACAAGCTGGAGCAGATCACGGAAAAGATAGAGAAGAACAACGACCTGATACGGCGTATCGGCAAGGATCTGGAACACTTCAAGGCCCGCGTCGAGTTCAACGAGGACGGCTCGTACCGCAATCCCGTGAAACTGAACGGGCTGGAAACCTCCGACCCCAAGCTCATCGGGAAACAGCTCAACCATATCGCCGAAACGGCACGCACGCTCGACAGGCTCGAGCCCATCGGGAGCCTCTACGGGTTCGAGCTGCTCGTCCAGAGCGAAACGACCGGGAAAGACGGGCTCGACCTGGTGCAGAACCGTTTTTATGTCCGGGGTGAAGGGGATTATCTATACCAGTATAACTACGGGAATATCGCCTCCGACCCGCGACTGGCGGCGATGAACTTCATCCACGCGCTCGCAACCATCGAGCCGACACTGGAGAAATTCCGGAAAAAGAATGAGGAACTGGAGAAAGATATTCCCGTCCTGCGGGAAGTGGTGGAAAGTTCCTGGCGCAAGGAGCCCGAACTGACGGCCCTGAAAGCTGACCTGACGGAAATAGACCGCAGGATACAGCAAAGCCTCAAACCGATAGAAGAGAGCGAGGGAAAGGAGGCGGAGGAGGATAACGACGTGTGCCGGGAACGGCATGACACGGCGGAAGAGCTCCCGAAGGAAGACAACACGGCGGCCCGTATTCCTTCCCGGCTGCGGCAGATTGCCGACGCCTCCGGGGGGCGCATCGTGATCGCGGGCGTGGGCAGCCCGCCGGAGAACGGCCCTGCGAAGAAAGGGATCAAGATGTAAACGAAAAGCCGACGGAAGTACAGATTTCCATCGGCTTTTTTCATATGTCCGTGAGCGTTGTCGTCACACTTCCTGCAAGAGTGTTTGCAGCTCCTCCTGCGTGGGAAGATAGGTCATGTACTGGGCGGCGAAGACCTGCTTTTCATCTTCGGGCAGCGTATAACGGACGACCGCGTCGTTTTTCTCCGCGCAGAGGACGATACCCACCGGAGGGTTATCCCCGGGATTCATCAACTCACGGGTGTAGTAATTGACATACATCTGCATCTGCCCCAAATCCTGATGGGTCAGCTCCCCGGATTTAAGGTCTATTAAAACGAAACAACGGGCCAGGTAATTGTAAAAGACCAGGTCGATGTAGAAATGCTTGTCATCGAAGGAGATACGCTTCTGTCGCGCGACGAAGGCGAAGCCTTTCCCGAGTTCGAGCATCAAGCGCTGCAAGCGGCTGATGAGCAGTTGCTCCAGATCGGTTTCCAGAAAATGCTCTCCCTGCGGGATACCGAGAAACTCCAGGATATACGGGTCGCGGATGATCTCTTTGGGTTCGACACGTCCGGGTTCGGTACGGGAAATCTCCTCTTTCACAGCTTTCTTGTCTCGGCTGGCCAGCAGGCGGTCATAGAAAAGCGTGTTGATTTGGCGGTCGAGCTGCCGGACACTCCAGTTTTCCTTGACGCACTCGTGCAGGTAAAAATCACGGGCGGCATCGCCCGACACCTTGAGAAGCGTGCGGCAATGCGACCAACTCAATTTATCACACAGCGTGTGATATTTCGGGTAGCACTGGTAAAACTGCCTCATGTACCGCAGGTTGGTGGCCGTGAACCCGTTTCCGAACTCCGCCACGAGCCGCCTGGAAAGGGTGTTGATGACAGCCTTGCCATATCCGGCACGGCCGGGTCCCTGCTGCTCGTACTCCACTATATATTTCCCTACCTGCCAGTAAGCCCTCACGAGGGTCGAATTGACATGATGTATCACCTTCGCGCGCGCTTCCTGCAAGATATGGCGCACGTTATGCAGCAGCTCTTCCTCCCCTTTGTCGGCAGGATATATTTTATCAGTTTCTTTCATTGCTTCATTATTATATAGGCTTCCAAGTGCAAACATACTGATTTTACGGCAAATATCGAGCGGTTGCACCGTCATGTCGTGCCTTATTCCATGTATCTCCGCGTTTTTCCATGACGCCGGACTCTCGGGACAGGGCCTAACCGGAACCGGCAGGACGATCCTTTTTCAGCTTGCGGAAATTACTGAAGTTACGCTCGATGAACCGCAGGACGTCCGATTCCCGGTAGAAGGTCTTGTGATAGATCATCTCGTAAGGCAGCTCTCCCGAGGTGCGGTAACGCTGGAGTGTGCGCTTGCTGATATTGAGCATACGGCACAGGTCGTAATTGTCCAGAAGACGCTCCCCGTCAGGCAGGATGGAAAGCGGTTGCTCCACGTCCCCCGCGCACAGCTTCTCGATACGTTCCAGCCGTTCCGAGAGCCGCTGCATCCATCCGTCGAAATATTCCTTGTCCAGAAACATGGCCTATTCCTTTGGTCGGTTTTTGCGCCGCACGGAACGCTCCTTCAGCACACGGCGGATTTCCGTGAGGGAATAATACAGCTTCCGGTTGATGGCCGAATAGGTGATCACGTGATCCGAGCGGAGGCGTTGAAGGGTACGCCCGCTGATACCCAGGTAACGGCAGACCTGCTCGCCGTCCATCCATTCGTCGTTTATATACTCCTTATTCCATGCACGCCCCTTTTCAGGGAGAGAGGCGATTGCAGCCTCTATTTTCTCTATACGCCCGACAAGCTCGTTATAGGCTCGCGAACCGATCACTATGATTTTCATACTCCTTTGTTTTTTAGTCTGTTACAAAGGTCGGGCTTATATGGACAGCTTAAAACGAGGTCGGTACGACTTTTTTTTGATAATTTGCAGTGAACTGATTCTCAACGGTTCATGCGGTGAAGAAGGCAGTGTTTTTTACCGAAATCCGCGGCCCGTACTCGGTATTTTTATGGGCAGAAATGCGATAGAATACTGTGATTCAACGCTTAACGGTGTTCTAATCCGGACGGGGCTACAACGGAACACCCGTATCGGCTCCTTATACGGGTGCAAATACGGGCGTTCGGGAAAGTTCCTTTCGAGAGTTACGGGGGAAAACCGACCTCGGTTCTTTTGTTATATACAACGCTGATTATCAGTGTTTCTATAAGGAATAGAGTGCTTTACCGGTTCATATTCTACTCGGAATTGCCGTTTTTCTTGTTTCGCTTCCACGTCTGCATACGTTTAAGCAGGGCCTCTTTCGCCTTGTCAAGCCACGGTGTCGGGTTGTTTCGGATTTTCATATCGCAGAATGTCCTCGAAAGGTTCATGTCGAGGTGTACGTTGAAAGCGTTGGAAATGTAGCTGGCAAGTTGCGTGAGTGGCACATTGCCGAAACAGCCTTTACTGTCGAGCAGGTAAATAAGTTCCGTCAGATCCGTCTTCGAGTCCTGCCATGTCGGACGCACGTCAGACAATGGCAGAACCATGTTCCGGAGGTTCGTGCTCTCCAGTGATTCCAATTCGCCCATAAGATAAACCGACAACATATCGTTGGCCAGGATTTTCGCCACCTTGAAATCCGCGTTTGTCGAAAACTGCGGGTCGAGTTTATAGTAGAAGGTTTCCAGGTATTGCTCCGTGTCGGTCTGCCCGCGCAGGAAATAGAGGCTGTCCAGGTGTGTGGCGCCGCTGCGGAAATAGCGGATAAAGTCGAGGCGTTTCTGCGTGTACGCGTTGATGGCCCGAACATGGGCGTCCAGGTACTCCCGTTGTGCCTCGATACTTCCTACCGGACGGTTCATCTCGATATTGTAGAGCTTGCGGTAATAGATCAGACGGCAAAAAAGACGGGGTTTGATTTCTTTGAAGAACTTTATTTCCTCGTCATCGTTTTGAAAACGGTAGCCGATGATATATTGTTTCAAACGGTCGAACGCTTCTCCCAGGACACGTGACGCTTCAAGCGACTTTTTCAACACGTCGGTATCCCGCGATTCGATGCGTTCGATACTCCGCAGGACTTCGCTGTTTAATTTCTCTATAAATACAATCATAATCCGTCTTGTTACTTTCGCGCATAAAGTTAGCGAATCGAAAAGCCGGCGGATTACGATTTTTATCTTTCTCTTCGTTTTTTTATCACGAGGCCGATTTTAATGTCAGATCCGGCCTTCCTGGCGGATGGAAGTGGGATTGCTCCCCATATTCCGCTTGCAAAAGTCCGTAAAGTGGGATTGGGCGGAGAAACCGCACATGTAGGCTATTTCCTGCAACGTGTAGTGTGTCGTCCGCAACAACTCCCCGATACGTTCGATACGGCGCTGACGCAACCACGAGGAGGCCGAGCAGCCGAAAACCCGCTGGAAACGCCGGCGGAAGGTAATCGTGCTGGAATACCCGCAAACCCCGGCGAGTTCCGTGACGTTATCCGAGGCAAGATAATTCGATTTGACACGGGAGATGAACTCGTAATCGTCCCCCAGGTGCAACAGCTCCTCGAACTCCCCGACATCGGCGGGAGTGAGATGTTCATAAGAGGCGTCGAGCATTTTCAGCATGACAGCAGCGTTACATTCAACGGGCATACCCAATGTCTTACGGGCTTCACGCAGGTAATTCTTGAACCGCAGCCGCAGCGTGTCGTGATGCGGGTAGGAACACTGGGACAGAATGGTGCAGACCGTCCGCAGTTCATCGACACAACAATAGCCGAAATACCACGTTACAAGACGCTCGACATAATGGACGGCATGAAACTCCTCCGAAAGCATCAGAAGAAGCAGGAACGGGGTGAAATCCTGGTATTCCCTCGTTATGGGACGGGGTGCTTCGTCAAGCAAGGAGGCGATGTCCCGCATCAGAAGAGAATCTCCCGAGTACGCTTTTATTTGTTCGGAACTGCGGGCATAATCCCGGTAACGCGATATGACCGCCGACAAAGCATTGAACTTCACGGCGTGAACGCCTTCTATAAAGGAAGGGCGAAGACTGTTGTAAATGGATAAGTCGGTTTGCATAAGTCATTTCTATAAAACGGAGCCGCATCCCCTTGTTGCCAAAACTCCGCAAGTCGTTACTTATGAACCGCTTGGAACACGGTACGAATCCTAATTACAAATATATCGCATCTGATAATCCGGAACAAATATCAGCAGGTAAAAATGAAAATAAACCTCGTTATTTTTGATTATTACCTGCAATAATATTATATTTGCAAACAAATAAGAGTTGTTTGACAGCATGAGAAATATAGTGTATCAAAGCACTTTACCAATTTCTTATCCGTTGCCTATTCTCATGCGAGTTTCTTTTAATCTATTTGTAGTCAATTAAATACCTTCAGACTACATCAAATATAACAAAAATAGAAATTACAATAGTAACTTTGATAAATGATAATTTAGAGGAGCAGGCCAAAGCGCTGTTTAAGTCGTGGTTTGTGGATTTTGAACCATTCAAAGGCGGAAAATTCGTTGATTCGAAGTTAGGACCAATTCCAGAAGGATGGAGTATCGGAAAGGTAAATGATGTCGTACAAATTCTATCAGGTTTTGCCTTTAAGTCGGAAACCTTTGTTCAGAGTGGTCCATATCGATTGATTACAATTAAAGGAGTACAAGATGGCTATCTTGATATTAGTGGAGCATCTTATATATCAAAGGTACCATTAAAGATGCCTGCGTACTGTAATCTGGAAATAGGAGATATTTTATTATCTCTAACAGGAAATGTCGGAAGAGTGTGCATAGTAGATAGACCTAATTTATTGCTTAATCAGCGAGTTGCAAAGTTGCAACCTCGAAGAGATAAGCAAGATTTGCTATTTGTTTATATATTATTTAGACAGGATACATTCAAAAATCATTTGCTACAAATAGCACGAGGAACGGCCCAATTAAATTTAAGTCCTGTGGAAACAAGAGAAATAAGCATAATCCTACCTCCGGCCAATGTCTTACTTGAATTTAGTAAAATAGGGCAATATTTGTTTGATAAAATAGCATTGAGTAATCAAGAAACACTTCGTCTATCCGCTCTCCGCGACACCCTTCTACCCAAACTCATGTCCGGCGAGCTCTCCGTCGAGGAGGTTTCCTTCGATTAGCTTGCTAAATTATCATCTCTCCGCGATACCCTTCTACCCAAACTCATGTCCGGTGAGATCTCCGTTGAGGAGGTTTCCCTCGATTAGCTTGCTAAATTATCATTTATCGGTTATCTTTGTGTGTATTTCAATGGACTGCGTAACTTTATCAATTTCAATAATACAAACGCAGCCATGAAAGAAAAACTAATTGACGAAATTAAAACCGCGATGCGTACCGTCATTACGGCAGATCAAATGAGCATCTTATGTAACGTGCTGAATCGCACATTGCAAAATATTGTCATCGCAGAAAAGCTTCCGGATAGCGAAGCGCGAATCAAGGCTAATTCTCAACTGCAAACGCTATTTATATCAGCCAAGCGAGTCGAGGGATGCTCCGAGAAAACACTAAAATATTATGCTTCGACTATTGAATATATGTTACGGCAGATCGACAAGAATATCGTCGATATAACAACGACCGATCTACGATGTTATCTTGCATCATACCAATCGAATAACCAATCGTCAAAAGTTACCATAGACAATATCCGCAGAATTTTCTCAAGCTTTTTCGCATGGCTCGAAGACGAAGATTATATTCTTAAAAGCCCGGTGAGACGCATCCATAAAGTTAAAACCGGCTCCTTAATTAAAGAGGTGCTATCCGATGAAAATCTCGAAATTTTGCGTGACAACTGCACCCATATACGAGATCTGGCAATCGTAGATATGCTATCGTCTACCGGCATCCGCGTCGGCGAACTGGTAAAAATTAATCGAGAAGATATAGACTTTCACGAACGCGAATGCGTCGTTTTCGGCAAAGGCAACAAAGAACGAGAAGTCTATTTCAACGCCCGCACAAAAATTCATCTGAAACAATACCTCGAAAGCCGGACAGATGACAATCCGGCACTCTTCGTATCCATCGCCAAGCCACATAATCGACTTAAAATTAGCGGAGTGGAGTTGCGCCTCCGCCAACTCGGTCGCAAAGTTTCGATTCACAAAGTTCATCCGCATAAATTCCGCCGAACACTTGCTACAATGGCCATCGATAAAGGGATGCCGATCGAACAGGTACAAAAGCTATTAGGGCACGTCAAAATCGACACAACAATGCACTATGCAATGGTCAATCAAAGCAATGTCAAAATCTCACATCGGAAATATATAAATTAGAAAAACAATATATGAATACGACCTGGAGGCAATGCACAATAGGAGATGTGTGCGATACAATTTCCAATACATACAACAGTAATGCTCAACAAGTTGTTCTTATTAATACATCTGATGTATTAGAAGGCAAAGTATTAAATCACATTTATATTCCTAATGAGAATCTGAAAGGTCAATTTAAAAAAACTTTTGAAGAAGGCGATATATTATATAGCGAAATTCGTCCACAAAACAAACGCTATGCATACATTGATTTCGCCCCAATCAATTATATTGCATCGACCAAATTAATGGTTATTCGAAATAAAAATATTGTCAAGTCCAAATACCTCTACTACTTTCTTCAATCTGATAAGATTATTTCAGAACTTCAAATGTTAGCGGAGACTCGTTCTGGTACATTCCCGCAAATAACATTTAATGAGTTGTCCAAGCTAAGCATTAAGATTCCACCGCTACCTGAACAAGACAGAATCATTTCTATTTTAGACTCAATCTGTAAAAAAATAGATATAAATCAACAGATAAATGATAATTTAGAGGAGCAGGCCAAAGCGCTGTTTAATCATTACTTTATTCAAAATACAGAGAATTTAGGAGAATGGCAAGACGGGGTTTTGACTGACATTGCCCAATACCTTAATGGATTGGCTATGCAAAAATATCCAGCGATGCCTAATGAGGCAGGATTGCCAGTTTTAAAGATTAAAGAACTTGGACAAGGACAATGTGACACCAACAGTGATCGTTGCTCATCTTTAATAAAACCTGAATATATAATTTCTGATGGAACCATTATATTTTCTTGGTCAGGAACCCTACTTGTAGATATTTGGTGTGGTGGAAAATGTGGGCTCAACCAACATTTATTTAAGGTATCTTCGGCAAAGTATCCTCAATGGTTTGTTTTTTATTGGACAAAGCATCATTTGAATAAATTTATTCGCATTGCGAAAGACAAAGCGGTTACTATGGGGCATATCAAACGATGTGATTTAGAAATATCAAAAGTAAAAATCCCAAGTAAGCAGGCTTTGGTTAATTTAGATAAGTTATTTTCTCCCATCTTTAATAGAATGGTTACTTGTCGAATTGAAAATAGGAAATTATCATTTATCCGTCGATTGAGTCTGATCTTATTATCGAGAGAAGATAATATAGCTACAACTTTTTTCTGCACATCTATTGCGGGGATATTTACAGGCCATTGCATAATCTGTTTTTTGTCCCCTCGAGGCATTTTACACCCTTTTGCTCCCGACATTACGTAATCGAAAAACGCTTGCTGGCTCAACAGATAGTATAAATATTTGCTATCTGTATTTTCTTTTGCACGAATACACAAGACATCCGCAGAGCACCCACCGCACCTATCAGCACACCATATTTTTTGGAAATATGGCCGAATATTAGAGATCAAAATATCTCCGATTTTATATTCAGTTGTGGTTCCAGGCGGTATTATTGTAGATTCACTTATACCACCTTTATTGGGTAACATATTTTCCGTAGAGATATAATTCATACTACTCGTTGTGCGATTATTTACATAGTCACATACATGTTCTAATTCACATGCATTTTTTAAGTCATTAAGAATTAAGCCCATATTTGCTACAATTTATACCCAATACTACCTAACTGTTTTTTGATCTCTGCCTCCAGCTCGTGCGACTTTTCAAATAGTCCAGAAAGCTCGCCCGTCAAGCGTGTCATTTTCTCCTCAAACGGTTCGGTGTCCTCCTCTTGCGCAGCAATGCCCACATAGCGACCGGGCGTGAGAATAAAATCCTGCTTGGCAATTTCTGCGACAGAGGTAACCACACAAAATCCTTTTTCATTCTCCAATTTTCCAGCAACATAGGCATTATAGGTGTCGGCAATGCGCTGAATATCGCCGCGCTTTATCGGATCGACCGTGTCACTATCGGTCAATTCGCGCAGTTTGCGCGTTACCATTGTACCTAAGTTGCGAGCATCGATAAAGAGCGTTTTGCCCTTTTGTTGCTTGTTTTTATTGAAAAACCAAATCGACACGGGAATTTGTGTAGTATAGAACAACTGCGGCGGCATAGCGATAACACAATCCACCAAATCAGCCTCTACCAATTTACGCCGAATCTCGCCCTCACCGCCACTCTGGCTCGACAGCGAGCCGTTGGCCAGCACAACGCCCGCACGTCCCGTCGGGGCAAGGTGGTGGATGATATGCTGAATCCACGCAAAGTTGGCATTGCCGTTGGGCGGCGTACCGTATTTCCAACGCACATCATCCGCCAGCTTATCCGCCCCCCAATCGCTCAAATTGAACGGTGGATTGGCCATCACGAAATCGGCCTTCAGAGTTGGATGGCAATCATTGAAAAAGGTATCCGCATTATATTGTCCGAGATCGGCCTCGATACCGCGAATCGCCAAGTTCATCTGCGCCATTTTCCATGTCGTAGGATTGGAATCCTGACCATAGACCGATATATTATTGATATTTCCAGAGTGGTTCTCGATGAATTGTGCAGACTGTACAAACATACCACCCGAACCGCAGCAAGGATCGTAAACACGGCCTTTATAAGGTTGTAATACGTTCACCAATGTCTTAACGATACAAGCCGGAGTATAAAATTCACCTGCCAATTTTCCTTCGGCCTCAGCAAACTTCGAAAGACAATATTCGTAAGCACGCCCCAAAATATCCTTCGAATCGCCGTGCTCATGCATCCGAATATTTGTAAACAAATCGACAACTTCACCCAAGCGGCGTTTGTCGAGCTCGGGACGCGCAAAGTTTTTCGGAAGAATATCTTTCAGACGCTTATTCTCCTTCTCAATTGCCCGCATCGCATTGTCGATGATCGTTCCAATTTCAGGAGAGTGTGCATGGATGGCAATAGCTTCCCAACGGGCTTCCGCAGGGACATAGAAAACCGGATCATAACTACCCTTCTCATTTTTATTACTCAAATACTCATCCTTGTCTTCCTCAAAGCCCTCTCCTTCGGCAACAAGCTGTTGATATTTAGCTTCGAATTTGTCCGAGATGTATTTCAGGAAAATAAGTCCCAATACAACGGATTTATATTCCGATGCATCAATATTTCCGCGCATCTTATCCGCCGCCTTCCATATTTCCTTTTCAAAGCCGATGTCGGCTGTATTCATCGCTGCCATTGTATAGAATATTTTAGGTAAAGGTACAAAATCTTCCCATTTTTTCGCTTTCCCGCAAAGGAATAAACCTTAAAAACAATATCCGCAAGGCTCACATAGCGATTTGCAGGACCTTGCGGATATTATTTCCTCAACTAAATTTTAGAAAAAATGATACAGCTTAGTTGTTCTTATTCAATAAAAACGCATTTTTCTTGTCAAATCCCCACTCATAAATGTATTCGGCACCTTCAATCCGGATAATGAACACAACACGCTCCCCTTTAATCCATGCTACATGAACAAATCCGGATACGGATTCTCCGGGATATATCGTGTTTTTCTTCAAATATCCCAGCTTTTTGACCTGTTGTTCGTCCTGCAAGGCCTGACCGAAATCAGCGATCCGCTGCTGTGAGGCCATGTTGGCCTGATAGGCTGCAGAGGGATTATAAGTCGTAGT
>ERZ780202.1518-NODE-1518-length-12427-cov-1.916343_pt1 | contig 12427 bp, 8 predicted proteins | sample MGYA00510978_ERZ780202 | MGnify/ENA primary metagenome ERZ780202 (study PRJEB29588, sample SAMEA2155689) | human gut metagenome | biome: human gut; feature: human-associated habitat; material: faeces | place: Denmark | collected 2008/2010 ...
AGCTTTGCCAGTTCTCTCTGTCATTCTTCTATTCCTAATCTTATTCATAGTAGTGCCTTTGAATTGAGGCATTCTATAAACATTAGTACTACCATTAGGCAAGAAGCCATCAAGTTCTCTCTTAAGGTTCATGTATTTATTTAACCAACCCTCTCTCCTTGTTCCTGCTATAGTTCTAGCATATTGCTCACTTCTATAGTTATCATTAGGATACCATCTTTGCTCAATCATATGCCATTGGGAGTGTTGTTTATGCCATGACTTAGCTTGAGGTTTGAAGAACTGGTCCCAAAGCAGACTCTTTTCAAAATCAGACTTACCATCAAGGTTATTGTTAGCATAGAAGTTATCTCTTGCTTCTTTCTTGAATGCAAGCCAATCATCTTCATAGTCTCCCCATACAAACTCTGATACAATGTTACCTGTTAATTTGCCTGTTCTTAGGCTAACTTCACAGAATATATCAGTGTTCTTCTCACCAATATCATGCAAGTCTTTCTCCAATCCTCTAAGTCTATCTTGTGATTGAATAGTCATATCATCAGCATATTTATTAGCTAACTTAACTGCTCTATCTGCAAGCTGACCTATTACATCAGAGTTGTTAGACATTGATGCAAGGATTGATTCATGAATACTAATATCCTTTTCCATGTATCTAAGTAAATCCTCAATAGGAACTCTTTCAGCATTAACCCACTTAAGTCCTCTTTGTCCTTTCTTCCAATCAAAGATTACTCTTGAAGCTCTTTCTACATAAGTGGAACCCATAGCATCTTCAAGGAATTTTAAATAAAACTCTCTCTGTTTGATTTCAAGATTACTTAGTAACCTATCATCACCATTAATAGCTTCATTCAAGTTTCTCCTAAGAGTCTTGAGTCTATTCATTGTATCTTCACTTACATTCTGTAACTTCAATCTAGAGTCTTCTGTAGTGGTTGCATCCTTTACAATCTTAATCAAAGCCTGTGCATTTGAAACAAATGTACCTACTTCTCTTAATAAAGCTGCATTCTCTGGAGTAATATTGGCTACATTGAAATCAACTTTATTGAGCTTGTTAATCATCTCTGGTACAGTATCAACCATTAAGTCCATAGCTTCTGTTATACCATCTACTGCTATCAAGTCAGCAAATAGTGAAGGGCTATTACTTATTCTTCCTGCCTCAACTTGACCTGCTAATTGATTGTACTTGTTATAAAGAGACTTATCTATAGCCCTCATTTCTTCTGTTTGACTTCTTAAGATGTTCAATATAGACTTGAAGGTAGTTACATTAACAGAGTCTTTAGCACTGAATAGAGTTTCTTGAGTTTCAAGAGCATTTTCTACAGTTCCCTGGAAACCAGGTGACATAAATCCTTGTGCAATTGCATCAGCAGTTCTTATAGCATCAAGTTTAGCATTAGCTATCTCATTACCAGTAATAGTATTGAATACTCTCTTAATTGTATCTACAATTCTACCTATCAATGATTGCCATGAAGCTCTCTTATCAATTTCACCATTGATTGCTTTACCAACTAAATAACCAGCAACCTCTCTTGCAGGATTACTTCTATAGGCAATAGTGTCATACTCCTCACCCATAATAGCTTTCTGTACATCAGGTGTAAGCACTCTCTCAAGTCTTTGAACTAAAGGATTATTACCTAATGCACCTACAGCAAAGTGACCTGCTTCCTCAGATAAGCTACTATCAATTTGTTCATTATTAGCTACTTTAATTAGCTGATATAAACTATCAGCAGTCCTAGTTGCATTAATAGTACTATATCTACCATTAACTCTATCACTTGCATCCATGAAGCTGTAGTCAACACCAGCTCTATTAAGATAGAATTTAATCCTTTCTTGCAGACTCCTATTAGCTATATTATCATTAAGTTGAGCAGTATTAGTGCTATTCTTATCAACTATACTTAACTCTACCTTACCATCTGGTCTATTAATAATAGTAGCCATATACTTGTCATTGTATTGGCTAGCTCTATTAAAAGATTGAAGTTTAGGTACAGCCTCATTATAATCATATACCCCTGCACCAATATCTTTGTTAAGAGTTTGCTTTATCTTTTCATCACTTAACTTTAATTTAGTTAGCTGTCTCAAAGACTGAAAGGTTATCTCACCATTACTATCAAACTTAGCTTCATTAGCTACTCTACTTAAGAACTCAGGGCTTGTACCTACAGCATAATACTGCTTAGCTATTTCCCTATCATTGGTGTAATGTAGTAGTGAGCTAAAAAGCTCACTATCTACAAATTCACCTTGTTTGTTCTTTACTCTTGGAATTATACTACACTTATCCATATTAACAAATCTTATTACCTTCTTGGTCAGTTACATTATTAGCTTGTGCTTTCAGAGAGTTAATCGTATCAATCAAGTCTTCTCTACTAGCTTTACTTAGCATCTCTACTACCATATCTCTTTGAAGAGTATTATCAGCTTTAAGAGCTAAGTCAGTAGCCTCTTTGATTAGTTCTTCTGTAGTTAAACTTGTATCTGGTGTACTAACTACCTCAGGTTCAACAGATGTATTACCATTGTCTTGGACCTCAGTATCAGCTACCATACTTGCTGTAATTCCATTAGAACTATATTGAAGAGATTTACCTGCATCACCTAAAGCATTTACTCTAAAGTAATCCATACTGCCAGTAGTACTTTGATTAAATATATCTCCACCACTATTACACAGATATGCTACATCATCTATAACAATCACTGGTCTGAATACATCTATACCTTTATCTTCACTAGGAAGTAAGAAAGGGTTTGCATCTTTACCCAGCTTCTTTGCATTTAGTGTGAAACTGTTAACAGCTACACCCTTTTCAAATGCTAAGTTACTGATAATTTTACCACTTCTTCCTTTAGGATGGAGTACCAATCTAGTGTTATCTAAGTGATTAAGCAAATACTGTTTAGCAAACTCTTGACTATTAACACCTATCCTACTCTTCTGCACTTCATTTAAGAAGTCAACATAAGATTGAGGATTACCATTATAGTCATATCCTACTTGCACAGCTAACTTAACTTCTGTAGGAGCTAAGTTCATAAATGCCATAGGACTATAAGTAAAGCCTAACTTGTAATAGTTATATAAGAATAAAGACTGTGCTATCTCAGCAGTATCTTCATTTCTCATCAGGTCTCCCCAACTCTCTTTAAGCTCATCCTTTTGATAAGGTGCTAAACCACCTATATCCTGAATATTCATACTTACTTTACCAGTCTTTTCATCAGTTTGAAACTGCATATACTGGAATATAGGCATGGACTTCATAGTAGGATTAGCTTCAAGAATATTGAATAACCCTTCTGGGAATACCTCTGTAAAGTATTCTCTAGCTGTTACAACTTCACCAGCAGCATTAATAGGCATGTTTCCATTAAACAAACTATTCTCTTGCTGACTTAACATAAATACCATTAAGTCACTGTGTATGCTATTAATAGTCTCTGCATCAAGTAAACCACTTCTAGTGAATCCTGCTAACTCTTCTCTAGCTTCTCTATAAGCTTTAGTGTTATAAGGATAGAACTTGTTGATTGCCTTTTCTGCTTTTCTATTCATATCATACATAGCTTGTTCATAGGCAAATGGATTCTCAAGTAAGCTTTCCATATACTCTTGGTCATTCATAGCTAGTGTATTATCCTCATTATTAATAGGTGAGTAGATACCTTGTGCTACTTTCATCTCAACCTTAAGAGCATCAGCTTTCTTGAAAGACTTGACATATGCAGCTACTTTCATCTGTTGTGCATAGGCATCACCAAAGGTAGAACCTACAGCATTAGATGCAGTAAACTTAGTGTTTCTAACAAACTGAGAAACATCATTACTTGCCTCAAGTATCTTCCTGAATAAGTCGACTACATGAACCTGTCTTTCAACAAATTCATCATCTCTCATTAGGTCTTTCTTATCTTCATTAGCACTTCTAACAATGTTATATGCTAGCTGCTCTTTATCAAACTCCTCAGGTATAGCTTTATTTAATTCACCTTCAACCTCATAAGTATCTAATACATTATCTATCACAGAGTTAATATCAGACATACCATTATTAAAGCTGTATTCACATATATCCTTAATAATAGGCTGATTGAATAACAAACCGATATCCTCAGTAGTAAAACCAAGTCTTGCTAACATTGCACCAGCATCAGCAGTAACAGTATTCAAGTTCAAGAAGTTAAGTACAGGGTCTTTAACAGCATCTACTGATGCAGCTAAGAACTCAGCAACATTCAAACTTGTATCTATTTCATTATTATGAAGTAGGTCTGCATAAGTCTTTCCTGCAAATGAGATAGCTTCTTTCAAATAGAATTCTTCCATCAAAGATGCAAAAGCATGATTAGTATTCTGATTAGCAAATATACCAATCAGCTTACCTGCAACATTATTCTGCTGATTGTAAATAACAATAGTCATAGGGTCACTAGGGTCATAGTTAGGTTCTGGGTCTTCCAGTTTACCTTCATCTATAGCTCTATTAATACTAGAAAGGTCAACAGTGCTAGAGTTGTGGTCAGCAATTACATTACCAAACATTAACTCCCTCATCATTCTAGCTGCCTTTGAAGCATTACTAAATCCACCAGGGGTATATCTATCACCAAAGGTTTCAACATCACTTAATCTCTGCTGAATTAGATGAATAAGCATGTTGTTTCTACTAGCCTTACTATTCTCTAATGGACTCTTACTAAAGTCATATTCTTCAAACTTTATATAACCTCTATCAGCTACAAACTGATTGAAAGCTGCTTGATATGAATAAGGTAATCCAGCCTTCTCCCAATACTTATATAGTCTATCTAATGATTCAGTATCTTCTTCTCTAGCTTCTTGAAGAACTGCCTTCAAATTAGGATATGTATCATAGAACTCTGACCATATGTTCTTTATTTCCTCTGATGTAAGTTGCCTTTGCTGATACTCATTTCTCATAAAGTACAACTTATCAATATCAAAGTCAAAACCTGCAATAGTAGTTCCCTGAGGTGGTACTTTAATAGTACCTCCAGTAGTCTTATGACTGAATCTTTTTACTCTCAGATTAATCATTGAGTAGTCTCTTTCAGTTGGAATTCTATATGCAAGCAAACTAAGTATATTAGGATAGGTCTTTTCAAGTAATGTATTACCATCTGCATCAACCTTTAATGTACCATCTTCATTACAGTAGGTTCCAAAGTCAAGAGCATGCTCTTTACCAGCATTATCAGTATAGGTCAAATCCCAAGGAATCTCACACTCAGCATACAGTATGTTATTAGGATTATTGGGGTCTATTACATATCTCAAACCTCCATCTTCTTCATAACCAGTAATACCCATAGCAGATACTTGAACTGCACTACCACCTTTAATAGACTGTTTGTTTACCATCTTCTTGAAGAGACTAAAGAATAAAGCTGAGCTATCATGCTCTAATCCTCCTTCAAATAATGGTATAGTAAATTCACCTTTAGCATTAAGACTATAAGCCATAATGTTATCTTTAGACTCTCTACTATTATTAGCTGTAGTCTGAATTAACCTATTGCTTATCTTGCTGGCATCTGATACTGCATTCTCAAATAAATGATAAGAATCAATAATGTTAGCAGTGATAAGTGAATTATAGAATCTTACAAGATTACCACCATTCAGCTTAACATTACCATACTTGCCACCAAGATTAACTCTTTTCCCACCTATATAACTACTGTAGTCTTTGAATCTTTCTACCTTAGCCATAATTAGCTTTCTTACCTGAGTACCAAACAACTGAGAACTGTTAATATGCTCTGGAACATTAGTCTGGATTCTATAGTCAGCATAGCTTAACTGATGAACATAACCTTTATTCATTGCATCATTAATAGTCTTTGAGTCAACATTGCTAATATCAGTAGAACCAAATCCACCCACCTTAACAATCTTAGTAGAACCAAGCATATCTATAGGCTCACTCTTACCAGTTTCAGGATTAACATGCTCTTCCATCCAATAAGCTATATCTCTTAACTTACTACCAGCAGGAAGAAGTTCAGGTATAAGAACTGCCTCAGCATACTTATGCTGAACAGGTATCTTTAACATATCTGCTCCATTGATACTATAGTTCTCAAAAGAGAATAAATAAGGTTTAATAGGTTGGAATATAACAGCTAAATCTGAGATAGACTTAATATCTTCCATTGAAGGATTTTCATCTTTGCCTATCTTGGACCTAATGGATTGTATCTGATTATAAGCTGCTTCCATTCTTTCATCCCACTTGCCAGCCATACCCATTACTTTCTTATAACTTTCAAGTGTTCTATAGCCTTGACCATCTGTTAGAGTATTCTTCTTATATGACTTATATACATTAGAGTTCTTACCAAAGTGATTAGCAATTGCTGCCATAAACTCTGGGTCAAACTTCTCAGCATTTACATCAATATCATCAAAATAAACTACTCTTTCAATACCATCATTACTATATCTTTCACCTGTGAATGGGTCAATAGCTTCAACACTTAATGCAGAACCTGGGGCATGAATTTCCTTATATCTCTTCTGTAAATCCTTAGTTCCTTTATAGAAAGAAGGGTCAATAGTCATCATTTGCAACTGTTGAATAGTAGCAAACTTAGTATTCCAGTAATAGTCTGCCAATACTTGGTCTATAGTTCTATCACCTTTAACTTCTTGACTTAGATATACATATTGATTACCTGCTTGTTCAAGCACTCCTAAATTATTTAATTGTTGCTTAAACTTAGTAACAGCATCATCCATATATGCTCTAATAGCTTGCTTGACTGATTGTTCAAGGTTTCCCTCTTTAATCATTCCAGCATATTTAGGCTCATTTAAGAAGGGAAGTAGGCTAAACTTATCTTCACTCCTTGAGAAGTTTTCAATGGCTTTTGTACCTTGTTCCTGCATCTTTTTATTAGCAGCTTTAGTTAACTCCATCCTTCTCTTCTCTTGAACATAGACATTGTACAAACCATCTAAGATTTCCTGACCACCATATCTCTTGGCTTTAATGAACTTAGCAACTCCACTATCACCAAGGATAAATACAGGATACCAAGCATATTGACTATTAGGACTAATCTGCCTTTCAGAGAAATACTCATTAAGCATCTGTACTGTGTGTTGCTTACTAGTGAAATCATCAAATGTAAGCTTATCAGTACCTAAGAATCTCTTGAAGGTGAAGTTAGCAGCAAAGTTATCTTCTTTACTTAAATCACTATTATAGAGTTCTTCTATCCATTTGTTAAGTATCTTACCATTATACTGGAAGTATGAGGAATCAAGATAAGTAGTTTCAAGCATAGCTTGAAGTCCTCTCTTATCAGTAGCCTTTACAAAGCTAGCTATTCTATCAAATCTATCTCCCATGAATGATGGAATGACATTACTAAAGAAAGTATTATCACCATATCTTACTCTACTTTCAAGCTTTAAGCCTTCCCTGCTCTTAGCTACAATAGCAAGTACTTTAGTAATCTTCTCTCTCAGTACACCTTTCTTTTCATTACTGGAAGCTCTCTTGATTAACTCCTCATAACTAACATCCTTCCTTCCCTCTTGTTCTTCTTTAGTGAGTGTCAAACCAAACTTAGCAGCATCAAGTAATTCCTTATTTAATGCTCTAACATCTCTGTTCTTACTCATTATTCTATCTAAAGTCTCACCATCTATATCAATACCAAGTGATTCTGTAGCATCAATTAAGAACTGCTTTCTTTCAACTTTAGACATCTGCCAGAACTTAGGTTTCTCAGTAATTCTCTCTGGTTGTGTAAGAGTGTCAATTATCTTATTTCTAATTCTCTCTACTCTTACTGGCATAACTCTAGTACTAAGACCACTCTTTTCAAAGATACTTCTAGTAGGATTAACTACCTTACCAAGTTTAACTGAGGTTAAGAATGAACTAAAAGGTTTATCACCTTTAATTCTATTAAGTAGAGCAGTCTTGTAAGTCTTAATTCTGCCATCTTGTTTCTCAGTCTGCATAGCATAAGGTTGGAAGTTCTTCTTGAAATCAGTGTAGAACTGGGTTCTTACTAATGGATTCTCAAGCTCTTCCATGAATGGAGAAACCCACCCAGCAGTACTACTATACTCTCTAAGAGCATTCATCATTTCAGTTTCACTGCCAACACCTCTAAGTACATCAAGTAATTCTTGGTGCATTCTTACAGGGTCTTGCATTACAGGGAAACCTAAATCATCAAGTACTGGTTGACCATCCTTATATTGAGGTGTTCTTCCAATAACCTTTCTTACCTGCTTTCCAATTGAGCCAAATGATGACTCAAATTCAGCTTGTTCCATCCAACCTTCTCTCTTTGACTCTTCCATGATGAACTTCTCAGTCATGTCATTATCATTGAAGTTGTTAGGATTAGCATCATCAGCAAAGCTAATGTCTTGTCCTACCTTAAGGTCTTCTGCTTCTCTAATTCTAATCTTTGCAAAGGATAGTAAAGCTCCCCAGTTATCAAATATCTTTTGATACTTAGAAGCTGTTTCAGTGTCTCCCTCTTGTACAGCATCACTATATTGTGATTGGAGAGTATCATATATCTCATTAAAGATGCCAGCTACACCACCAACTTGCTGACCATCAATAGTGAAGCCAGCTACAATATCTCTTCTACTTACACTAGGATTCTCCTCTTGAACAGCATCTACAATGTCTGAGAACATAGTAGAAATCATACTTATTCTATTGAACCTTTCTTCTGCACTAAAGTCATCCCTTAACTGTGTATATGACACAGCAGGATTATTAACAGCATCAAGTATTCTCTTAGCATCTTCTTTACTAAGACTTCTTCTGAACTCTACAAGAGTTTCAGCAGTAGGAGTCTCAGCCTCAGGATTTCTTTCCTGATATAGACCTCTAAGATTAGCAACTAAGTATTTATTCCATCCTGTTACCTTACTAGCTATTACATCATCCAGTCCTTTCACTGGAGTATAACAAGTCTTACTCATATAACATTCAATTAATTAGTTAATTACTTTGCAAAAGTAGAATATATTTTTTAAATAAACAAGAGAATAAGTCTAAAAGTTCTGCACAAAAAGCAGAATCTTTACTAAAAAACAAAAGGGTAGCTAATGCTACCCTTACTATTATTGGAAATTACAATGATGGAGGCAAGTACTCCTATTACATCTATTCTTATACTCTTCAAGTGTGATAAGCTCTTCATTCCAAGAATAATCATAGTTCTTTCTATCCCAACCATCAGGGTCTAACACCTTAGGATAAGGGTATAAAGACTGCCATTGTGCTGATGTTTTCTTTATTCCAATATCAGTTTTATCATTACTCAACAACATACTTTGTGCCTCCAATAATTAGCCATTTGATAGTATTAATATTAACTGGTCTTATATTGTTATTGTCCTCTATGTCCATATCGACACAGTTATATCTGCCATCTCTACTCTCAAACTGAATCTTGAAGCCCCTCAGTACTCTATCTTTACCTTCTTCATAAGGAAGAATAGGATGTGTGATTAACTCTTCTGCAAATCTCTTTGCAGCATCAGCAACACCTTTCTTGCTCTTTTGAATAGTGTCAATTTCATTAGAGAAATCACTAATCAGTGTAGCAATCTCAGCATTCAGTTTCTTCTGAGACTTAGGAGTATCTTGCTTCTTAAAACACACAGTAAACACTTGAGTACCATGAATACTCTCAAAGATACTTCTAATACCTAAAGTACCATCTTTCTTATCTTCTTTAGTTACCTTTACTTCATTGATAACTTCATCAGCAGATTCAAGATACTTCTCAATGTACATCTTATTAATATGTACACTATCACCACTTTCTTGATGCTTTAGTACTGTATCATTACCATAGATACCAGTCACTACATAGTGAGAACTCTCACTTAATACATCACCTACTTTAAAATTCTTTACCATAATTAAATGAACTTTTCTAAATTAGACATAAAATCTCTTGCCTCTTTCTTAGTGGTAGCAATAGTATTAATATCTGCTTCAATAGAAGCAATCATTTCTTTCTTACTATCAATACTAGCTTGCATTTCTGTGTCTAATCTGAGGGCATCTTCATATGCTCTCTTAAACATAGATTTAACACCACCTAATCTCTCTTGGAATGTAGGTTTAGATACTTCTACACTCTTGTTTTTCTTTGTTCCAAATGTTCCTAACATAATTAACTACTTTAAAAGGTTTCTATTCTTGAATTCTTCATGCAATGGATGTGCCAGTTCTCTTGCTTGAGGATGAGCACTGCCTGCATCTCTTAACTTAAAGAAATGCTCCCAATCACTCACAAAACCAGTCATTACTAACTCAGTTTTAAGTGAATTAGGTAATACTGCTCTTGCTTGTTGAGGTGTCCAAGGATTATTCTTATACCCAGATTTGAATCTCTTATCAGGAACTTTATTATCCCATTGTTTGAGTAAATCCAAATAGGCATTCTCCGCAGTAGTAAGGGTGTGCAAATATATATCTGTATAAACATCATTAAACTTACTACCATCTTCATTTGATATATCCCCATCTAACCAAGGTGGCTGAATGTATGTAACACCTTGAAACTTATCCTTAGAGTAGTTACAATATCTGGTACTTTCTTGAGCAAAACTAAATACTCTATGCCTTACAAACTCATGACTTACACCTCTGTCACAAATAAATTTAACTGTAATCCTCTTTGCATGATACTCTGTAGGTTCACAGATATACTTCAAATCATCAAGCCAGTCATTTTCTACCAATACTCTATAGTTGGTAGTAATATAAATATGGTCAGTACCAGTCATAAAGTTATGTATAATATTAACTCTTGAATAAGGGCTTTTCTTATAATTGTTCAAGTGTAACCCTCCTGCAAAATTATCAGAACCATGTAAATACACAGTGCCATGCTCCAACATAGCACCATGACCAGACTTAATCATTCTTTCCACAAACTCTTTAGCAGAGTTTTCTGTTATCTTATCCTCAGATTTATAACATACTCTTCCTGCCTGTTCAATTATTTTATATATACCATCTATACTAGGACCTTGTTCTATTATATTAAAATTAGCTTTTATTAATTTCATCTTCTTTAAATTTAAATTTAAACTCTCCTACTCTAGTACATTTAATAAATTTAGAATGCTTATCTCTCCAATATCCTCCATTACAACAATTAGAAATAAGTCCTTGACTAATTCCTAATATTCTAGAAGCTTCTTGAGTCGAATTAAATTCATTTATAATATTACCATTTAAATCCAACTGAATAACTTTTTTACTTCTTTTAGCAACTTGTCTATCAATTCCAGTTCCATAATTCACATTATAAATTCTAGAACACCATTCTAAATTATCAACATTATTATTAGAAGGATTCTCATCTTTATGATTAATCTGTTCTAAATTAAGAGGGTTAGGAATAAAGGATTCAGCTACAAGTCTATGTACTTGCTTTTTATATCCTATACCATTTTTAAATAAAGTGACTTTTTTATACCCTCTTAAAGTATCTTGAGATAATACTTTATATTTAGAACTTCTATTATCTTTATGAATTCTTCTTACCTGACCTAAAGAACTTACTTCATAAATGCCTTCAAAATTTACTATTTCTTTCCACTGTTCCATATATTTTTATTTTTAATAATACAAATATAAGTAAATTTTTCGACATAAACAAATTATTAAAAGGAATATTATGTACTAAATTCAATTTGTTTATAAACTCCTTCAAGACCTTCTTCTTGGTCCCAAATCTCAAAACTTGGTTTTATAATTCTCATAATTAGTCATTTAGTACTACAACTTCATCAATATCAAATTCCTTAGGAATATCTCTGTCAAATACCTTTTTATAAAAAGACTTTTCTATAAAATCATCAGAGCTATTTACAGGTGCTTCAACAGTATCATAGTATGATATAGTCACACTCACAAACCTTTTATGTTCAGTATTTAAAGGTTCATTGAATGGTGCATCAGGATGATTTGCTGCTCCTAAAGTTAAATTATCCATAGTTAATTGTTGTTAAAGAATTCCACATTCTGTTCTGCCATTAAACCACAACAAGGTGGAATGACAATCTCTTCTGTCTTAGTTACAAGGTACTCTGATTGAGTACCATTGTACATACCATTAGTCTTTAGTATTTGCTCAGCATCATTTGCATTAGATGCTTTTACCATTGCAATACCTTTACCAACTCCTCTTAAATCATAGGTAATTACCCATAATCTTGGTGGAAAGAATGAGTCTCTCTCAGCCTCCACCATCACATTTTCAACTGATATTTCTGCCATATTAATAATGTCTTACATTATAACAATTATCACATAGACCACCCTCATGTGTTGAAGGTTTACCACAGTATTTACATCTC
>ERZ780202.1530-NODE-1530-length-12300-cov-3.352225_pt1 | contig 12300 bp, 7 predicted proteins | sample MGYA00510978_ERZ780202 | MGnify/ENA primary metagenome ERZ780202 (study PRJEB29588, sample SAMEA2155689) | human gut metagenome | biome: human gut; feature: human-associated habitat; material: faeces | place: Denmark | collected 2008/2010 ...
CATCCATAAGCAAAAGGACGCATGAAAAAACTTTCGTTTTTTCACACGCCCTGTATTTCTTTTTTTAGTTATTGATATTATAATATTAATAAGAGTTAGAAAGAACTAACTTGATATTGAATGTTACAAGTTAATATTACAATCGAAAAAAATTAAGAAAGCGGGGAATCAAGATGTTTCTTACTGTAAAAGATTTAAAAAAATCATACGGCAGCGGTTCTACGAAAGTGGAGGTGCTTAAAGGAATTAACTTTGAGGTACAGAAAGGAGAAATATGTGTTTTACTTGGTCCTTCTGGTTCTGGTAAGTCGACACTTCTTAATATAATAGGTGGAATAGATGATGCAGATTCAGGCTATGTAAGTATTAATGATGAAAAGACAAAGGATATGAAGGAGAGTGAACTCACAAAGTATAGAAGAAAGCATTTAGGATACGTGTTCCAGATGTATAACCTCATTCCTAACCTTAATGTAAAGGAAAATATAGAGGTTGGCGCATACTTAAGCGACTCGCCACTTGATATAGATGAGCTTCTTAACACACTGGGACTTTCTGAGCATAAGCATAAGCTTCCTAACCAGTTATCAGGTGGACAGCAGCAAAGAACAGCCATAGGAAGAGCTATTGTCAAAAATCCGGATATACTTTTATGCGATGAGCCTACAGGTGCGCTTGATTATCACACCTCCAAGGAGATATTAAAGCTTATAGAGGATGTCAATAAAAAGTATGGCAATACAGTAATTATGGTAACTCATAATGATGCTATCCAGAATATGGCTGACAGGGTCATAAAGTTAAGAGATGGCGAGATTATGGATAATATCATTAATAAGAATAAGATACAGGCAGCAAGCCTTGAATGGTAGGAGGATAGTATGAAAAATCCATTGAATAAACGTCTTCCAAGAGAGTTCACAGGTGAGATAGCAAAGTACTTAGTTATATTTGTGTTTATGACAGCAGTTATAGGACTTATAAGCGGATTTCTGATTGCTGACGGAAGTATGTATAACACATATAATGAAAGCTTTGAGAAGTACAATGTCGAGGATGGTAACTTTGAGCTGTATACAAAGGCTGATGACAGCATTATAGATAAGCTTGAAGAGGAAAATGTCACTATATATGAGAACTTCTACAAGGAAGAGAAAGTAAAAAGACATAATAATACTAAGATAGACGATGATGATGCAAGTACATTAAGATTATATATCAACAGGGAAGATATAGACAAGGTTGATGTGATGGAAGGCCGTCTAGGAGAAGACATCAATGAGATTGCTATAGACAGAATGTATGCATCCAACAACGACATCAAAGTCGGTGATACAATAATGGCAGGTTCAAGGACACTTAAGGTCACAGGTTTTGTCGCACTTTCTGATTACAGTTGTCTGTTTTCTGATAATTCAGACACTATGTTTGACTCTGTTAAGTTTGGTGTTGGTGTTGTATCCAGGAAATGTTTTGATGCATTTGACGACACACACATTCACTACGTGTATTCATGGCTTTATGATAATAAGCCGGCAGATGATACAGAAGCAAAGAATATGGCTGATGACTTTATGAAGGTCATATCAAAGAATGCCATACTTATGAACTATATTCCGCAGTATATCAATCAGGCAATACATTTTACAGGTGACGATATAGGAAGCGACAGGTCTATGATGATAGTTCTTCTGTACGTGCTTATCGTTATTATGGCATTTGTATTCGCAGTCACAACTAATAATACAATCGTTAAAGAAGCCAATGTTATAGGAACATTAAGAGCTTCAGGTTACACAAGAAATGAGCTTTTAAGACACTATATACTGCTTCCAATCATAGTTACAGTATTTGGTGCGGTTGTTGGAAATGTGCTCGGATATACAGTATTTAAGGGTATATTCGTTGAAACCTATTACGAGAGCTATTCATTCCCTACTTATCACACATTATGGAATGCGGATGCATTTTTATTAACAACAGTAATTCCGATTATTATTATGCTTGTTATAAATGTGCTTATAATCGGTTACAGATTAAAGCTTTCACCGCTTAAGTTCTTAAGAAGGGACCTTGCAAGAAAGCAGAAGAAAAAGGCTATGAGACTTCCTGACTTTAAGTTTTTTAACCGTTTCAGATTAAGAATAATAATCCAGAATATGCCTAACTATATAACATTGTTTATAGGTATACTTTTTGCAAATGTACTGCTTCTGTTTGGAATTATGTTAGGACCAATGTTAAAGCACTACCAGAATGAGATAACAGATACGCTTATAGCAGAGCATCAGTATGTTCTTAAAGCGCCTGTTGATGTTGATAATGATGCGGCAGAAAAGTACTGTGTCAAGTCATTGGCTACCATAGAAGGCAGGCTTAAGAGTGAAGATGTCCTTATATATGGAATAAAAAACGACAGTAATTACGTTGATATAGATGCAGCCTCGCTAAAGAGTGATGAGGTCTATGTTACATATGGATATGCTGAAAAGTTTCAGATAAAAAAAGGCGACAAAATAACTCTTAAGGAAAAGTATGAGGGTAAAGAGTACGAATTCACAGTAAAGGGAATGTATAATTATCCATCATCATTTGCAGCATTTATGTCGGATGAGGCTTTTAAGGATATTTTTGACAAGGAGGATGACTACTATAGCGGATATTTTTCTAATGATACACTGGATATAGATGAAAAGTATGTTGCGACAGAGATAACCATTGCTGACCTTACAAAGGTGTCAAGACAGCTTGACCATTCTATGGGTTCTACATTTGAACTTGTAAAGGTATTTGCAGTTGTGCTGTTTGCAGTGCTTATGTTCCTTTTAACAAAGCTTATTGTTGAGAAGAATACAACATCAATCTCCATGGTAAAGATACTTGGATATTCCAACAGGGAGATAAGCAGGCTTTATGTGACATCGACAACGATTGTGGTTGTTGTATCAGTGGTTGTAAGTATGGGATTATCGGTTATTATTATGAATTATCTGTTCAGGGTATTTATGGAGAAAATGTCAGGATGGATAACATGCTATTATAAGCCATCTATTTTCCCTGTAATGTTCATAATGAATATACTTGTGTATGCTGTCATATCACTGTTTATGATGGCTAAGATTAAGAAGATACCTATGGATGAGGCTCTTAAAAATGTAGAGTAAATATGTATGTCTAATGTAGACATAGTTGTATGATATTTTAAGTTTGGTTATTTATAGTAAAAAGCTGTCACGGCAGGCAATTGTTAATCATATATAATGCGCTTAAGGAAGTGTATTATATAGATAAATCTGCTATGACAGCTTTATTTTATTATGTTTAAATGTTGAAGATTGCTTGAGTTACAATTACCAACGTAATATAGCAATCAGTAGATATCGGTTGTCAAGATACATTTGAAAGCTGATATCATATCGTTCATATGTAATAAAGCCATATGTATAATTAATTCGTCTGAGTATGGCTTATGATAATCCTGTGTAAATTCTAAGTATATATACCCCTTTTATTACTTGTATATTTCCTGCCAGCGTGATACCATCTCAACGGCTTCGATTTCTGAGGATACCTTTGTAACAATCATACCATCAAGATAAATCTCATATACTGGAAACTTCTTGGAACTGTTTCCGTGCTTAACCTCCACTTTACTGTACTTTACACGTTCCATAATAAAAAACCTCCACATATTATTTTGATGCCGGTTATACTTTGTGGGTACAAACGGCAGTCGTAACAACCTCACGTATTATAACATGTGGAAATTTTAATTAAAATACAAGATTTGGTTTTAGTACCAAAGTACTAAATGATAAATAAAAACATTGCATATTTAATGTATTTAAATTATAATAGAAAATACATTAAATCGTAATTTACAATCGAGTTAAGGAGAAGGTATTATGCATTCACAACAGAATGTTGGGTTTAATGACAGCTATATGGCAGCTCACAGATTTGACAGAAGAATGGCGGTCATAGATAGGTTTTATCTTACGAGTGTAACCAATAGAGCATTTAATGATTATTTTGGGAATGCTACGTATGGATGTATTACTGAGTTTGTTAATCCCGACGAAAAAGAAAGTTTTATAGAATTTATTGATGGGTTTAGTGGTGAAGAAACAGAAAAATGTTTCCTGTTAAAAAATAGTGATGGCGAATACAGGCTTAATCTTGTTAAGCTTACAGCATTTGAGGGGGAACCGGTTTTACGCAATATAGATATCGAGATGGTAGATATAGATAGTGTTGTAGAAGTTAATTATAGAATATGTGACGATATATCAAGGGAAAGAGTAATTATGGGGCTTACCGGAGAGTATGTATTTACATATTCAGAACTTACCGGGGATATTAAGATTGTACGTTATGAAGCAAGTTCAAGAGAAGTAATTGTAAGGCTGCCTCTTGATGAGTGGCGTGAGTATATGGCAGATGGAAGAGTTGCCATGGAGGATATGGTAGAACTTGACAGTCTTATCAACTGTATAAGAACTTACATGTCAGATTTTTGTGTAAAGCTTACGACAAGTATGAGAACTTTAGGCAAGGTTATGGAAAAGGTTAAGTTTATCGGTACTGTATACACCAAATATACAGGTGAGAATATTGTTACAGGCAGAATTGTGTTAGCAGATGGTGTTAACAGCATGGGCAATATAGTTGAAGTTGTTGATGAACTTACAATGGATTCACTAACAAAGGTATATAATAAGAAGACTATAACAGAGTATGCCTCAAGGCTGGTTAAGCAGGATACAGTAAACAGAATAAGCATAGCTATTCTTGATATAGACTACTTTAAGCAGGTCAATGACAGATATGGACATCTGTATGGTGATAAGGTGCTCACAAGAGTCGCCAAAAAGCTTAAAGAGGTTGTCGGTGAAGATGGCGTTGTAGGACGTATCGGTGGCGATGAGTTTATGATTGTACTTAAGGGTATTAATGATGACTATGCGTTAAGAGGTATACTACGTGCCATAAGAACACAGGTTAAGTGGGAATTTAAGAATGATTATGAGAACTTTCAGGTTACAACCTCAATAGGTGTGGCTTTCAGTCCGAACAATGGTCATGATTATGAAGAGCTTTTCAAGAAGGCGGACTTCTGTCTGTATGTTGCAAAGGAAAAGGGCAGGGACAGATATGTGTTCTTCAGGGATGAGATACACAGAGAGTCTTATGAGAATTCGCTTAACAAGAAGGATAAGATAATTAATGATGGCAGGGAAATGCGTGAGCTAAGATATCTTACTGATATTATGGTACAGTATAATCATGATAAGAAGGCAGCGGTTATGGCAATGCTTGAGCATATGTTAAGTATGTATAAGATAGATAATATAAGCATTTATAAGGGTGAAGGCCTTAAGGATATTGTATCAGTAGGAGCACCGATAAAGTCAGAATCAGATATGTCTTACATAGACACAGATGGTTTTAAGATACTTATGGGTGACAAGACATATATAGCTTCAAGTTTCATTAACAAAAATCAGGATGTTGCACCGGAGTTTGTCGATGAAATGCGAAGAAGGGGTATACATTCAACTATTCAGTGTTTTATTGGAACTAAGGACGATGTAAAAGGCCTTCTTACAATAAACAGAATGAAGGCAGCATCTCAGTGGGCTGAGTATGAGATAGAGTGTTCTATTATAACGGCAACACTGATTAATATGATTATATAGACGATTACTCAAAGAATTGTTTAAAGTATTTTAGTAAATAAAAAACGGATAATTTTCTGCAAAGCCAGTACCTGCAAGGGATAGAGGTACATTGACATGCTATACTATATATAGTATGTGAGGTTGACTAAAAGACCAATATGTTGTAGAATTTAAGTCGCTGAAGATAATGATTATTGATGCACTATGCAGGTGGTTAGGACACTTGTATAGTGCATTACATTGTCTATAGGATTAATAGTGTATACATTATTTTATATATTTATGGTTATGCCGTGTAACCATAAGTCAGAGCTCAGAATTTTTAACATTATTCAGGATATAAATGGGAGGGTATGATTATAATGAAGATAATTAAGCGTAGTGGTTCAGAAGTAACATTTGACATTACCAAGATTATGGCAGCAGTATCAAAAGCTAATCAGGAGGTAGTACACAGTGAGAGGCTTTCGGATGAACAGATACAGACAATATCAGATAATGTTGAGAGTATATGTGAAGAGATGAACAGATCTCTTAATGTGGAGGAAATTCAGGACCTTGTTGAGAATCAGATTATGAATTTCAGGGCATTTGCAGTTGCAAGAAAGTATATTACATATAGATATAAGAGAGCTCTTGTAAGAAAGTCGAATTCAACAGACCAGCAGATATTAAGTCTTCTGGAATGTAATAACGAAGAAGTAAAGCAGGAGAATTCAAACAAGAATCCAACAGTAAACAGTGTACAGAGAGATTATATGGCAGGTGAGGTAAGTAAGGATATTACTAAAAGATTCCTGCTTCCAGCAGATATAGTCGATGCGCATGAGCAGGGGCTTATACATTTCCATGATGCAGATTATTTTGCACAGCATATGCACAACTGCTGTCTTGTTAATCTTGAGGATATGTTACAGAATGGAACAGTCATAAGCGAAACTATGATAGAGAAGCCACACAGCTTTTCTACAGCTTGCAACATAGCCACGCAGGCTATAGCACAGATAGCGAGTTCACAGTATGGTGGACAAAGTATATCACTTGCCCATCTTGCTCCATTTGTACAGATAAGCAGGGAAAAGTTTATTAAGCAGGTTGCTGAGGAGTTTAAGGCAACAGGAATAGACGCAAGTGAAGAGAAGATAAAGGAAGTTGCTGAACTAAGGGTAAGAGATGAGATAAAGCGTGGAGTACAGATGATACAGTATCAGGTCATAACACTTATGACTACTAATGGACAGGCACCATTTGTCACTGTATTTATGTATATAGATGAGGTACCTGAAGGTCAGACAAGAGAGGATCTTGCACTTGTTATAGAAGAGGTATTAAAGCAGAGAATTCAAGGTGTTAAGAATGAAAAAGGCGTATGGATAACTCCAGCGTTCCCTAAGCTTATATATGTTCTTGAGGAAGATAATATAAGAGAAGACTCTAAGTACTGGAATCTTACACAGCTTGCTGCACAGTGTACAGCTAAGAGAATGGTTCCTGATTATATCTCTGAGAAGATTATGAAGAAGCTTAAGGTCGATAAGAATGGTGACGGACACTGCTTCCCATGTATGGGCTGCCGTTCATTCCTTACACCATACAATGACCCTGAAACGGGCAAGCCTAAGTATTATGGAAGATTTAATCAGGGTGTTGTTACTCTTAATCTTGTTGATGTGGCATGTTCATCAGGAAAGGATATGAACAAGTTCTGGAAAATTCTTGATGAAAGACTTGAACTTTGTAAGAGAGCGCTTATGTGCAGACATTACAGATTAAAGGGAACACCTTCGGATGTTGCGCCAATTCTCTGGCAGAATGGTGCGCTTGCAAGACTTAAGAAAGGTGAGACTATAGACAAGCTTCTCTATGGCGGTTATTCAACTATTTCTTTAGGTTATGCAGGTCTTTGTGAATGTACTTATTATATGAAGGGTGTTACACACACGGCACCAGAGGGAACTGAGTTTGCATTAAAGCTTATGACTTATTTAAGGGATACATGTAACAGATGGGCAGAGGAAACTAATATTGACTTTAGTCTTTATGGTACACCTCTTGAGTCTACAACTTATAAGTTTGCTAAAAATCTTCAGAAGAGATTTGGTAAGATTAAAGGTGTAACTGACAAGAATTATATAACTAACAGTTATCATGTCCATGTTACTGAGAATATAAATGCGTTTGATAAGTTAAAGTTTGAAGCGCAGTTCCAGGAGCTTTCTCCGGGAGGAGCTATTAGTTATGTTGAGGTTCCTGATATGAATGATAATATTCCAGCAGTTCTTTCTGTTATGCAGTTTATATATGACAATATTATGTATGCAGAGCTTAATACAAAGAGTGATTACTGTCAGGTATGTGGATACACAGGTCAGATTCAGATTATAACTGATGATGACGGAAAGCTTATCTGGGAGTGCCCTAATTGTGGCAACCGCAATCAGGATAAGATGAATGTTGCAAGAAGAACCTGCGGTTATATCGGCACGCAGTTCTGGAATCAGGGACGTACACAGGAAATTAAGGAACGTGTACTGCATCTGTAAGAACAAAAAATATGTTTTTTTTGAGTAAATATGCGATTTATCCGCTTGTACAAAAGAAAAAAATGGTTTATCATATGGTGAATCAAGAGGCAGAAGAAAGGAGTTATCGGATATGAAATCAATTAAAGTAAAGATATTAGGACCGGTTGCGGTGCTTGCCGTACTGGTTCTGGTTACAAGTGCGTTTAGTATTTTAGGTGCAGGCAACATTGAAAAAAAGGGGCGTGTTATTTCTGACGAGTATCTGGCAACAATACAGGATGTATCTGCAATGTCGAAAAATACACAGACACTGATGCGTTTATCGTATAATTATATTCTGGCACAGGGCGATGCAGCAGAGAAAAAGGTGGAAACTTCCATCAGCCAGACTAAGCAGACACTGGAAAATCAGATGGCAGATTTTTCAAATAATCTGACACCGGAAGAAACAGAAGCATTCCAGAAGTTCCAGAGTGATTATCAGGCATACCTTTCCAAGTATAATGCTATGGTAAAATATGTACAGACCGACCAGAATGAAAATGCTTCAATTGTTGCCAACAACGATCTGGTTGAAATGAGCAGCCAGATTGAAACAGATTTGGAAAATATGATTGAACTTGAATCATCACTGGCAGATCAGGCAGTCGCAAATATGGAGAGTGCCTATGCGTCATCAATGGGTGTTGGCATTGTATGTCTGCTGTTAGGCATTGTTGCACTTGTCGCAGCCATAATCATTTCAAACCGCATGGTTGTAAAACCAGTTGTTGCAGCCAATAAAAAGCTGGGAGAAATCGTATCGCTGATCGAAGAGCACAAGGGTGATTTAACAATGCGTGTGGAATCCGGTTATCAGGATGAAATTGGTGCGCTTGCAGATGGGATTAATCTGTTTCTGGATAAGTTACAGAGTACGATGGGTGTGATTGTAAGCGGTACACAGAATCTGACCCGGGTTGTCAATATGGTTACGGAAAATGTGTCGGCGTCAAATGACAATGCACAGGATGTTTCCTCAGCAATGGAAGAACTGTCTGCAACGATGCAGGAGATTGCCGCAACGGTACAGACAGTGACGGAAAATACAGAGTCTATCAGCGGTGAAGTAAATGATATTGCAGACAGAACCGGGCAGATGAATGCATACTCTAAAGAAATGCAGGAGCGTGCAGATACGCTTGCAAAGAATGCTAATGAAAATAAAGTACAGACTGATGCAATGGTTGGAAATATCGTCGGTACATTAAAGCAGGCGATAGAAGAAAGCCGCAGTGTAGAAAAGGTCAATGAACTGACAGGCGAGATTTTAAATATTTCAAGCCAGACCAATCTGCTTGCATTAAATGCATCGATTGAAGCTGCAAGGGCAGGCGATGCCGGAAAAGGCTTTGCGGTAGTTGCGGATGAAATTCGTCAATTGGCAGATTCAAGCCGGGATACGGCAAATAATATCCAGGCAATTAATGAACATGTTACAAAGGCGGTTCATGCATTAATCGATAATTCAAATGCGATGATAGCATTTATAGAAGAAACGGTGCTGCCGGATTACGGTACATATGCGGATTCCGGAGAACAGTACAATGAAGATGCAAGCTATGTCAGTGAAGTGATGAATGAATTTACGGAAAAGACAGAAAACTTAAAGAATATTATGAATAATGTCGTAGAGTCCATTGAGGGTATTGCAAAAGCAGTAGAAGAAAGTGCCAATGCGGTTACAAGCTCCGCGATGAGTACCGGTTCACTGGTAGAAGATATGCACACCATCAATGAACAGATGGGCAGCAGTAAGGAAACCGTGGAAAGCTTAAAGGCAGAAGCGGATGTTTTTAAAAAGTTTTAAATTGACTTCTTGTCAGACAATGTTATAATAAAGTTAATATTTTCCGGGGAGCAAAAGGACCGCGGCGAAAGCCGCGGTACTGCTGAGAGGGAATCGTATCCGACCCGTTACCTGATGTGGATAATGCCACCGTAGGGAGTTCTTTTTTAATGACAGAATACCGTATCTTTTAAGATGGAGGATATGCTGTCGGAAAATAGCGCATTCTTTAGGACTATCAGGAAATTTCGGAAAAAAGTTCCCTATTTTTACATAATAGTAAAGTGAAATATTTAAATCATAATAATGATAATATGGATAAACCCGGCGATATATCTCCCACGGAAAAAATCAGCATGTACAAGGTACAGGAATGGAGGCTGTTGTGAGTTATACGACACAGATGGATGCTGCAAGACAGGGGATTGTCACCCCTGAAATGGAAATTGTTGCAGCAAAAGAAAATATGGGCGTTGAAAAATTAAGAGAACTGATTGCAAAGGGACAGGTGATTATTCCTGCCAATAAGAATCATCAGGCATTAAGCCCGAATGGTATCGGTTCTGCCTTAAAGACAAAGATTAATGTCAATCTGGGTACATCAAGGGACTGCGTAGACCTGGATATGGAAATGGAAAAGGTGAACGAAGCCGTAGCCATGGGCGCAGAGGCTATTATGGATTTAAGTTCTTTCGGCGATACACAGAAGTTCAGAAGAAAGCTGACCGCAGAGTGTCCGGCAACAATAGGAACAGTTCCTATTTATGATGCCGTGGTATATTACCACAAACCGTTAAAGGATATTACAACCGAAGAATGGCTTTCAATTGTTGAAATGCACGCAAAAGATGGTGTGGATTTCCTGACAATTCACTGCGGTATCAATAAGAGTACAGCAAAGCGTTTTAAGGATGCAAAGCGTCTTACCAACATTGTATCCAGAGGCGGTTCTATCATTTTTGCATGGATGGAAATGACAGGAAAAGAAAATCCATTTTATGAAAATTATGACTGGGTACTAGACATCTGCCGCAAGTATGATGTTACCATAAGTCTTGGTGATGCATGCAGACCGGGCTGTATCGAAGATGCTTCCGATATTTCACAGATTGAAGAGCTGGTAACACTTGGTGAACTGACAAAACGTGCATGGGAAAAGGATGTACAGGTTATGATTGAAGGACCGGGACATATGCCGCTGAACCAGATTCAGGCAAACATGGAAATCCAGAAGACCATCTGCAAGGGCGCGCCGTTTTACGTATTAGGCCCGCTTGTAACAGATATTGCACCTGGCTATGACCATATTACATCGGCTATCGGTGGTGCGGTTGCGGCAACTTACGGCGCATCCTTTTTATGCTATGTAACACCGGCAGAGCATTTGCGCTTACCGGACTTAAATGATGTAAAGGAAGGGATTATTGCTGCTAAAATCGCAGCCCATGCAGCCGATATTGCCAAAGGTGTAAAAGGCGCTATGGATTGGGATAACCAGATGGCAGCTGCCAGACAGAAACTTGACTGGGAAAAACAGTTCGAACTTGCTCTTGATCCTGAAAAGGCAAGAAGATACCGTGCAGAATCAACACCAGAGAGAGAAGATACATGTACAATGTGTGGAAAGATGTGTTCTGTACGTAATATGAATGCCGTCCTTGCCGGAGAAGATGTGGACGTCATCTAATACTTTTAAGCATCCAGACTGTTTTTATTTTAGACCTCCGGCACATGTCAGATTCTATTTTTCGTATCTGAATATATATATGAAAGAAGGTACTTAATATTATGAGTAATGAAAGAAGTGGATTCTCGAGCCGTTTAGGATTCGTTCTTGCAACGGCTGGGTCTGCCGTAGGTCTTGGAAACATCTGGAGATTTCCATATCTTGCAGCCAAGTATGGCGGAGGAACATTTTTATTAACTTATCTGATCCTTACATTAACATTTGGATTTTCACTGATGATCACAGAAGTTGCCCTTGGAAGAAAGGCAGGAACCAGTGCGATCCGTGCATTTGGACACTTTAGCAAGAAGCATACATTTATCGGATATCTTACAACGATCATTCCGTTTATTATCTTCCCGTACTACTGTGTTATCGGTGGATGGGTTACAAAATATGCACTGATATCGCTTCAGGGAGGGATTCATAATGCCGCCTCTGATACATTCTTTACAGGGTTTATCAGCAAATCAGCGGAACCTATGATCTGTGTTCTTGTTTTCCTGATCGCTACAACAGTGGTTGTTGCAGGAGGAGTCA
>ERZ780202.1537-NODE-1537-length-12216-cov-3.922950_pt1 | contig 12216 bp, 13 predicted proteins | sample MGYA00510978_ERZ780202 | MGnify/ENA primary metagenome ERZ780202 (study PRJEB29588, sample SAMEA2155689) | human gut metagenome | biome: human gut; feature: human-associated habitat; material: faeces | place: Denmark | collected 2008/2010 ...
ATTTAATCTGCGGTAAAGTTGCCGTAGGTGGGAACAATAATTCGACGCATGACAATATGGCGGTACGTGATGACATTATCAGAAAAAATCCTAGTGATGGGGCTCTTTCAGAAGTAAGAAAGAGGCAGGGACGTAAGATGAAGGTGCAGCGCGCACTGACACTTGAGCAACAGCGAGAACTCTTGGATTATGTGACTGGACATCCGCTATATGATTATTGGCGTCCTCTTTTTACTGTTTTGCTTGGAACTGGGTGCCGCATAGGTGAAATTTGCGGGCTTCGGTGGCAAGATGTTGATATGGAAAATCATGTGATTGATATCAATCATAGTATGACATATTTCCGGAGAGGAAAGAAAGCACCATATACATTAGAGTTTAAAGCAGGTCCACCAAAGACGAAAGCTGGGATACGAAAAATTCCAATGTTGGATGCTGTGTATGAAGTGTTGAAGGAGTTGTACGATGAGCGGAAAAAGAATGGAATTAGTCCATTAGTGGTAGATGGCATGACGGATTTCATCTTTATCAATAAAGCAGGTTCTTTATATAAACATTCAGCGATTGACCATTCGATTCGACGCATTGTTAATAATCATAATGCTGAAGAAGAGGTTAGGGCGAAAAAAGAGCATAGAGAACCGATTATGTTACCTTTTTTCTCATGTCACACCTTTAGACATACTTTTTGTACCAGATTTTGTGAAAACGAAACAAACGTTAAAGTGATTCAAACTGTCATGGGGCATGCGGATATAAATACTACAATGGATATTTATGCCGAAGTGACAGAGATGAAGAAAAAAGAAGCAATGGAAAATCTATCAAAAAACTTAAGGATTTTCTAGGAAAGAGTCCCAAGAAATGGACTCACATATATTTGCAACAAATTTGTACTTTTGCAACAGATTTGCAACAAATACGCACTTGATAATGCATATGGGTACTGTATTGTGCATATTAAGAAAGCCTGAAAAAAGCCGATTTGTGTGATAATGCCTGGTAGTGCATGGAAACATAAATACATTCAGGCCGTGTTGCTACAATCATCGAGTAAGCACGTTGACTTTGAGTCAAGCGAACGATTGAAATAATAAAATGTCTGGTGCAAGCTTGCTTGCATCCAGGCATTTTTTATTGAAAACAAGGGCATTTGACGAATGTCCGTGTAGGGATTGTCACGAAGCGGCAAGACCGTATCGTGAGCGAAATCGAGGGCGGTGCTTATCAAATATTTAATGCCTTTTCGCGTTAAAAAAGCCAGTGAAATGACTCCACTGGCAACATTTTGGCAACATTTATTTTATTTCTTCTTTTTCTTATTCTCCCGATTTCGTTTCTCTAGTTCTTCTTTACGTTCTTTATCGGTATGTCGCATAGCAATCAAATTTTCGGAATCAATCACTTGTCTACGTCCTTCATCATCCAAAACAAAAAACTTGGTAAGTAATTCGTGGATGATAGGAGCGTCTTTATACTCAAACAATTCCAATTCAATTTTCATACGATTCTTAATATAACTATTTTTATTAGCAGTGTCTAAAACACCACTGTATGTATCCAACAATCCGGGTTCCACAATGCCACTATCATAAGGATTTTCTTTGCAAATGGTATTAACATCAATTCCTAATACACTAGCAAGGCGAATCGCATGGTCGTAACGTACGGAAGTATCTCTTCGAATAATGGTGTAGAGAGATTGGCGGCTGATGCCAGCACGTCTGGCACATTCAGCTACCGTCCATCCTTTATTTTCAATTGCATCTTTTAAATTTAATCCATAACCCATTCGGTTTCATCCTCCTTAAAAGAAGACTGTGACATTATTACAAACCTCATTGTATCATATAAAATAAAATTATGCAATGAAAACAAATGTTGACAATGTGAAACATTCATGATAATATTCATATAAAATAAAAGTATTCAGTGAATACAGAAAGGAGAGCGAATCATGAGTGAATTAGAAAACTATATGATGGATGCGGATGATGTGGCAAAGGCTTTGTCGGTTTCCAAAGGACAGGCTTACAAAACAATTCGTATCTTAAATGAAGAGTTGAAAGCGCAGGGGTACTTCGTTGTGCAGGGAAAAGTACCAAAGGCATACTGGGAAACAAAGTTTTATGGTTTCCATTCGTAGAAAGGAGAGGACAAAATGGCAATTTACAAAGATGATAAGACATGGACGGTGCAATGTCGCATTAAAAACCGGGATGGTACAACAAAGCAACATAAGAAACGAGGATTTCTTACAAAGAAAGAGGCAAAAGAATATGAAAGTAAAATAACATCAAAGATTTCGAAATGTCATATGAAGTTGAGTGAATTTTACGAAATATATCTGACAGATAAGAAGAACGAGTTAAAATATCGGACAATTTTAACAAAGCGTCAGATGATAGAAACACATATTTTGCCTTACTTTGGAGAGTTGCCGTTGGATGAGATAACGGCGCAGGATATTCAAAATTGGCAGAATGAAATGTATGAAAAGGATTATGAGCCGACATATCTGCGGAGTATTGCAAATCAGCTTTCAGGAATGTTGAATCATGCCTGCAATATATACGAAATGCCAACAAGTCCCTATCGGAAAGTTAAGAAAATGGGAAAATCAGATGCGAATCGTATTGACTTTTGGACATTTGAGGAATATCAGCGTTTTATCAGAGCGATGAAAGACGATCCAGTGTATTTTCCTTTGTTTGAAACATTATATTATACCGGAATGCGAGAAGGTGAATTGCTAGCGCTAAGTAAGGATATGATTGATTTGGCGAATAATGTAATTCACATTCGTAAGACATTTTATCGCAGGTACAAGGTTGACCATATTACGGAACCCAAAACGGAGAATTCCATTCGTGATATTGTGATACCACAGTTTTTGGCAGACGAGTTGAAAGAATATTTATCGCATTGTTATGAATTGGAAGATGGCGAGCGAATATTTAAAATGACAGCGGAGGCAGTTCAGCACAAGATGAAAAATGCGATAAAGAGACTTGGATTGAAAATGATTCGAGTACATAGTCTGCGACACAGCCATGTGGCATTTCTTATCAATCGAGGTGTTCAGCCGTTGGAAATCAAGGAAAGACTGGGGCATAGAGATATTAAAGTGACACTAAATACTTATGGACATTTATATCCTAATGCGCAGAAAAAGGTGGCAGATTTGTTGGATATGGAGTATAAAAAAGCTCCTACCAATACCAATGATTAGCAGGAGCAAAGCTGATAAATGAGATAATACTCAAGTATCAACCCGGACAAGTTGATTATACCAAGTATTATCTCATTCAGCAAACATTATTTGAGGAAGTGAGACAATATGAATCAAGAAATAGAATTAAAAATAATCGAGATGTCAGAGGTGGAATCTAAGGAGATTTCATGGCTATGGTATCCTTTTATTCCTTATGGAAAACTTACTATCATCCAAGGAGACCCGGGAGATGGTAAAACAACGCTTGTATTGAACATTGCTGCAGCACTCTCAAAAGGAGAGGGATTGGATAATGATATGAAGCCTGCAGACCCACTTCATATTATTTATCAGACTGCCGAGGATGGTCTGGCCGATACAGTGAAACCAAGACTTGAAAAAGCAGAAGCGAATTGCGGTAATATATTCGTTATCGATGAAACGGATGCTTCATTAAGTATGTTGGATGAACGTATTGAAAAGGCCATTGTGGAGAAGAAAGCGAAACTATTGATTCTCGATCCAATACAAGCATATCTCGGCGGTAAGATGGATATGAACCGGGCAAATGAAGCGAGGGACATGACAAAACATCTTGGACAAGTGGCGGAGCGAACGGGATGTGCTATTGTACTCATTGGACACATGAATAAGAACTCCGGTGGAAAAGTTGCTTATCGTGGGATGGGTTCCATTGATTTTTTTGCTGTGGCGCGAAGTGTGCTACTGGTAGGGAGAGTAAAAGGACAGGAGAACCGCAGAGCAATGGTGCAGATTAAAAACAATCTGGCAGAGCGAGGACATGGCAAATCGTTTGTGCTGTCGGATGGTGTTTTTTGTTGGCAAGGTAACTATGATATCACGGAAGATGAACTGGTGGGCGGGTTTGTTCCAAAATCATCCAAGCAGGAGGAAGCCAAAGAAATGCTTCTTAGTTTCAGTAATATCAATAGAGAGGTGTCGGCATCAGATATTCGGGAAAAGGCACAGGAAAAGGGGATCTCCTGGAGAACTATGGAGTTAGTAAAGAAAGAACTTGGAATTCAATCTAAGAAGATAAATAACGCGTGGTATTGGATTCTGGATAGCAAATATTTTTAAATACGAAGGCAACAACGCAACAAGACAAGTCATAGGAAAATACGGTCTTGGTTATGTATTTCAACACCGTAAATGACTGGCACCCACATTGTTGCGTTGTTGTGTTTTGTGTTCTGATATAGTGAAGGAGCAAAGAGATATGGAGAAACAAAAAAGTGTAACGATTAAAGAGACTTTGTTTATGGATTTGGTAAAATACTTTTTAGTAAATGTCCGAGAGGATGAGGATAGCATACGATTGGAATTGCAGAAAAAACTGGATGTTCTGGTAAAGAGGGAACTATATACGAAATATAAAACGGCAAAGAGTGCGACGGAAAGAGAAGCAGCAAGACAAGAATATTTGGAGAAGGTGGGAATGCCAAAAGATTTTCGTTGGTAGTTCATTGGTGATTATAACAACAAGCTCGTGACACGAGTTTGTTATGATGACAGGTACAAAAAATATTGGTTAGGGTTCAAGGGATGTCCCTTGCAAGAGCATCAACAGGAGAGTTTTTTGGTTGATGTGCATGGGTGTGGACACATCATGCGTATCTTGCGGGGCTTGAATGAGAAGGGAAAATGTATATTTTATGGTCATCAGATGTGCATCAAAAATGGGAGAAAAGGGCTGGAAATTGGACGAAAATGGTACGTTTGGACAAAATGTCCAAACAAGAAATGGGAAGAATATGGTATAAAGAATTATTAATTAGAATGATTATTGGTTTACAGTGAATGCTGGTATTAATTTTTCAGAAGGATAAAGATACTTGAACTTGATATGAATAGCTGGCAATTTTTATTTGGCATAATGCGAGTAAATGTTGGAATGCATAGGCATAATAGTATAGGTTGCTTTTTTTGATAAGAAAAAAATATATTAAAATTGACAAAACAGGATAAATAAAATATAATAGCTATAGCAAACTTATGGTGACATAAGGACGCAAAGCAAGATATCTTAGTTAGTAAGACGGATCAGCTGCAACAGAAATGCTGCAGCTTTTTTGTTGGAAAAAACGGAGGGAAAGAAAGAGAATGAAGAAAATTGTGGCATGGTGTATTATTTTTTGTTTATGTTTTGGTATTGTTGAAGTTCCAAATGTGAAGGCAATATCAGATATAAATCAAAACATAGTGTTTAATGGAGAGGGATTTCAAGTAAGATTTGAGACTAGTTCCATTTGGAATAAGGGATATATTGGAAATATATACATTAAGAATACAGGTTCAGAGACAATAGAGAATTGGGAATTATCCTATCAGTCTGCTGACCAATATACAAATATTTGGAATGGTGTTGTGGATTATCGAAGTGCAAAATATTATAATATAAAAAATGCAGGTCATAATCAAAATATTAAGCCAGGAGAAACTGTGACATTTGGCTTTCAAGCAAGTTTTAATGGGGAAAAACCAGATATTCCTGAAAAATATAGTTTAGTAGGAGACCACTTAATTATAAATAAGAAGGATTGTGTTCCAAAATTTGAAGTTGTAAATTCATGGAAAGATGGATGCATTATGAATGTATCACTTTTTAATGCATCTGATAAAAATATTGAAGATTGGGCATTGGAATGCAAGTTTGATTTTGAAATTGCCAATATTTGGAGAGCTAAAATTAGTAATAAAGAAGGCAACGGCTATACTTTTAAAAATTGTGAATATAATTCTATAATTCGTCCTGGAGAAACAGAAACATTTGGAATGCAAGTAAGTTTTGAAGAAGATTCAGAGTTTAAAAGTCCGTATGATGTTGTGCTTACCCAATATAGAAAAGATGACTATTACATGGATTTTGATAAGAACTGGAATGTAAGTATGATAAGAGCGGATGATGTAAATGTTAAAAAAGCCGCAGAAAAGAATAAAAATACTGTAAAAGTTTGTATGCTAGATTCTGGAATAGATTATTCTTCGAATGTTGAGGTTGAAGAAAGTATAGATTTGACAGATGAGTATGAGGACAGGAATCCTATATTTGAGGATGTGTCAGGACATGGAACAGCGGTAGCGGGAATCCTAGCTTCGGATCCGACTAAAAATGAAGAGGGATATGATTTTGACAACAAGTATTTGAAGAAAATGAGTGCGGAAAAAGTTAGTGGAATAAACCCATATATACAACTGTATTCAGCAGAAATACTTGATGATAATAACGAAACCACAGTAGATAAAATGGTTGAAGGAATAGAATGGGCGATAGAGAAAGATGTGAAAATCATAAACATCAGTTGTGGATTAGAAAAAGATTCTACAAAATTACATAATGCCATTAAAATTGCTAAAAATAAAGGTATACTGATTATAGCGGCAGCTGGTAATGGAAGTAATGTCTGTTATCCGGCAAAGTATCCAGAAGTAATGGCAGTTGGTGCGGTTAAATGCGACGGAACGCACATGAAAGACTCTCCTATAGGAGACGAAATAGAGGTTGTAGCACCTGGTGAAGATGTCACAACATATGGACCATTTGACATTTTATCAAATGAATCGGGAACAAGCATGGCGACGCCACATGTTTCGTCATTAGCAGCGTTATTATGGCAACAAGATAGTACGAAATCAGCGGAGTTTATTCGAGAGTTAATAAAAGTTACTGCAAATACATTGGGAAGTAAAAAAGAATTTGGTTATGGACTAATCGATTGTTCTTTTGCACTTGAGAAATATGATGAGTATGCAAAATCATTTAATGGTTCAGCGAATTTTGATGTAGTAGAGGATAATGACAGTGCATTGATACTTACGGATGATAGTGTTGTTAAAGGTTTTTGGAACAAGGAGCAACACAAAGAGACTGTATTTGGTAAGAATTCAAGAGTAATAAAAAGAGGAGCGGTATGGCCAGATAAAAAAGAATCTGGACTCAAAGGAATGGTTGACCATCCACAGTTTCATGGTTATTTCAAAAAAGATTATATCAATGCTTATATACAGCTAACAAAGGTGGCATCGAAACTATATAGTAATCCAAATTATATAAAGAAAAAGAAAAGTAGTAAAAGAACAATTTATGAAAAAGCGGCATTTACAGCAATAAAAAAGAATAAGCTAAGTGGAAAAGAAAACATTTCTGCTTTTGTATATGGAATGGCGTTACATACAGCTGCTGATATATTTTCTCATAGTGCAGCAGGGGTAAAGGGACAGGATAGAAAAATTAAAGAAAAAGTCTGTAAAATCATTGGCGAAAATGTGGAATACATTGAAACATGGACCAAAAGATAATAAGGGACATTTTAATCCGAAAAAAAACATGGCAGACAGTACAAAATGTATAAATAGCAGATATTATAAAGGAGCAAAAAAAGTATGCAGTGCAATACTGAATCAGATTTACAACAATAATGGACATAAAAAGGCAACAAAAAAAGCCTTTGAGGGAGTAAAGTATTATCAAACAGTTGCAAAAGTAAAGAAGATAAAGAAAAGTGCAAGTAAGAAGAATTATTTGATAAATTCATATGGAATACTTAATTTAAATAAATATCTGAAACCAGGAAAAAACAAAAAATTAAAGAAAATTGTAGATAATATGGCAAACAAGAATGTGAAGGGAGTTGTAAATGCGTGGAAATAAAAGTTAGAAAAATAGTTGCGCTTATCCTATGTATTTGCATATGTGTTACGTCGATTAGTGCGGATGCAAAAACAAAAAAGGTAACAGGAAAAGATGGGAAATACATTACATGGAACTATGATAAGGATACAAAGACTCTAACATTTTCGGGTAAAGGGGTGATTTCTGATTTTATACTAGACGGACATGCTCCAGAACCTGAATGGTATGTATGGAATAAGGAAACAGAGCGGATAGTGATAGAAGAAGGAATAACTGTGATAGGTGAGGGTGCATTTTCTGATTTTGTTTCGGTCAGGGATGTTCACTTACCAGAAACATTAATAAAAATAAGTGGAGATGCGTTTAATGAAAATATGCAGCTTAAAAGTATAAATTTTCCAGAGAATCTTAAGAACATTAGTTCATATGCATTCTCAGGATGCGAGAAAATGGAGTTGCCTATGTTTCCTAGTAAACTGAAAACAATAGGAGAATATGCATTTTGCGGTTGTAACAAGATTAAAACTTTTTCTTTTTCTAAGAATACAAAAAAAGTAACAAAAGGAATTCTTAGTGAATGTAAGCTGCTTAGTAAAATAAATATGTCTAAACATACAGAAGTTATCTCTGAATATGCATTTTCTTATTGTCCTCAAATTAAGAAAATTAAGCTTCCTAAAAATGTTAGGACGGTAACAATGTCAGCATTTATAGGGACTAGTTTAAAGAAAATTATGCTTCCGTCAAAAGTTCAGGTGATAAAAAATGGTAGTCATGGGAATAAAGGATTAGGAAATGGATATGAAGTAAAAAAACTTCGTATCATAGAAATCCACACAAAAAAACTTAAAAAGATTGAAAAAAATTCCTTTGGAGGATTATCACGCAAAGCTGTAATTAAGGTACCAAAAACCAAGAAAAAGCAATATACCAAGATGTTACGAAAGAGTGGTTTAAGTAAGAAAATAAAGATTAAGTCTTTATAGTGAATGGCAACATTTTGGCAACATTTATTTGAAAAAAATCATAAAAACAATAAAATATTGAAAAAATCAACAAATGAAGGAACCAAAAACAACTAAAAACAGTACAGTTTAAAATCACGGAAAACGTGAAGGTGGTAGAACAGTAGGTTCAGGACGTGTTGCTACAATCATCGAGTAATAACGAAAATACGTTATTTCAGAGATATTGTAATTGGATTTTGCAACAAAATTGCAACAAATTTGTTTGTAATAATGCGTGATAATGCTGAAATATGCATGTTTCACAGCATATGGTGAGTTCAATTTCATAAGATTTTGTACCTTAGGGCACTTTCCTAGTAGTTTAGGAAAGTGCCTTTTTTGTGTTATGGAAATCAGGCAAAGATTGGAGGTGAAATATATGTTAAAAGTAAGATTATCTGGCACCAAAAAGGAACTTCGCTGGTTTTTAAAGAAAATACAGCGAGATTGCCGGTGGCAGGTAAGAAATATCTCAAATTTTAGTTCTATAGAAAGAACGAATGGAAAGTATAAACGTTTATATGTAGATGTTTATCGAAATGAAAAATAACAAAAAAAATACGGAGTGCAATGGATCTTTTCATTGGAAAACTCATACTTGGTGGCTACCACTCAGGCGCTACACCGTTCCTGAGAGTTTTTAACGAATGTTTTGCAACATTCTCCAATTCTCATTTGCAACTTTCGGTAATTATATTTTACAATAAACACAACAATTGCAATACTCAAGTCGATTTTTGCAGAATGAGGGGACACTTTTGTAATTTTTTCGATATTCACCTGTCAAACTCCTGGGTAGTATCACGACTTAGAGGAACGATACTTCTGCCTAATAATCTGTAATAATTGCAATTGTGCAAACACCTAATTTAAGGGTTCTATTAGCTGTTATAATTTATTATTAAATTCTTAGCAAACCCTTATAAATACTAACTTTTTTGTAGGTGTGCTTTCCCTTAAGTGTTCCCTTGTGTTATATCGTTTCACAAGGCTTTACGAACCCTCATAAGGGCAAAAACAAGGGAAGCAAAATCACATAACACATTATAACACAATATGAATGGACTGTGTGAACTGATTGAAATGCTTTTAGATTTTACAGAAAAGAGGATTGATTGAATGAATATCATATACGCAGATTACAACATTTACCACAACAGCATTGATATATGTACTTATGCCGGATATATTTTACGGATTGACTGTGCAAAAGCAGAGGAAGGATTGAAGACCACACCTAATTCAGAGTGTGCTTTGAATGCCCTTGCAATAGATAATCCACTTGAATATGCAAGACTTTATCTTGACGGAACTATGCAAATTTGGATAGATGCTGAGGACAGTTTAGAGGTGTGGTAACTATACAGGCGGATTGCTAAGAATGGGCAGTCCGCCTTAAATAATCAAGAAAAATATAAGTGGAATATTGGGGATATTCGTGGTACAATAGAGAGCGAAAATTTGAAGTTTCATCAGATAAATATTTGGAAAAAGTCTTGACTCCTACGTTACGTAATAGTTTAAAGTGTACTTATCGATAGGAGGAAATGATATGCATGAATTTATAATAGAAATAGTAAAATCAGATGAGATTTATCGAAAGATAGCAAATGCATCGTTAGAGAAGAAAGATGATATATATCGCTATGACTTTATGAAAAAATTTGAAAAGAAATGGGATATGTATCACTGTCCGTTGAAAGCAAAACAATCTGGCGGATATGATGTGGTGATGGCAAGCGGTATGTTAGGATATTTATTGCCACAAAAAATAGGAGACACAGAACAAAAATATATTGCAGAATTAGCAGATGAAAAGTTATGGACGGATTGCGTGGCATCTATTGAAAGCTCTCTTATGACATTTGTTAGACATGGAATAGATTTGAAGGTTAAAGAGTATATGTTTACATTGATGCTCGCAGATCCATCAAGTCCCTATTCGGTGATGAATGATGGTTATTGTGGTGATGGTGGAATTCCGGGATACATATTTGGATCATTAGTACCTTCTGAAACGACAAAAACAAGGATTCCAGTTGTATTAGCTCATGAGACGAATCATAATGTAAGATTTCAATATATAAAGTGGAGTAATGAAATATCATTAGCAGAATATATGATTTGTGAAGGATTGGCAGAAAATTTTGCAGTAAAACTTTACGGTGAAGAGAACTTAGGACCATGGGTTAGTAAAACTGACCAGGAAATGTTAAATGAATATATTAAGCCACTTATCCAGGACGCTTTAGAAGTGCAAGGATTTGACAATATTACATCATATATGTATGGAGATGAAATGGCAAAATTACAAAATTATATTCCGGTGGGTATGCCTTATTGTGCTGGGTATGCATGCGGATATTATATGGTGAAATATTATTTGGATAAAACTGGAAAAGATATTGTTGACGCAACAATACTTCCAGCAGAAGAAATTTTGAAAGAAATAGATGGATTTTGGAGTGAAACGACCATTATTCGGAAAGGAAATTCCTATGAGGACAGTAAATGAGGTAAGTAAGCTAACAGGAGTAAGTATACGTACCCTTCAGTACTATGATAGTATCGGACTGTTAAAACCAACTGAGTATACAGAGGTAGGATACCGTTTGTATGATGAAGAAGCATTAGAAAGGTTGCAACAGATTTTATTGTTTAGAGAATTGGAATTTCCACTGAAAGAAATCAAAGATATTATATATAATCCTAAATTTAATAAGGAAAAAGTATTAGAGCAGCAAATAGAACTTTTGGTATTGAAGAAGGAACATATAGAAAATTTGATTGATTTTGCTCGAAGAATAAAAACGATGGGAGTAAATAAGACGTATTTTAAAGTATTTGATAAAAAAAAGATGGAAGATTATTCAAAGCGTGCAAAGGAACAATGGGGACAGATAGCCCAGTATCAGGAATTTGAAGAAAAGACGAAAGGGGTGTCTGATACACAGCAGAAGGATGTAATCAATCGTTTTATGCTTATTTTTACAGAGTTTGGCAAGATAAAAGAATTAGATACATCCTGTGATACGGTTCAATTTCAGGTGAAAAAATTGCAGGATTTCATCACAGAGAATTATTACACCTGTACAAAAGAAATTTTATCAGGTCTGGGAAAGATGTATGCAAGTGGCGGAGAATTTACCGAAAACATTGATAGCTATGGTGGAGAAGGAACTGCTATGTTTACAGCAAAAGCAATTGAGATATATTGCAAATAAGAGAGCGCAACTTTCAGTAAGCCGGCGTGTTTAACTGAGAGACAAATTGAATTTTGAGGTGCTAAGAAAAATATAATGGCTCAGTTGTCAAGACAAAAATTTGATATTTTTATAATG
>ERZ780202.1545-NODE-1545-length-12151-cov-3.708416_pt1 | contig 12151 bp, 11 predicted proteins | sample MGYA00510978_ERZ780202 | MGnify/ENA primary metagenome ERZ780202 (study PRJEB29588, sample SAMEA2155689) | human gut metagenome | biome: human gut; feature: human-associated habitat; material: faeces | place: Denmark | collected 2008/2010 ...
GAATAATTTCATCAATATCGATATGAGTTTCTAATAGAGAAAGAAACGCAGGTTTGTCATTATCAAATTTATCTTGGCAATCTGTAAAAATATCATTTAAAGAAAGCTGTTTATATGGTATCATAAGTATCAGAATAACTCCTTTCTTTGGGAATGGTTTATAGTTTCTAGTCAACTCTATTATACCATATCCAGTGAGGAGTTATTTGTTTTTAGCAACAGAAAAACGCCGTATTTATGCGGCTTATGGCGTTTCGCAAACGCCTACCTATTTATTAATAAAAGAGGGGTGATTAAATTTGAAAATTTATAAGAGAATAGATACAGGAACTTCGGTGACAAGCGTATCTGAAATTGAAAAATTAGTTAATAATGAACTTACTCTTAAGAAAAAAATGGATCAATTAAAAGACTCTATTTCAGTGGTTATCATATCTTGGAAATTGCTGTAGATAGATGGAATGCCACGCAAATGATACAGAACCTGGAGGGTGAAAGTTTTACGATGGTGCCTTTTGGTCAGGGGTATAAAGACATGTCACCTCCAACAAAGGAGTTTTATAAACTGCTCATGGAAGGGAACATCATTCATGGTGGTAATCCGGTGCTTCGCTGGATGTCCGGTAATGTAGTGGTTGAAACTGATGCGGCTGAGAATATCAAGGTAACGAAGGCAAAGTCACCGGAGAAGATAGATGGTATTGTAGCAACAATTATGGCCATGGATAGAGCAGTGAGAAATCAGGGAAATACAAGTAGCATCTATGATGAGCGAGGTATAATGTTTTTATAGTTGTAGACCGATATAACATAAAGAACATTTTGAGGAGAATTATTATGGACGGAATGTTGATTATTCAAATTTGTTTTGCCGTAGCATTTGCCATTGTATGTATCATAATGCTGTTTGTATTGATTGGAGTTATTATAACTAGATGGGTTTATGAGAGACGGTATAAGAAAGCTGTTATTGATATCATCAAAAGAGGTTTACAAAAAGAAGACGAAAGTGTGTTAAGTAAATTGCAAATGCAATATATGTCTTGTAGTTCAAATATGTTTGGTATTGTAATTACTGATATTGCTGTAATAAACGCAAAAGTGTTGTCAGAATTAAACGAGTCTACTTATAAAAAATATCATGATGATTTAGGTGATGAAAGAGACCTTGTGATAGAAAAATTGGAAAAAGTCATAAGCCTTTTTGTGGAAAAAAGTATGTTTTCATATGAGAAAATGGATGGACTGTTGAATGAGATTAGTAAATGTGATGATCTTAATGAAATGCAGAAGTTATCTATAAAAGTGAAGAATTTGTATGAAACATGCATTTCTTATTGTGATGGACGTCTTTTTGAAAAAGATGCAAAAATTCGTACAATGGAATATGAACTACAGAGTTTAAAGAAGAAAAAACTTGTTACTAATATTACCGGTGGCATTGGCTTGATTTCGGGTATTATTACAATAATTACAACTATTGTCGCTATAATGAATTAGTTTTATGAAAGCATCTCATATAGATGCTTTCAGACTGTAGACAAAGTCCGAGGCTTTCGCCTCGGATTTTTCTCATTCGTGGTTAAATAAACATGTCAAGAGCGCTGATAAATACTGACTTTATAGCACTTTTATGATATAATTAATGTATCAAAAAACAGGTGGTGAGTGCTCTATGATGACAGTAAATGCTGATAAGAAACGAGAACAGATTCAGATGTTTTGTATGGATGATTTAGTACCCCAAAATCATCTTTTAAAAGTGATAGATAAAGCTATTGATTGGAACTTTATATATAATCTCGTTGAAGATAAATACTCACCTGACTTTGGAAGACCAAGTATGGATCCTGTAATGCTCATAAAGATACCTTTTATTCAGTATCTCTATGGAATAAAAAGTATGAGACAGACTATGAAAGAAATAGAAGTCAATGTTGCATACCGCTGGTTCTTATGCTTAGAAATGAACGATGCAGTGCCTCATTTCTCTACCTTTGGCAAAAATTATACTCGTAGGTTCAAGGATACAGACCTGTTTGAACAAATTTTTTCTCATATCTTATCTGAATGCTATAAGTATAAGTTTATTGATCCAACCGAAGTGTTTGTTGATGCAACTCACGTCAAAGCTTGTGCTAATAGCAAAAAGATGAGAAGTAAGATTGCTAACGAAGAAGCTTTGTTCTATGAGGAGATTCTCAAGAAAGAAATTAATTCAGATCGTGAGGAACATGGAAAGAAACCATTAAAAGACTCCGACAAAGATAACAACAAACCTTCTTCCGGTGGAGGAATGAAGGATTTTACAACAGATGTTCCTAAAGATGAGAAAACAGTAAAATGTAGCACAACAGATCCTGAAAGCGGATGGTTTCATAAAGGCGAACACAAGCATGTTTTTGCATATTCAGTTGAAACAGCCTGCGATAAGTTTGGATGGATTCTTGGTTACTCAGTTAATCCAAGAAACATGCACGATAGCAGAACCTTTGTAAGCTTGTATAATAAAATCAAAGATATTGGAATCAAGACACTGGTTGCTGATGCAGGATATAAGACTCCAGCGATTGCAAAACTTTTGATAGATGATGGAATACAACCATTGCTTCCATACAAAAGACCAATGACAAAAGAAGGATTCTTCAAGAAATATGAGTATGTTTATGATGAATATTACGATTGTTATATCTGTCCGAATAATCAGATTCTTAAATATTCAACAACTAACCGTGATGGATACAGAGAGTACAAAAGTTGTTCAAAAGCCTGTGCTAGCTGTCCATATATAAGTCAGTGTACAGAAAGCAAGAATCACGTTAAGATAGTAACTAGACACATCTGGGAAGATTATATAGAAAAGTGTGAAGATATTAGATTATAAATTGGAATGCGAGATCTTTATTCACATAGAAAAGAAACAATTGAAAGACTTTTTGGAACAGCCAAAGAGAATCATGGATTTAGATATACACAGATGATAGGGAAAGCCCGCATGGAAATGAAAGTAGGGCTTACTTTTGCATGCATGAATCTGAAAAAACTAGCTAGAATGCTGGAAAGAACAGGGAAGATAACAGATGATAATCCCACGAATACAACTAAAAATTCATATAAATGGCTAAAAGTGAATGATTTCTTAAAAACTCATAGAAAAATGGCACTAGGATTCGCATCTTAGTGCCACTTTGTCTACAGTCTGAAAGCATCTCATATAGATGCTTTTTTATTTTTAGAGGAGGTGCACTATGGGAATAAAAAATTTATTTGGAATCGACCAGACAAGAGATAAGGTATAAAACAAGGCTGATAATGCAGCAGGTGGCAGCAGGTCCTATAAAAGAATTTAAGCCGAAGATTATGATGGCGGTTATGGACTATATTACGGTGTTTGGAGATGGCAGGATGCAAATAAAGTTTTATGAAGGCACTGAGTTTGAGGTTGCAACTGAATAAGGAATAGAAGTAAATGGCCGGTAGGTGAATCGCAGTGATTTGCTTAAAGGCTTTTTTATTATGTGGTATAATAATAAGTAGTATTTGTCGATATAATATTTGATGGATTTATGTGGATTGAAGGAGTGGACTTTTATGGGAGAAGTGGCAAGAAATTCATTAAAGGGATATACATATCAACAGAGTGTTTTTATTTTGTTTTTAGGGATAATGGATACAGAAAGAAATATTGGAAAAATAATTGTCGAAGCGATAGATACAAAAAACTTTGACGATATTTATTTGAAAGATGTTATAACGAATGATTGTAAAAAAGAAGCATATCGTATCCAAGTTAAAAATTATCCTAATGTATCTGAAAATGATATAAAAATTGATGACAATGTTTTAAGAATCAATGGAAATAAAAATTCTTTTGATATTGAGGATAATAATATACTTATTGTTAATTCCACATTAATTGAAACGGATGATGAATTTATGGGATTTGCATGCACAAAGAAGGAGAATATAATTATTATTCCTCTTACGCCTAAACAAATTGCAGATAAACTTGATAATATGTTCAATTCTGAAGCAAGAGAGCTTCAAATTATACATTTAGCAGATGAATGTATTGAAAATGCCATATTTGAAATTGACGAAGGCAAACTTCCTGATGTTATAGATATGTCAATTGATTTGGAAAATCAAACAATTTTACTTCGAAATATTCCAAATGATTTTCCGCATGATATTACTTATATTGAGGGAAAACCAGGTGTGGGTAAAAGTCATTTTGTGAATGAGATTTGTGATAAGTATCCAGAAGCGATTGTTTATCGATTCTGGATTGGTTCACAGGATCCAAACAGAAATAGAAGAATTTTATTTGATAATTTTATTTTGGAGATAGGAATTAAAGTATATAAGACAGCTAAAAAAGTTATTATTGATGAATTAATTAATACAATAAGAGACCAAGATAAGTTGATAATAATTGATGGATTAGATCATGTAGAAAATTATAATCCAAGACAGCTTCAGGATTTTGTTGAGTTTATTAATAAATTAGTTGGTGTGAGAGTTATAGTTCTTTCAAGACCACTTAAATATGATATTGCATGGAATAAAAGTAATTTACTGGATTGGTCCTATGATGAGACTCGATTATACTTAGAATTGGCTCATAATATAACAGAGTATAAAGTTCAAAATCAGATATATAAAATAACGAATGGTTACCCTATAATAACATATTTTATTGCAGAAGATTATAAGATGAAGCAAGTCGTAGATATTAGCCAGCCGATTAAAGAAATAAATGAATACTATGATAGTTTATTTATAAATAACGATAAACCAAGTAATGCAATAGGAATATTTGCAACTGGGAACTGTTTTTTTACAGAAAAAGAATTGGAGAGCTTTTTTACAGAACCGGAAGTATATGAGACGATTTGCGAATTTATTGATTTGCATCCATACTTGTTTAAAAAAGTCATGAATCGAGTATCATTGATACATGATAGCCTTAACACATATTTAAGACTTAGGTTAAAAACGTTTGCTAAAAGAAAAGAAAAAACACAGGCCACTATACGACAAAGTATTTTAGAGGGTTCCATAGAGTATATGGATCGAATGCAGGCTTTCGATTTTGATGATGAATTTTATGAAATGATATTAAAAAAATATTCAGAGTTCTCAGAGTTCAAAGCGCTTATGCTGTCAACAAGAGACTATAATTCGATACAGAGTCTTTATAACCAGTTGCAGGTTATTTTGGAAGATAGAAAAGGAGTACTGAATATTTATCAATATTACTCATTTACATTATTATATCAGATTGCTAACAGAAATGATTTAATAGGCAATGATAGTATGATTGTTCAAATGCTTGTGTATATATATAATCATGGTGATATAGAAAATGAAATCTTTAGTTCAGACTATATTTGGCAGGTGTATTTAACTTGTAATAATTTAGAAAAAATGGCAGCTCAATATTTAAATAATAGGCATATTAGTGAAGGCCAATTTTATGATCTAATTGAGCATATTAATGAGGATTGTACATTCTATGAGAAGAAAGAGAAAGTAATAAAGTTTGATGATTTAATTAATCAACTATGCGATGAAAATATGCATTCAATTGATAAAGATAAGGTTTTGGCTGATTATTTAGTAAGCACTTGGATTCATGGAGGTGAACAAGATAAGTTTTATGATTGCTTTGTAGAGTATATTAATAATGCTACTAATTGCGTAGATTTATTGTTTCCAGAACTAGAAAAATATAAGTTTGATAGATTCTGTATTGAAAGAAGTCTTAGTATGGCTGAATATCAACTCCATGAATTGGGATATTTTGGAGATAAGAACCGATTTAGAAAAGGCAGTCTTTTAGACATTATTATGGAATCCGGAAAGGAGGGATCATATAGTGCGGTAACAATGGCAGCATCATATATGAAGTTAGCTAATTATGAAAAAAGAGATTTAGATATTGAATCATTGGCGTATGCGTGGGCTATGTATTTTAATCATAAAGATTATAGTGTATATACAATAGATACAGCATTGATTGTATTTGAAAAGAAAGACCTAATACGGGAGGATGAATCATTTAAAATAATAACGGAATTGATGGATCGCTCAGATGATGGAATTGCGCATTTGTTGACATCTTATGTAAACGGAAAAGGAACTGAATATATTGATAAATTAAACAAAATCGGATATTTTTCAGATACAGGCTGCGAAATAAGATTCTGGGAACTCAATCCTGAATGCTATAGATGTTTTAGTAAACAGGAAATGACAAAACAAATTACTGATTTATTAAGTATTCACTATTATGGAAAAACAATCGAAGGTCGAGATTTACGAACGGTTATGAAATCGGTATATAAAAATATGGTATTAGATGGAATTGAATACTATGGTTACTCTATATTATCACCAGACAATCAATATATACCCGAACTTGAAGATAGAGGAATAAAGTATTTGGGTTCAGAAGGAGAGAAGGATGAAGAGTATTCACCGTTTGAGCGTGGGTACATTCATAAAGATGATTTACACTATATAGTAGAAAATAAGATTGGCTTTGATGAAATATCGAAATATACAGATGGTTGGTATTCATGTTTACCGTTTGTGGATTTTTATGCAATATATGACAAGAACGATATTCAGGATAATTATTTAGAAATTTTGCATAATTCATTGTTTGCAAGAACTTCCAACAAAGATTTCTTAGGAAATTGGAATTTGCTTTTAGGGAATATCCCAGAATTTCTATTGAATTATGAAATTGATATTGATTGGGAAAAGCTATATAATATTTTTACGGAGTTCTTGAATATTTCTTTGCTCAGATTATAAAATAGTCCGCCGGAATGGTGTGACTTTTTATAATTCGTATTAAGGGGGGGCAAAAAATAACAAAAGCACCAAGTTGTGCGCGAATGTTAATGCGAAGTAAAGTTACACCGCATGTAGAAAGTATTTGCCTCCTCGAGCGGGTGAGCAACTGAACTGGTTTAAAAGAAATAGCCCAATTTTGTTTTTAGGATATGTTTCCAAGGACGAAAAATGGGCTTTTTTAGTTTTGATAAAAACTTGATACGGGCAGATTGCTTGTAAACGCTCCATCTGATGTACCTTGACTTTTGAAAGACCGCAGTTTAGCGGTCTTTTGGTTTCCTGATATATTCCGGCAGCTTTGGTGACCATGGAAGAAGATCTTCCAGAAATGTGCGGTCTGTATCATCTATATGTGCTGGTATCTCTGTCAGAAGATATTCAAAGTACTCATATGGCTTTAAGTTATTAGCTTTAGCTGTTTCTGCAATGCTGTATATTATTGCTGATGATGTTGCTCCATTTATTGAGTCTATCATTTCCCAGTTCTTCTTGCCTATACAGAATCCCCTGATTGCTCGTTCCGAAGCGTTGTTATCCATTGGTACTTCGCCATCTTCAAGAAATACCCTGAGATATTTTTCCTGATTGAGCGCATAAGTTACAGCCTGTTTAAGTTTAGCCGTTCCAGCTTTTCTTTCATTTGATTTAAGATACGTAAATAAAGCATCTACCAATGGCTTTATTACCACCTGACGCTGCTTAAGTCTGTCTTCTGATCCAAGTTCTATAAGCTTATCCTCTTCCCGGTAGATTGCCTGTATCTGCTTTATTATAAGATATGAAAGGCTTTCTTTCTGGGCAGCTTTGGGAACCGCTTTTAATGCTTCATCAAATTTCCTTCTGCAGTGAACCCAGCATCCGGCTATCTTAAGTTCTTCCATTTCCTTTTCAACTGTATGATATACCTGATATCCATCAGTTACACATACACCTGAATAATCTTTAAGAAACTGCCTTGGATGTGAAGCATTTCTGGTCCGCTGGTATTCATACAGGACTATATGTCCATCTGAATACATATACCCTGAACGATATACCCACATATAGCTCTTGGAACCAGCAGGTCTGCCATCTTTATTTACGAGCACCGGGGTCTCGTCTGCCTGTATTATATGAAATCCGTAAAGTTTTGTATGAAGATAATCATACATGACACCAATGTATTCATCTGCAATACGAATCATCCAGTTAGCCATGTTCTGGCGTGTTATGGCAAGACCATACCTTTCAAACTCTTTTTCAAGCCTGTATAAAGGTACAGCATTTACATATTTACCATTTATGACTGCAGCTGCTAGTGATGGTGTTACAGGACTTGATGGCAGTAATCCCTTAGGATGTGGTGTTCGTTTCATATGTCCGTCTGCCTTGTCTGCATATACACCTATATGATGCTCGTCAACCGTTATCTTGGCTGGTGTAAAATGGTATCTTTTAACTACTGTATCAGGAAGCTGTTTCCATCCTTTTTCACCAAATTCAGCTGTCAGTTCCTCATCTGTCATATAATGGTCTATTCTTTCAACAGGAAGCCCTTCCATATCCATGGCACGTTTGCCAGATACCTTTTTCCCACGTCTGGCATTTAATTCCAGTTCTTCTGGTTCCGCTGCATCCAGATTAGAAACTGCCTCTGCCTCGTTAAAAAATACTATCTTGCCATCTACTTCCATAAAACATATCTGGTTGGTATCAGACATTTTTTCTGTCTTTCTTCCAAATCTGTTATTATTGGCAAGCACCAGTTGTTCCATCATTTTCTGCATCTTATCATTAAGTGCTCTTGTTTCACCTGTAAGAGTTTCCATCTGATTCTGAAGATTAAGAAACATCTTGATAAGAAGTGCTTTATCGATACTATTAAGTTCTTCCTCTGTATACTTAATCTCCATAATCTTTAACTCCTTTTCTGGGATTAAGTATATCAGAAAATGTGTTATTATGCCAATCCTGGCTTATAAAGCATTCGTCATTATGACGGTGGATAACACTTTTAAAAAGTCAGTTATTCTGGCCTTTTAAAACTATTATCCACATATGACAGAATGTTTAAAGCTGTAATAGCCCTCACTTTCTGTCATTGGTGGATAACTTCTGTTATATTCGAATGTTTTATTCTTCTGAATATTTACTATAGTATAAAAAATCTACTTTCTGCACAATTACTACATTTGATTTCCTGGATCATCCTGCTGTGTAATAGGACGTTTTGCTATGACTTCAAAACCCTTCATTAACTGCATATACTGCTGTGGTGATATTTCCATTGCCTCTGTTACATTTCTTGGCCACTTGAAACTTCCTTCCTCAACCCTTTTGTATAATAATAGAAAGCCATCACCTTCCCAGAGCAGTGCCTTTATTCTGTCATTTCTTCTTCCACAGAATAAAAAAATAGTATCTTTATCATGAGGATCCAGTTCAAACTGAAACTGGATTATTCCTGCAAGACCATCAATACCCCTGCGTAAATCTGTAAAACCTGCCGCTAAGAAAATGCGTTTAAATCCACTTGCATCATTAAGCATACTTCAATGCCTCTATAAGATTTTTCATAAATTCTGATGATGCATTATTATCAATTTACAGAGTAATTCCATTTACGCTGATAGTAGCGGCTACAGTATTATCAAATGAAGTCATTGTATTTTTAATATCACATTCACTATGCGATATTGCTATTTCTGTGGTAGAAGACTGTTCCTTAACAACTGGCGGTTCTACGAAGGTAGTCTGTTGTTTTTCAAGCGTATCAAGACATGTTTCCTTCAGTTTTCTCTGCCAGTAGTAATACTGGTCTTTGGATACGTTGTTAAGTTCCAGCCATTCAAGTATCCTCATACCACTTGAACGGCATTCTTTTATAATTGCTGCCCACTTTGTCAGATTGTGCTGTGTTTCCAATTCTTTGGGTTTCAATAGTGATAACCTCCTGCAAATTTGTATTAGTTGTACAATTCGTTAAACTTGTACAAACTGATTATCACTGTTATATCAAATTTTGAAATCTATTAGTAGGTACATACGTTTGAGCGTTTACGATTGCTTTGGGAGAAATATAATGCCAAATGGATGGCAATTTATAATGATTTTGTCATTGGATATGAGAATGGTATGACGATGGTAGAAAATGATTGAGATACTTTTATATTTATGATACAATATCCGAAAATACGGAATATTAAAAATGTGTGAAGGAAATATTATATCATGAATATATATGAAAAAATTTTTGATAGATTAGCAGAATTACATATGAGCCAGATTGAGTTATCGCGAAGAACCAGTATTGCTACCAGTACGATAAGCGATTGGCGAAAGAAAAAGATCAACCCACAGGCAGACAAGCTGGTTGCTATATGTAAGGCACTTGATATGTCGCTTGTGGATTTGCTTTGTGATGAGGACGAGGAAGAAGAAAAGGTTGTGCAGACGGATTATATGTTAGATGAAAGACATATAGTCGAAGTATTTAGAATGTCAGATGATGAAACGAGAAGAAGATTATTAAGATATTTTGAATTAGTAGAAATATGCAATCAAATCAATGATAATAATGCAGCCAAGAAAAACAACAGAAATGTATCTGTTATTCAAGATATTGATGGCAATAATATTGTTGTGATTAATGATATCATATTTAAGGGAAAGCGTTCTATTAATTGGAAAGATGTAAGGAAATATCTTAAAAACTATGTTGAAGATTTTTACACCATAGCATCAACAGGGGACATAGTGTATATTGGATCGGATTTACCGAATGAATATAGCGGTTCAAAATATACACATAGTATGAAGGGAATGACTGCGAAGGCAAAAGCCAATGCAGCACAAGGGATTCCTGAGCTGATAGAGATTGCAGTGGGAAAAAACTTTCGAGAGAATAACGAAGAAAAACATTGGAGAAATGCAAAATTCGGCTGGTATCGATATAATTCACGATTTGCATTGCCGGTATATGATGAAGTGGGAGAGATAGAGAGATACAATATATTTCATGCATCATTGATTGTTAGACATTCTGAAGATGGTAAATTATATTTATATGATATTCTGGATATAAAAAAAGAAACGAGCAACCCGATTGAGCCATAAGGCTGTACACGACAAAAAACCCATTTCTTTATAAAGCGATAATACTATATGAAATGTTATTTGTCAATCCGATTATTCGAAAAATTAAGAGGGCCAGGGATACTTCCCTGATTCATTTTCCAACTTGAGCTGTGGGTGATAAGGGGAAAATGGGCCATTTGTCATGACAATGGCAGTGCTTGCTTCTTTTGAGGTGCAGCCTGCGAAGCAGGGTGTGCGTGTTACGATTGCTTAGGCAATCATGGTGGAACGCATAACATAGCCATTGGCAGAGCATTAATCAATCATCCTAAACTCTTATTAGCAGATGAACCTACTGGCAATTTAGACTCTGCAAAACGTGATGAAACGAGATATCCGCAGGATAAAATTCGGTATGATGATATAACCATTGATTTGGAACGAAGAGAGATAATCAAAGGAGGGCAGAAAGTTGAACTAACATATACGGAGTTTGAAATTATCAGTTTTCTCGCTCGGATTGAAAGCATTGGTGCGAATAATGATGATATTGCCAGACTCAAAAAAGAGAAGAAAGCTCTTGATAATCTGGAGCAGAGAAGAAAGAAACTTACGGATATATACCTTGATGATGGTCTTACCAAGGAGGCATATGATGAGAAGTACGAGGAGCTTACCATGAAAATCCAGAAGTCGAAGGATTCCATAGAACTTCTACAGAAGAATGTCTCCAATCAGAATGATGTAGGTAAGAGAATGGCTTCCCTTAAGAAAGCACTCGCTGATGGAGATATTCTGGATGAGTTTGACAGAGTGGTGTTTGAAAGTATTGTGGATAAAGTCATCTTGGGAGAGATAAACGAAGATGGAACAGTAGATCCTTACAAGCTGACTTTTGTTATGAAAGGAAATGGGAACAGTGTTGTTCCTAATGCGAAGGAGTGGTTTAAGGCTGAAAAAGTGCAATACAGCCGGCGTAGATTGTGATATACTATGTAAGGTAATAAGGCACTTGTTTCTATATGGTAGACAGGTGCCCTGATATAAAAACATTCATAAGGAGGGCTTGATTATGGCTAATCAGACTGAATTGTTGAATGTTAGTGATGAGATGAAATTAGACGATAATGTGCAGACGGAAAATGTGAAGGAGCAGAAAGAAAATATGTATTCTTCTTCATCAGACACTACTGAAGAATTGTGTTCTTCTTTAACAACCGACGCATAT
>ERZ780202.1550-NODE-1550-length-12136-cov-2.764506_pt1 | contig 12136 bp, 9 predicted proteins | sample MGYA00510978_ERZ780202 | MGnify/ENA primary metagenome ERZ780202 (study PRJEB29588, sample SAMEA2155689) | human gut metagenome | biome: human gut; feature: human-associated habitat; material: faeces | place: Denmark | collected 2008/2010 ...
ATGCAGATTATATAATGATACCAGGGTCAAAAGATATAAACCCACATGAGCTTGCTTATAGGTGGGTGAATGACCTTGTGACCCGCTCCAATATGAGCATAAAAGTGGGATGATAGTCCTACGATATGCGAATATTGGAGCGGATTGTGGGAGTGCGCAGCACACAACAATACGTAAGTATCATAGTTGGGGATTTTTGACCCTGACATCATTATAATTTATAATAAGGAAGTTACAGATTAGGAGAGAGGTGTATACAATGAGTGGACATAATAATATTTTAGATGTAATTATAGTAGGAAGCGGTCCGGCAGGACTGTCAGCTGCTATATATACTAAAAGAGCAGGACTTGATACTCTTGTTATAGAGAAGGAATATATGGGCGCAGGACAGATTGCATACAGTGATAAGGTTGATAATTACCTTGGAATACCTGCAGTCAGCGGCTTTGACCTTGGTGAAAGCTTTAGAAACCACGCTGAGTCACTTGGAATTACTATAGAAGAGGGGGAAGTGTCGGCAATTAAAGCTGTAGATGGTACAGAGGATGAAAATATATCTGTATCTGGTGAGTCATCTTTATGGAAATTGGAACTTTCACATGATACTTACAAGCTTGCAAGAACTGTTATATATGCAGCAGGAAGTCATCACAGACATTTGGGAATAAAGGAAGAAGAGCAGTTTATAGGAAAAGGTGTATCGTACTGTGCTGTATGTGATGGCGCATTTTTTAAGGATAAGAGTGTAATTGTAGCAGGTGGCGGAAACAGCGCACTTGGCGATGCACTTTACCTTTCAGATATATGTGCAGATGTATATATAGTCCACAGAAGAGATGAGTTCAGAGGTGATGCAGTTACGCTTGAAAAGCTTAGAAGCTGCGATAATGTCCATATAGTTACCGGTGTTACAATACAGGCACTTAAGGGTGAAAAGAAGCTTGAGGAAGTTGTTCTTAGCGATGGCAGTGTAATAAAGGCAAATGGTCTTTTTGTGGCTATTGGTATGGAACCGGAAACAGATATTCTTAAAGGCGTTGTCAAGCTTGATAATACAGGCTATGTAGTAGCAGGAGAAGACTGTGTTACATCTGCTAAGGGACTGTTTGTTGCGGGTGATGTAAGAACAAAGGAGTTAAGACAGGTTATAACAGCAGCCGCAGACGGAGCTAACGCAGCCGCACAGGTAATAAAGTATTTAAAGTAATTGAAATTAACAAAAATGTGTGTTATATTCATTAACCGTTGAGATAATCAGCGCAAAGAAAAACAGTAAGATAATGAAAGGACATACACATATGAGTAAAAGGGATAAAAGTACGACAGCAAGTATGGATATGACAACAGGTTCAATTCCGATAAAGATACTTAAGTTTAGTATTCCGCTTATGCTTGCACAGATACTTGAAGTGTTATTTAATATGTCGGATGTTGCCGTTGTAGGTAAGTTTTCAAGTTATGAAGCACTTGGAGCAGTTGGTTCAACTTCGCTTCTTGTAACACTGTTTACAGGCTTTCTTATAGGTATGGGCTGTGGTGTCAATGTAAGAGCTGCACAGCAGCTTGGTGCAGGTCAGAGGGGAAATGTACGAAAAACTATCCATACATCATTTCTTTTATGTCTTTTTGTGGGATTTACGGCTATGGTGCTTTGTATAGCTGGAGCAAAGTTTTTCCTTTCACTTATGAATACAAAGTCTGAGCTTATAGACGGTGCTGTCCTTTATTTCAGGATATATGCGTTTGGTATGCCGGCAATGGCTGTATATAACTTTGGTAATGCTGTTATGAGTGCAAGCGGTGATACAAAGAAGCCTCTTATATACCTCACATTTGCAGGTATTGTCAATGTCTGCCTTAATCTTATATTTGTTATAGGAATAGGTATGGCTGAGGATGGTGTCGCATTTGCAAGTATAACAGCCCAGTATATATCAGCAATACTTGTAGTGGTTAATCTGTTAAGAAGAAAAGATGCTGATGTATGCAGATTAAGGATAAATGAGTTAAGGTTCTATCCGGGAGTATCGAAGGTTATACTTATGCTTGGAATTCCAGCGGGTATTCAGAATGCAATATTTGCTATGGCTAATCTTTTTATACAGACAGGAGTTAATTCTTTCAGTGCAGTTATGGTATCGGGAAATGCTGCTGCTGCCAATGCAGATACACTTATATATAATGTTATGATGGCGTTCTATACAGCCTGCTCAAGCTTTATGGGGCAGAATATGGGAGCACATAACAGGAAACGTATGTTAAAGAGCTACCTTATAAGTATGGCTTATGCTTTCTTTGCAGCGGCTGTGCTTGGGGGACTTCTTATAATATTTGGAAGACAGTTCCTTTCATTGTTTACAAGTGAACCTGAGGTAGTTGATGCAGGTATGCAGAGAATTATGATTATGGGCTTTTCATATGCCTTGTCTTCATTTATGGACTGTACGATAGCGGCATCAAGAGGACTTGGAAAGACAATAGTGCCAACAATAGTTGTTATCATAGGTTCGTGCGTGTTCAGGGTAGCGTGGGTATATACAATATTTGCATATTTCCACACAATACCTTCATTGTTCCTGTTATACCCATGCTCATGGATAATAACAGCAGTGGCAGAGATAGCTTACTTTATACATTGTTTCAGGAAACTGGCATTTGATAAGGGCATATCATATAATTAAATAACATTTTTATCAATGAAAATATTAAGAATTGCTATATAAAATTGTTTTTATAAAAAAAGGCATAAACACAAATATATGATTATTAAGTGAATTAATTATCATAGGTATGTGTTTTATGCCTTTTAATATGTTTAATGTGTTTTACTTAATAGCTTCTGCAAGCTTAGTCATATTGGCAATATCTTCATCTTTCATAGTAGACTTGATAGTTACTGTATCGCCGCATATAGTTATATTCTTCATTCCTTCAAATGCTGTCTTCATCCACTTGCCGGCAGTAGGTGCCCATGAACCATTTTCAATAATTCCAACCTTACGGTTCTGGTAAGCCTTGTGTGAAAGTCTGTTGATGAAGTCTTCCATAGGAGGGAATACACCGCCGTCATAGGAAGCTGCTGCCACGATAAGTCTGCTGTAACGGAAAGAGTCTTCGATGGCTTCTGCCATATCATCTCTTGTAAGGTCTGTAAATGCTACCTTGGCAAATCCATTTTCTTTAAGAATATCAACCATCTTTTCGGCTGCTGCCTTAGTGTTGCCGTGGATAGAAGCACATGCTACAAGTACTCCGTCATCCTCTGGCTCATAACTGCTCCATGTAAGATACTTTCCTATGTAAAAGTCAAGGTTTTCTTTAAGAATAGGACCATGAAGAGGGCATATAGTCTTAATATCAAGTCCTGCTGCCTTCTTTAAAAGAGTCTGTACAGGTGCGCCATACTTTCCTACGATATTAAAGTAATATCTTCTTGCTTCGCATGTCCAGTCTTCATCAGCGCTTAAAGCACCGAACTTGCCAAATGCATCGGCAGAGAAGAGTACTTTTTCAGTTGTTTCATATTCTAACATAACCTCTGGCCAGTGAACCATAGGTGCCATAATAAATTTAAGATTGTGGGTTCCTAATGATAATTCCTGTCCATCTGCAACAGTAATGCATCTTTCATCAAGATTATCTATAGTAAAGAACTGAGGAAGCATAGCCTTTGCCTTTGTGCTAAGAACAAGCTTTGCAGCAGGATACTTATCTGCAACAGCCTTTATATTGGCTGCATGGTCTGGTTCAAGGTGGGAGATAACTATATAATCAATAGTTCTTTCACCGAGAGCATCTGAAAGATTAGCAAACCATTCATCTGATTTTCTTGCATCTATTGTGTCCATAACAGCTACTTTTTCATCAAGAATTACATATGAGTTGTAAGACACTCCGTTAGGCACCTGATACTGGCTTTCAAAAAGGTCAAGAGTAGTATCATCTGCACCTATGTACTTAATTGACTCTGATATAAATGTATCTGACATAATTAATCCTCATTTCTGCGCACTTTTTATTCATAACTGATAAGCATGATATGCGCTAAAGTACTTATCAGGTGTATTCTATATAATATTCATAAGTGTTCTGTTGTCTATAATTGAATATTATATAATAAAAAAATAGTAATGATTACTAATATTGTTTTAAATTATAACATATAAGATAATTTTGTCAATCTATATAATTGTAGTTCCTCTATTTATTGTTGCCTTATATATTTGTAATGGCTTATATTATGATGTCGGGGGGCAAAAGTCTTATTATACTTCAACCTTCTCCATACGTGTCTTCAATATTTCAAACAGTTCCTCTTCACTATTAATATCTTCATTGCCAAGATCTGCACAGGCGATGGAAATATCTAAGGGAAGTCTTTTGTTATTAAAAAGAAGGTGCTTAGGAGAAGCTTCCAGTGGAAGGCACATAATACGTTTCTTAAAGTTATCATAGTTAAGGCTGCTTTCAAGAACAAAGAAAGTATCAGGGCTGTATCTAACAAATAACATTCCTGTATCCGTTTCATCATAGAATATCTGCTTTAATAAGGAGTACAGGCTGCATATTATTCCAGAGCCTGCCATACTGCCTTCGTTCTGTGTTATATCATATAAATGCTCTATATGTATAAGAGCAGTGTTAGTCTGGTGGGTTTTCTTTGCATTATAGAAAAGATTAGGAATATGCTCAGCAAGATAATCACGGTTGTAAGCATCAGTTTCCTTATCTAACAGTAACTGGCTGTTAAGAGTCTTTATTGTACTTACAAGCTTCTTTCTTTCAGAAGCTGAACTGTACCTGTTATATGTATAAGAAAAATGCTTGACTATCTCAAGTACAAGTGGTGCGCCGTCAACTATGACAGGACGTGAAGTTACCTGAAATATGTCATCGTAAGTTGTTTCAAGCTTTGACTGTGTGCGCTTTGTAAGCATAGCCCTTGCAGAGGTGCAGTTTGCACACTGATATGGAACACTCCATACATCAAAACAGTTATCACATTCATCATTATTATCAGCTGGAGTATTATCTAAAGTCCTGACAATACGACATTCATAAGGATTGACAAGTCTTACAACATCAAAAGAGCAGGCTAACATATTCATTTCTTCAGTTATCTGCGCTGTTGTGTATGACTTTATCTTTGATACATCGCCAGTATGTGCTTCTGGTTCATAATCCATGCTGTTATTATCAAGAGTATTAATATTATTATTCATAAGCCGTTCCTACCTTACTAAAAGCTGAATAAATAGTATCATAAAAATAATAAAATTCCAACTTATATTTGACATTTATTTGACGAAAATGTATCTTATTAGATATTAAAGAGGTGAAGGCTGCCGGTCGGCAGAGGTAGCTATATCAGATTATTATATTAAGTGAATTAGTTAAGATACTTAAAGCTGATATATGGAAGGACGGATGCGTATGCAGAATAGTGTATTAAATATATCAAAGGAACAGGTAGAGAAAGCCATTGAAATACTCAATCCATGTATGAATGATTACATATATGTGTTTGACTTAAAAGAAGATTACTATATTATATCAGAACATGCGATGGACAGATTCCTTCTGCCATCAGATAAGTTCTATGATGCAACAAAAAAGCATAAGGAGTTTGTGTATCCACATGATATTGCCAAGCTTACAGAAGAAATAGGCATAATCAAGGCGGGTGGAAAAGAATTTCATAATATGAAGTACAGATGGCTTGACAGAAACCATAATCCTGTATGGATTAACTGTAGGGGTACGGTTCTGTATGATGATAATAAAGAGCCGCACTATCTTGTAGGCTGTATCAATGAGATAGGTCTTAAGCCGGAGGCTGATAATGTGAGCGGTCTTCTTGGCGAATACGCACTTGCGGATTATATGAAGGAAAAATGCGGTGACAGTATTCCAACAGGCTTTATGATAAGAATAGGTATAGATAAGTTCAGTGCAATCAATGCAAACTTCGGTACAAGTTATGGCGATTTTATATTAAAAAGAACTTCCGATTGTATCCTTGAGTGCATTAAAGAAAACCAGAGTCTGTTTAAGGCCGGCGCAGATGAGTTTATAGTGGTAGATTTTGATGGCGGCAGTATAGATGAGGCTGTTGACATATATCTTAACTGCAAGAAGCGTGTCAATGAATTTATAGAAGATAATAAGTACGATATTGTGTATACACTGTCAGCAGGAATTATTGATACTAAAAATATAACAAGGGAAACTGAAAACTATATAAAAGTGTCAGAATTTGCCTTAAAGATGGCAAAAGATAACGGAAGAAATAATTATTATATATATAACGAAGAAGACTATAGCAGATATAAGAGAAAAAGATATATAAGCAAGGCACTTCACAATGCAGTCAATAATGATTTTGAGGGTTTTGAGGTATTCTATCAGCCGATAGTGGATGCCAATACATATATGCTTACAGGTGCTGAGGCACTTATGAGATTTTCAATGAAAAAAGAAGACTCTGATGAGAGGGAGTTTGTGTCACCTGTAGAGTTCATACCACTGCTTGAGGAAACAGGTCTTATCATACCTGCCGGAAAGTGGATACTTGAACAGTCGGCAAGACAGTGCAGTATATGGAATGAGAAAGTGAAAGGCTTCAGGGTGAATGTGAATATATCTTACATACAGGTTATGAAGAGTGATGTATTTTCAGATATTATGTCAGTTATAAAAAAGTACGCACTTGAGCCTTCGTGTATAGGAATAGAGCTTACAGAGAGCGGATACCTTGACTCTAATACACACTTTACACAGTTGTGGAGCAGACTTAAGGATAACGGAGTGTATGTGCTTCTTGATGATTTTGGAACTGGATATTCTAATCTTCATTGTTTAAGTGACTTAAAGCCTAATTATATCAAGATAGACAGGTCATTTACATTAAAGGCATTAAAGAACCAGTATGATTATGAGCTTATGACAGATATTATCGATATGGCACACAGCCTTGGACTTAAGCTATGCATAGAGGGTGTTGAAACATCTGATGACTTAAGAACATTAAGAAAGCTGGGAGCTGATTATATTCAGGGTTATCTTTTTGGCAAGCCGTATCCTGCATTGCTTTTTGAGAGCAGATATGTTAACTGAGTAACAAAATAGCATCTTATATGTAATATTTTAAATTGTATAGTATTATAAATGAAAGTTGAATGAAAAAAATCAACGAAATATATCATAAAATGACAATATAAGAATGATTTTATCAGAGAAATGTTGTATAATAATAAACATTAAGTTAAAGATATTTTTCTGGAATGGAGGATGTTATGGAAGATAAAGCTAATATTAGCAGAAAGTTTATTATGGCAGCAGTATTATTGCTTATACCAGTGTTTGCTGCTATGATTATTATTTTTGTATTATTGAGTAATGGAGTTATAGATGTATTAGTTGCATTTATTCTTATGATTGTAGTATTCGGAGTAATCCTTTTTGGCATTATCAGTCTTATAAGGACGATTATTATTCCGATAAGGGCAGCTATAACAGGTGTATCTATGGAAGATAAGGGTAACGAAAAGATAGCTGGAAAGCTTGAAAAGTTATCCGCAAGAAATGATGATATGGGTGAAATAGTGCGTAATATCCAGAGTACATTTGGTGGTTTTACCAATACCATATCAGCTATAAGAAAAGCAACCGGAGAGCTTGAACAGGTTTCTGACGAGTTCGTTAAAATGTTTACTTCCATGCAGGATGTTGTAAATAATACTAATTCTGCGGTAGACACGATTACAGGCAATACAGAGATTGAGGCTGAAAAGGTTGAGAATATTAAAGTAAAGACAGATGCTATAAGCAAGGCAGTTGATAATATCCATAAGAATATCGAAGGCCTTAAGGAAAGCATTGATACAGTTACAGAATGTAACGACAGAGCCGCTGATATTATGAAGGAACTTATCCAGATTAGTGAAGAAAGCGGTCATGCTATGGATGAGGTCAGCAAGGAAACTGCACGTACGAATGAGTCAGCACAGGAGATTAGAAATGTTACAGAGATTATAGCTGGTATATCTAACCAGACTAACCTTTTAGCACTTAATGCGAGTATAGAGGCTGCAAGAGCTGGCGAAAACGGAAGAGGCTTCGCAGTTGTTGCTGAGCAGATAAGAGAGCTTGCCGACCAGTCAAGAGAGTCAACAGAGCACATTAACCAGATTGTCAATGACCTTATAGAGAATTCTAATATAAGTGTTGAAACTGCAAAGAAGGTATCAGAAGCATTTGAAAAGCAGGATGCCAAGATAAAGGATACAGAAGCCATATTTGGTACTCTTAATTCTGAGATTAACAGGGTTGGAGGCGCTGTCGGCGGTATTGCCGGTGAGGTTGATGACCTTGAAGAACATAAGAATAATATAGCTGCAGGAGTTGATAATCTTGCAGAGTTTGCAGAGCAGAACGCTGAAAGCGGAAGAATTACAAGTGAGAATATGAGGAATCTTGAAAATGTAATGGTTAGCTGCAAGTCATCTACAGACAGAATTGTTAATGTATCTAATGAGCTTGTTTCAGAGATAAAGAACTTAAGCCAGAAGAAGCTTGGTAAGATTGATGTTATGAAGTAAAACGGAGTGTTCAGGTGCTGTTGTATTAATGAACGCAGGATAATAAGGTAAAGGATTACAGCCATAATGGTGTTATCGGGAAAGATAATGCTGTTGTGGCTTTTTTTCTTTTTAGTATGTCATAAGCCAACCAATTCAACATATAAAAATTAAATGTTAAAATGTTCAATAATCGGTAAGTGATTTTTTAAAAAATAAACATACACACACCTTCCTAAGCTAAAATATGTAATGTAAGTAAAGAAAATTTAAGAACAATGTAAAAAATAAATTAAGAAATGTTAAGAAATATATTGCAAATATGTTTAATATAGTGTATCATCTTGAGTGAAATGAACAACACTTTTAAATTATGAACAAACGGTATTTACAAGGAGGATAGGATGTATGAATAACATTAAACGCAATATTTTGCTTAATCCGGGTCCATCAACAACAACAGATACGGTTAAGATGGCGCAGGTGGTTCCTGATATATGTCCAAGAGAGAAAGAATTTGCCTCACTTATGAAGGGACTTCGTGAGGATCTGGTTAAAATCGTTCACGGTGATACAGATGAGTATACAGCAGTATTATTTACAGGTTCAGGAACTATTAATATTGACGTATGTATGAACTCATTACTTCCGGAGGGAAAGAAGGTTCTTGTTATCAATAATGGTGCTTACAGTACAAGGGCAGTAGAGATATGTCAGTATTACGGACTTGATTATATTAATCTTGAATTTCCTATAGACGAGCTTCCAGACCTTTCAGTAGTTGAACAGACACTTAAAAGTAATCCTGATATTGCACTTGTTCACACAACACATAATGAAACAGGAACAGGAATACTTAATCCTATACGTCAAATAGGTGCTATTGCACATAAGTACGGTGCGGTATTTTCTGTGGATACAACATCGACATATGCGATGAGACCAATAGACGTTAATAAGGACAATATTGATTTCTGTATGGCTTCGGCGCAGAAGGGACTTATGGCTATGACCGGACTTTCCTATATTGTAGGAAAAAGGGAGATTATCGAAAAGTCTAAGGATTATCCTAAGCGTTCATATTACTGCAACCTTTATATGCAGTATGATTTCTTTGAAAAGACAGGGCAGATGCACTTTACACCTCCAGTACAGACTATATATTCTGTTATTCAGGCTCTTAAGGAATACTGGGCAGAGGGTGAGGAAGCAAAGTGGGCACGCCATACACGCGTTTTCGAGGCTATACATAAAGGGCTGGATGAACTTGGCTTTAAAGATGTGATTAAAAGAGAATGGCAGGCTGGGCTTGTTGTTTCAGCCATATATCCGGATGACGTTAACTGGGACTTTGATAAAGTACACGATTATTGTTATGAGCGCGGATTTACAATATATCCGGGTAAGATAAGCACTACTAATACATTCCGACTGTGTGCGCTTGGTGCTATTGATGAAGATGATATAACAGCATTTTTTAAGGTGTTTAAAGAAGCACTTGAAGCCAATAATATAGCGATACCGGTACATTACAATGAGGCTTAAGGGAATAGTATAAAATTAGGAGACGAAAGTAAAATGAACAAAGGAGACAGTAAAATAATGAAAACAGTATATACATGTTTTTGTACAGATGTTATACATGAAGGACATCTTAATATAATAGAGCAGGCGCATAAGTATGGAAGAGTGGTAGTTGGAGCACTTTCAGATGAGGCATTAATCAGATATAACCGCTTTCCAACTATATCATTCGATGAGAGAATTAAGATGTATCAGGAGTTAGAAGGGGTTGACGAAGTCATTGTACAGAATACTATTATGTATGATGATGTGATTAAGAAGTTAAAGCCTGATTATGTAGTTCATGGAGATAACTGGAGAGAGGGCGCAGAGTCTGTTATACGTGAAAATGTGCTTTCGCTTTTATCAGAATATGGCGGAGAACTTATAGAAGTTCCATATACATACAATGAAAAAGTAAGAAAAATAGACTCTACATTAAAGGAAAAGCTTGCTATGCCTGAGTATAGAAGAAAGCGTTTAAAGCAGCTTATAAAAATGTGTCCGGTTGTTAAGACAATAGAGGCACACAGCGGTCTTACAGGTCTTATAGCAGAGAAGACTGTTGTCGAGGAGAATGGCAGACTTGACCAGTTTGATGCTATGTGGGTAAGTTCACTGTGTGACAGTACAGCTAAGGGAAAGCCGGATATTGAACTTGTGGATATGTCATCACGTCTGCGCACAATCGATGATATTATGGAGGTCACTACTAAACCAATTATTCTTGATGGTGATACAGGCGGACTTACAGAGCATTTTGTATATAATGTAAGAACTCTTGAACGAATGGGTGTTTCTGCTATTATTATTGAGGATAAAAAAGGACTTAAGAAGAATTCACTGTTTGGTAATGAGGTTGAACAGACACAGGATTCTATAGAGGACTTCAGCGCAAAGATTGCAGCAGGCAAGAAGGCACAGCTTACTGATGATTTTATGATTATTGCAAGAATAGAGAGCCTTATTCTTGAGAAGGGAATGGAAGATGCACTTACAAGGGCATTTGCATTTGTTAAGGCAGGCGCAGACGGAATTATGATACACAGTCGTAAGAAAGACCCTTCAGAAATACTTGAGTTCTGTGATGAGTTCCGTAAGAAGGATGCCAATACTCCGATAGTTGTAGTGCCATCTTCGTACAATGTTATCACAGAGGAGGAGCTTGCAGCGCACGGCGTAAACATAGTTATATATGCCAACCAGCTCACAAGAAGCGCATTTCCTGCTATGAGACAGACAGCAGAGGATATTCTCCGTTATCACAGGGCTAAGGAGGTCGATGACAGACTTATGCCTATAAAAGAGATTATAACGCTTATTGATGAATTATAATGGAGGAAAGTATGAAAGTTGAAAAGTTAGTTGAAATAATAGGTTCTGATTTTTATACAGGAGTTCCTGACTCACAGCTTAAGGCTCTGTGTAATTATCTTATTAATACATATGGAATTGATAAGATACGTGAACAGGAAATGAATCTTATTGAAATATTTTATAAAAAAATCCTTGGCGCAATCAAGACTGCTTACATACATTGCAATATGTTCGATAATCATTTCTCACTTCATTTCAGTTCCACAATAGTAACGCCGTTTTCGCCCTCTCCGTAAAGTCCGAGTCTAAAGCTTTTAACCTGTTTCATTGACTTTAATCTCTGATGGATTGCAGCTCTGAGTATGCCCGTACCCTTTCCGTGTATAATCGTCACCACGGAAATTCCTGAAAGCACTGCGTTATCAATAAACGCTTCCATTTCATAAACGCCTTCGTCCGCGCTCTTCCCCCTTATATCAAGCTCCATAGTTCCTTTTCTTTCCAGCTTGCTTTTAATACTTCTGGTGGAAACAGGCTTGCTTTTATATGTTACCTTCTGTTCGTCCAATAACTTGAGCTGTAATACCGATACCTTTGTTTTCATAATACCCATCTGAACATAAACATTTCCATTTTCATCCGGTTCACCGCAAACAGTTCCCTTTTTATCAATG
>ERZ780202.1554-NODE-1554-length-12103-cov-3.699120_pt1 | contig 12103 bp, 6 predicted proteins | sample MGYA00510978_ERZ780202 | MGnify/ENA primary metagenome ERZ780202 (study PRJEB29588, sample SAMEA2155689) | human gut metagenome | biome: human gut; feature: human-associated habitat; material: faeces | place: Denmark | collected 2008/2010 ...
GGTAAAGCCGTCCGAACCGCCGGAGCCTGTACACGAAATAAAAAAAGATATCGTAAGCGATGAAGAAAAGCGCAGAATGATGCTGGAAAAGGAACGTGAAAACACGAATCCGGACGATATGCTGGCACTTGTGAATCCGCTTGAAGTAAAGGAAAAAGTCAACGAGCAGGTAAAGGAGAAAGAGCTTGTTTCCGTAGCGGAACTCAGCAATATGTATGCGGGAAACACGCAGGGTATCGCAGGCGATGACTTAAAGGCGATAGCTCCGCAGAAGACAGCTCTTGCCGAAAAGATAAGCGAAACCGCCGATATGAAAATTGCAAACGAAAGCGCATCGGACGATGAAGAAAACGACGAAGAAACGGTAAAGGAATATCGTGGCAAGAAAACTACCGATAACCTTATCGAAAAGCTCAACAAGAACCTTGCTCAGCAGAGAAAGGAAAACGTCAGAGCTCACCGTACAATAACACTGAATACGATAAACGGCGGCAAGCAGACGCTTCAGCACCCGCTGAATATAGATTATCAGAAACAGATCATAGAAGCGACCGGCGCTATTCCTACCGAAAACCCTGTTGTAGAAGAAGAAAAGCAGGCTGAACTTGCGGCAGCAAAAAAGCACAAGCTCAAGGATTTTGTTCTTGAAGACGACACACCCGAACAGGAAGAAGAGCCTGCACAGGAAGAAGAATTTGAGGATTATGACAGCACCGGACAGATATGGGCTGACCTTTGCGCAAGCCACAAGGGACTTAGAATAAGGCTCGGACTGCTGACCGTAATTACAGCCATAAGCGTTATAATAAGTGCGCTCAACGACTTTAATCTGTTTGCAAAGCTCGGACTCGGCGCAAGTTTCAACTTCATAAACGGAACGACCGGCGATGTCAACTCGTTGATATACATTTATCTGGTACTCGGTGTACTCGGATTTGCGATATGCTCGACCGCTATCAGCAACGGCGCAATAAAGCTTTTCACCGGTAAAGCGGACTGCGACTCCGTATGTGCGCTGACTTCGGTGCTTGCTCTTATCGGAGGTGTTATTGCGCTTGTCGATGTACAGACATTCAAGCTAGGTCATTCGTTCATATATCTGTCAACGGCGCTTGTAGGACTTATGTTCAACACTATCGGCAAGATATATATGATATCCCGTGCAAAGCGCAACTTCAAATTTGTATCGGGCGACAGTCAGAAATATTACGCTGAGGTAATAGACGGAGAAGAACGTGTTTCAGCTCTCACAAGAGCGGTCGGCGACCGCCTTCCCGTAATTGCGGCAATGCGAAAGACCGAATTCCTGACAGATTTTCTCAAATCAAGCTACTGTGACGATGAAGCCGACAGAATGTCGGTCAAGCTTATAGTTGCGTCTGTAGCGGCAGGTCTTGTAGCCGGCGTACTCGCGTTTTTAAATCCGTTCGGAAGCGAATTTTCAACAAGCGGTGCAGAAAATCCTTTATACTGGGCAATTTCAGCAGCAGTGGCAACCATATCGGTCGTGGCGCCGTTCTCACTTCTGCTCGTTGTAAACAGACCGCTCGCACGCGCTTCAAAGAAGCTGAGCGAATGCAACGCCGCTCTTCTGGGATATGATGCGGCTGTAGAGTTTTCAGACGTAAATACCGTTATGGTTGACGCAAAGGCGCTCTTCCCTGCAGGAAGCGTGCAGGTAAAGAAGCTCAAGCGCTGGCAGAAGAAAAACTCTGTTGTAAAGACAAGTGTTGACGAAGCAATACTTATGGCGGCAAGCCTTGCAATACATACCGACGGAATACTTTCATATCCGTTCTATGATATGACGCTCGGTAACAAGGATCTTTTGAAAAAGGTCGACAACTGTATTTACGAAGATAATTGCGGCGTTACCGGTTGGATAGGCACAAAGCGTGTAATGCTTGGCGGCAGAGCACTTATGGAAACCCACAGCATAGACCTTCCCAACAAAAAGAACGAACACAAGTACTGCCCTGAGGGGCTTGAACCGGTCTACCTTGCGGTAAGCGGAGAGATAGTTGCGATGTTTGTAGTCGGCATGACCGCAAACCCCGAGATCCGTGCCACTCTCAGTGAGCTTCAGTCCAGAGGAATAACCGTGCTTGTGCATACTACCGACTCGCTGGTAACAGTAGAAAATCTTGCAGACCTGTTTGAGCTTGACGCTTCGCTTATAAAAGTGCTCCCTCATGAAGCCCATGAAGAATACAGCGAAAGCACAAAGTACACCTCACGCGGAAACGGCGGACTCTCATGTTGCGGCACTTTCACATCATTTGCAAGAGGTGTTATGGCGGCAAAGAGCCTTGTCCGTGACTTCTCGGTATCAAAGGCGGTTATGCTGGGTACATCGGCGCTCGGACTTCTGCTGGTACTGATAATGGTACTGTTAAGACAGATGTCACTGCTTACTCCAAGCGTAATAACACTTTACAACACTGTGGCGGCGCTTGTTATGATGGCGGTGCAGAACGTAAGAAAATATTGATAATACAAAACGATGCATCGTATTTACGGTGCATCGTTTTTATGCATTTTTGTGCAACTTCTACTATTATCTTGACTTTAATTCTATTTTATGGTACAATTAAACTATATTATCACTTGCTATGTTATACAGTTTGACAAAAAGGAAGGTGAGTAGCTTGTTCACCGGAAAATTTCATAAATACGCTGTAGCCGGCATCTGCCTTGCAGGAATTCAGGAAGACCATACAGCACATATTACCAAGGTCGTATCCGATGCTCTGGGCAAAAGAGGCTTCAAGGTAATGATATTCAATGCGTTCACGAATATGTACAATGACACGCCTTATTCAAAGGGTGAGGCAAGCGTATATCACCTTCTGAATTTAAATATGCTTGACGTTCTTATCCTTATGCCGGAAACCATAAAGAGCAACTGGGTATGCGATACTATAATCAGATATGCGCAGGCAGCTGAAGTTCCTGTAATTATTCTTGACGGCAAGTACAACAACTGCACGAATATTACTTACGATTACGGCGACTCACTTGAAAAAGTCATCGAACACGTCATAACAGTACATAACTGCGATGACCTGTTCTTTATGGCAGGGATCAAAGGCAATTCTTTTTCAGACGAAAGAATAGAATCGTTTAAAACCGTGCTCAGCCGTCACAATATGGCCTTTGACGAAAAGACTATGCTGGGTTACGGAGACTTCTGGGAAACTCCGACCGAAAATGTGATAAATACTATGATCGCCTCAGGAAGGAAATTGCCGCAGGCTGTTATATGCGCCAATGACAGTATGGCGATAGCGGCGATGAAGACGTTCGAGGCTCACGGCATAAAAGTGCCCGATGATATAATAGTTACCGGTTTTGACTCAATCTATCAGGAGCGCCTTTACTCGACTACGCGTCTTACAACATCAATCATGGATGCGGATGAACTTGCAAAAACCGTTGCAGATACCGCTTACGGTTACCTTAAAGGTAACGAAGAGCCGACAGAAAAGCATATACATTTTGCGTTTATTCACGGTCAGAGTTGCGGATGCCGCGAGTTTGACAATTCATACACAAACGAAAAGCTTAGACGTATGAACGAATACGACCTTGCGCTGTCAGACGCCGAGAGTAAAATGGCTTCGTTGTACACCCATACGGTCAACTGCAACGAAATAGGTGAGCTTACAAAGGCAATGGGCAAATATTTCAATTACCGTTCCGCACTCTGCCTTAACGATGACTTTCTGACGGATAACTCCCCCGTGATACCAAAAGCGTATCACAGCGTATTTACCGAAAAAATGACTGCCTATGTAATAAGAACGTGGGAGCAGTATCAATATAACATTCCGTATCTTACCAAGAACATAACGCCAAACCTGGGTGAAATGCTGAAAAGATACCGTACAATTATATTTATGCCGCTTCACTTCCAGGAACAGGTCATAGGATATTATGCGGCTGTAGCCGATGATCTGCTTGTATATCCCGGCGGTTTCTACTATGTACAGCGACTTGTCGGCTCGATAAATCAGGCATTGGAAAATTTCCGTATAGAATATCTTCTGAGAAGAGCAAACAACGAGCTGTCACTGACGCATTCCATAGACCCGCTTACCGGTATATACAACCGCAGAGGATATTTTGAACGTGTAAGCGAGCTTATTATGCACGGAAACAAAGAATGTAACGTTATTCTTGTATCGTGCGATATGGATCGACTTAAAGAAATCAATGATACATACGGTCACTCGGAGGGTGACATTGCTATAAGCGCCGTTGCAAACGCCATAAAAGCAGGTTGTGGAAAAAACGGTATCTGCGCGCGTTTCGGCGGTGATGAATTTATACTTACCGTACCGTACAACACCGATAAACAGCGTGAGCTGTCACAGCTGATCGCTGAGATCCAGACGGAAATCGACAAATTCAACCGCAGTGCAGGAAAGCCGTATGAGGTGTCGATAAGCGTGGGCGGATCATACGGCACTGTGACCGGCATTGATGATATCAATGAGCTTATGCGCAATACAGACCACCTTATGTATGAGCAGAAACGCCTTAAAAAGGCAAGACTTGTCCCTGCAATGGAAGCACAGCAGATCCGGCATGAAGTAAAATCTGCCGTGCAGGACTATGTTCAGCGAATGCACGAGATTTTTGCCGATTTTGACAAGTGCACCTACTTCTATATTAGCTATATAGATTTCAAGTGGTATGTGATGGAGAACAAATGTACGCCGAAATGCCTGCTTTCGTCTTCTGTCGGACCGCTACGTGCAATTTGGCTCAGCGGCGCAATATATCCCGATGACAAGCTACTGTTTGACAGCTTCTGCCATAAGATAAAAAAATCTTTCAACGACGGTATAACAAAGAAATCGCTTAGCGTGAATATACGGCTGTGTGAAATTGAAGGTGCAACGCCTGTCTGGTACCGTATCGATGTTTATCTTGCCGGCAAAAACGGAAAAATGGAAGAAGTTGCAGGCTACATCAGAACGCTTGAAACCGATGAAATAATGAACCTCGAAATACAGGATTATTACACAACGACCGATAATCCGATAATGTTCCACGATATGATATCACAGCGCCTTAACGCATACCCGGATACAAAATTTGCGCTTATGCAGTTTGACGTGAAGCGTTTCAAGCTGATAAACGAAAATTACGGTGAAGACGCAGGAACAGAAATGCTCCATTTCCTGACACGTCAGCTGAACAACTATTGTAGCAATCCCAGACTGAGCGCAAGGATGAGCGGCGATGTATTTATGTTGCTTACACCATACACGGATAAAGACGACATTTTAAAGACCGTATCGGAACTGCAACTCAATCTCAAGGGCTTCCGCGAATACAGCTATGAATTTGTATTCGGCATATATCAGATAGACGACCGCAGTATATCTGTCAGAACGATGTGCGACTGTGCCGCTATGGCAAGACAATCTATCAAAAAAAACGCTCTTGAAAGCGTTGCATTCTATAACAAGAATATGCAGAAGGCGATAAAGGAACGTAAGTTTGTCGAATCGCATATGAAAAAGGCTTTAGAAAACAACGAATTTATCATCTATCTGCAGCCTAAGTTCAGCATATCAAGCGGCGAAGCTATCGGCTATGAAGCGCTTGTAAGGTGGCAGAGTCCCGAGTGCGGAATGATATATCCCGACAGTTTCATACCGCTGTTTGAAGAAAACGGATTTATCACAAAGCTGGACGCTTATGTATGGGAATGCGCCTGCATGGTACTGCGTGACTGGATAGACAGACATTTCACTCCGCTTCCGATCTCTGTCAATGTTTCCCGCGCAAACCTTGACGATGAATCATTTCTCGATGTCCTTGACGGGCTGATTGACAAATACAGACTGCCAAAGCACTTGCTTGAGCTTGAAATAACCGAAAGCATAGAAAATGATGCAACCCTGCGTATGACAGAGAAAATAAAAGAGCACGGATTTACCCTCCTTATGGACGACTTCGGCTCGGGCTACTCCTCGCTGAACACGCTTCAGGATACAAGATTCGACGTGCTGAAGCTCGACCGTGAATTCTTCTCAACGCATATGTCAAATGAACGCGGAAAGAAGATAATAATGCACACCATCTCAATGTCTAAGGACGTTGGTCTGGGGCTTATTGCGGAGGGTGTTGAAACAGACGATCAGGCGCAGTTTTTGGAAAACTGCGGCTGTGACACGGCTCAGGGTTATCTTTATGCAAAGCCTATGCCGGTGCAGGAGGCAGAAAAATATCTGAAAAATACCGCACAGAGTAAAACTGATAATGAAGGCGTAACGCCGTAGTAAAAAATCACCCGATGCTAAAATGCATCGGGTGATTGTCGTTTTTTCATTTACATCAATGATTCCGGTCTTCCCTCAGTTTACGGCAGACTGCAAGATTTGCCGCATAATAATCTTCTCTTGACATATAATTGCTGAAAACTTTTTCATACATATAATCAACACGGCATATTTCTGGACGGTCTTTATATATACTGCAAAGATTTCCGGAAAGATATATGCAGACTCCATCGCCACGATCGTATACGGCAAGCTGTTCAACACGGTTTATATGTCTGCAGCACTCACCGCAACCGGTACAAGGAAAGTGGACATCTTCATTATTCATCTTCTGATTCATCAGACTCAAAGATTGCGTTTATATTCTCCGCAGTAGTCAGCGATTCCGGTGTAAGATTGCCGTCTTCATTAAGGATAGGCGTATCAAGAACAGATTTTATCGCTTTCGCCATCGTCATAGATGCTGCAACTACATTCTGTTCTTCTTCGGTAAATGCGCTGTAATCGGTTCCGCTCGTTTTGATTATCTCTTCAAGACGGGAAATAAGCGGCGCAAATACAGTATCAAGCTTGAGAAGTAATCTCTTGAACATAGTAGCTCTCATTCGTATACCCTTGCAGGCAACTCTCGCTGTTACTATTTCTTCCTCGTATTCCCTTGCTTTTGCCAGATTTTCGTATGCAGCATCACGGTTTGCACTCGCTTTCGCCCCTACTACAAAGCCCATTATGGCAAGAGCGGGTCCTGCAATAAGTCCGCCGAGTACCGCAGTTCCTCCGGCAATGCCCAGACCGCCTGCGGCAAGCGAACCGCCTCCGAGGAACGCAAGCGTTGCGTTTGTTGCGGCAGCTCCGCTGAGAGTTGCTATTGCCGTTCCTGTTGAAGCGGCGGCAAAGGTCATTGTAGCACCGTATGCGCCGATTGCCGTAAGAGCACCGGCGGCTGCTCCGCCCGCAAGACCTCCGGCTACGCTTGACGCCTTCATCTGCATTTCCTTAAGCTCGCTGATAGCTTGTACATCTGTATGGAACTTATCTATTTCCTGCAACCCCTGAGAATCCTTGAGGTTAACATTATGTAGCTGTTCAAAAGCGGCTACAAACGACTTGATATCTTTTTCAAGTATGTCAAGCTTAGCCTGTCCCAGAGCCGCCAGAGCATGTCCGCTTTCTTCTCTTGACGTGTTCATCGCTTTAGTCGATCTGTCTATGATTCTCTGTGCCACATCGTTTGTGTCATTGGCGTCATGCTGATCTACACCGGCTTTTATAGACTTACCTACACCGAGTGCGGCGGCGCCTATTCCGGCAATAAGTAAAAATGGTATCGGCATATTTATCTCTCCTTTACGCTATATCAGCCTCAGAAACAGAAAACTCTATATCTGATGCTAAGCTTTCAATCTGACTATTGATTATATTCAACTGTGCCGTAACTTCGTCATAACTCAGTCCGGATTGCTTAAACCAGTCCTTCTTCTTTTCGAGCATAAGCATAGTTTCCGCTGTATCTGTCATTTCGGAGAAAAGAACATTATCAACATTGAGGAAGGTTTTGCAGAATTGCAGAATAATAGACTCACTCTTTGAAAAATCTTCATCTGCATATGCCAGATTGACAAGTGTCCATGCAGTGCCTGCAGCATTAGTTTCTCTACCTCTCAAACTTATTCCGGAATATTCTTCAATCATTGCAAGCGCCCTTGCAGAGAGGATTAAAGAACGCCAGCAAAAATCATCATCCGTAAGAAAACTATCGTAATACTCACCATATTCTATTCTGAACTGTTCCGCATCCTCTGTTTCCAATTCCATAGCTTCGGCTATTGATTTGAACTTATTTATTTCACTGTCTGACTTTTCTCCGTCTGCCATAATAAAGCTATAGAAAAGCTTCAGTTTGTTATTCTTTTCTGTATCATCGAAATAACTCGATTCGAACTCAGTACAGTCATCAATATCAATATCCGATTCGGCAATTTCTTCCATCAATTCTTCTACTTGGTCGTCACATTCTTCGACTTCTTCATCAACCTTTTCCAAAGCTTCTGTTATTTCATCGTAAGTTTTACTACGGTCTTTTTTTAATGCGTCTTTACTTTCTTCGAGCGCCTGTTTCTGCGAATGAAGTTGATAAAGTCGGTCAACGCTTTCTTTATCGACCCCGAGAAAATCAATCAGGAACTTAATAACAGTTTTTTCTTCGGCGGAAAATTCGCCGTCACAACCGCCGTAGTCTATAAGATTCCATATCACCTTACCGATGTAGCTGCTTGTTTCGGATATATCATCACTGAGCAAATGCGCAATAAGCGCCATTACGGAAACAACATCACCTTCAGCAATGCCCTTCATTTTATCTTCGCACTCCTGAACAACCTCATTGACATCATTCTTTTTTTGTATAAACATCTCTACATAATTATTTTGAGCAACGTTCATATCGTTGTCATTTTTGTATGTAACCTTCTCAAACCACTCACGTTCTGTATCGCTGATTTTTCCATCAGCTCTCAGAAAGTAGTAATACAGCTTGATCTGTATTTTATCTTCTTCGTAAAGATAAACTGACATTTTTACTCTCCTCCGTTTTTTTATTTAAAGCTCAAAGGCTTTATTACTGTTCATCAATGCGTCAAATCCTTTTTTGTCGCTATATTGCACTTGCCCGCCCAGCGCCTCGGTTATCTTGTTTGAACCTGCTATAAACCCGTCAATATCTCCTATACAAAGAGAATTCTTGATTGCGTCAAACGAATCGTTAAACACTTCCATCTTATCCTTGAGATATTGGTTGATCATATCGTTCAATTGACTGCGATAGGCTTTTATAAGTGCTATGTGCTGTTCGCATTCCTGCTCAACACGTATACGTTCTTCCCGTGCAAGTCTGGCGTCTTTTTCAAAAATGTATGAAAGAGCACTATAGCAAGCAGAGGCAACCGCATAGCCTATCATGCCTCCCGCCATACCGGCAAATAAGCTTACCGCATTAACCCCTGTTCCGAATAGACCGGCTACATAACAACTGCCGTACATAGCGCCGATAGTGCCTATACTGTCTTCCTGTAACTGATTCACACACTCTTCACCGGTAATTTTGCCATCGAAATATGCATAAATCTTTTTTGCCGAGTTTACAGTGAAAGTTGCAATTGTACCCGGAAGATTAAGCGGGGAATTTGCAAAATTACGAATTGCGGCTTTACTTGAATTCTGGGCAAAACCTTTTATCAGCGCACCGCCTGCACCTGAGACATATGCTGTTCCTGCCGCTCCTGCGGTATCCTTTGCAACATCTTTCGCCGCTTCTTCCGATTCCTTATCGCCTTTTATACATGCAACAAGATTCTTCACAAGCGAAACCGTACCGCCGACACCGGCGCCTATCGCCGCCGACTCCAAACCCGCACGATTTGCAACCTTAATAACATCTCCGGCAGTAGAAAGCAAAGGATGCGCTGCCGCAGATCCGGCACCTTTTGTTGAAACCGTACTCTTGCGGACATTATTTTTAATTTTTTCGCATCTTTCGATCTGCTGTTTTATCTTTTCTATTTGTTCCGGATTGCCTTTTTCGGTCTGTGCCTCCAGTTGTTTATGGAGCTTTTCAAGCTGCTTGTCGGCGGCTTTTATTATTCCGTCATATTGATCCGACGGAACATCTATTTTATTATCCGATTCAAAATACTTGTCATATTTTTTTGATCTGAGTTTATCGAAAGCTTCTTCGGGAGTTTTACCGACAAACTTCATCTGTGAGCCGCTTCCCTCGATTATATGACCGTTTTTATCAACGTCGTAATGATCTACCCGCTGATCGTTTACTTTTCCGAGGTCGTCGGTACGGACTTTTCTTGTAGGATCACCCTTTATAGCTCTTTCAGCGTTTACTCTTGCAGTTTCCTTGACCTCTGCGGCATATCCGGCACGCTGCTTCATATTGGAGTATTTGTAATCCGGATTTATCTTGTGCTGTGATATAGACTTAAGGCTGTCATGGAGTTTAATTCCGTTTTCGTTATCTATACCGTTATATGCTACAAGATGTTCTTTGATTGCACTTCCGTAACGATTTCCAACGTCACCTGCAACACCTGTTATTGCTCCGTTTTCTGCAATTTTCTGAACCTTAGACTTTTCACTCATTAAAACGCCTCACGATATGTAATGCTTTTGAGAATATTGAATTGCATTATTCTTTTTGTTAAATTAAATAATATCACTTTTTAAATTGAATTTCAATTGTTTTTCGGCAATTCATACAATATATACTTATTTCTCAAGCTGTTTTTGTTCACAATGACAGCGGTTATATTGCTTTAATATATTCTCCGCCTCGTCTTTCACCCTGTCTTTCAACCACTGCGGTGAAACGACCTCACAGTGACTTCCGAACCCCATCACAAAGCACATGATATTCTCCTCGTTCTGCATTGTGCAACGAAGCTCTGTTGTATCTTCGTCTATCGGCGTAACTGTCTGATCTCTGCCGTAGATACGTTCACGGGCAAGCATCGCATATCTGCCGTGCAGCAGCATAACTATCTCATACCATTCGCCGTTTTTTTTCATACCGAAATCGTCAAGATAGTCGCTTTCCTTGTATGTCGCAAGAACTGTAAAGCGGTTTTCCGTGACAGCCATCGACTGAATACGGCTCAGCTTGAAATAGCGGATCTCGTATGACTTTTTATCATACCCCAGCATAAACCACGCATTGTTATACATAAACAGCTTATACGGATCGAAGCGGCGGTGCGACACCTTGTTTGACAGCGACAGATAATCCATCTCAAGCTCTTTTCTGTGAGCGATGCACTGTGCCACCGTATCATACCGTCTGCTAAGCTCCTGCTCGTCAACGGCAAGCGGAAAACGATTGGCAACGGATATTTCCTGCGTGCTTTACCGCCGCAAAGACCTTTCCCATCGCTTTTTCATAATCGCTTGAGTAAGGAAAATCGTTGCGGCTCTTAAGATATTCTGCTCCGGAGGATAACGCGCGCTGTTCAGCTTCATTGAGCCTTACCGTAGGGATCACGCTCTGCGTTATCAGACGATATCCGCCGTATTTGCCGGGGATACCCTCTATATAATAACCTGCCATTTCAAGCTCTGTGCGGTACTCGGCTATATTGCGGACGTTTGTTTCAAGGATTTCCGCAAGCTCCTGACCCTTATACACTCTGCCCGAGCTTAAGATCTGAAGCATTTTAAGGCAGTTTGACGTTTTTCCCATTGCCGTTCCTCCGTTTGTGTATATCATAGTATATATAATTATACACTATTCATGTCAGGAATTCAATCGCTTACAGCCGTTCAAGGAACTCCTTCTTCTTTTCTGCAAACTCTTCTTCCGTAAGTATACCGTTTTCTTTCATTTCGTGAAGCTTTTTTATCTGCTCCATTACAGCCTGCGGATCTTCCTTCTTTGCAGACGCTGTGCTTGAATGATTCTGCATATTTGCCGCCGCCTGCGACGCTTTGTCCTTGAGATTTTCTGCCGCACCTGCGATGCTTCCTGCGGCATTATGTGCCATATTCTTTATGCTGTCGGCATTCACTGAACCTATCGCAGACTTTATTCCGTCAGCGTTTATTGACGGCAGAGATACGCCCGCAGTGCCGTTTTCATCTTCGGCTGAGTTTACTGCGTCAAACACCTTGTTGCCCTTAAGTCCTAAGAACTGTATTACCGACATCGCTATAAGGGCGAGCATAAGAATAAGTATTATCCAGAAGCCTATCAGATAGTTAAGCTCTACCTTTGCGGATACTCCCGTGCCTGCGGTCGCTCCGCCTGC
>ERZ780202.1562-NODE-1562-length-12007-cov-2.422523_pt1 | contig 12007 bp, 17 predicted proteins | sample MGYA00510978_ERZ780202 | MGnify/ENA primary metagenome ERZ780202 (study PRJEB29588, sample SAMEA2155689) | human gut metagenome | biome: human gut; feature: human-associated habitat; material: faeces | place: Denmark | collected 2008/2010 ...
CTCACCCTTCATTATCATAGAAGAATCTAATTTACAGAGATTTTCTCATAGTCTCTAAGGGTCATACAAGCCAAGGTATCCGCTCTATGCCATTGACACCAACTGCAAAAATTATCCTTGCTCGTATACAGGAATTTTGTCCAAGTGATAGTGACTTTATTTTTACTGAAAAGGGACAGCCACTAACTACTGTTACCTTCAACCGACATCTAAAAGCCTGCTGCGAGGAATTAGGCATCGAATACCGTTCCTCTCATAAACTTCGATTTTCTACGGCTTCTATCATGTATAAAAATGGCGTAGAAGATACGGAACTGCAAAAATTGTTGGGACATACCTCACTGACCATGACAAGACATTATCTCCGCAATGTAACATCGGATGAAGAGACCGCAAACAAGATGAGTATCATCCTCGGATAGCACATTTCCATCAGAAAAAAGTTACGCAAACAAGCGCAAACACTTTTTAGAATAAGCAAAAACCCCGGAACCCTTGATCTTACTAGGTTTCCGAGGTTTTTTAAGAGAGGCGACAACCAGATTTGAACTGGTGATCAGGGCGTTGCAGACCTTGATTGCCAGTCGCTGGAGGCCGCATAAACACTGGGTTCCTGGGCTTCGATAGCCCTTTTGGTACCCTATTAGTGCCCTATTTTATTTTTTGTCAGTAATTACTCGTTATTTTCCTCGTGTCACCAGTTCCCGGTACTTCTTTTTCACGCAAAACCTCTATTTCCTTTTGGCTTCGCTGTACTTTCCTGACGTAATTCCAGAACGTCCTCGACAGAATATCCATACGCATTGGGAAGGTACTTAATTTCCTGATTCCCCTTAATCAAAATAAGATTCTCATTCTTACAGGATGAAATAATAATAGGAGAATGTGTAGCTACAATAAATTGAATATTCGGGAATGTTTCTTCCAGTGCTTTAATAACATTCCACTGCCACTTCGGATGTAAGTGCATATCCAACTCGTCAATCAATACAATTCCCGGAATATGCGTCATATTCTTTCCTGCTTCTGGATTCAAAAGTGCCATTCTATAAGCCAGATTCATCGTCATACATAAAAGAGACTGATATCCGGCACTTAAAAGCGAGATTGGCATACTCTCCCCTGCTTCATTGTAAACAATATCACCGATCTGCTGAGAATAGGAAATAACCGGCTTTTCCGGCAGATCACTCATTTTTTGCATAACAACTGCTACAATTTCCTTGAATGCCTCGTATTCAGCAATCTTCATGCCTTTCTGGAATGCTACCAGCTCCATTTTCAGGCACCATTCTTTAATATCCAAAGAATAATCCAGACATCCAATATAACCGCAGCGTCTGTCATTTAATTTTTTCTTCAGCTCTGTGCCAAAATCACTGCGTCTCGTCTGCCAGACGCGTGCTTCACTCTGAAAGCAAAGCAGTGGTAACTGCGCAGAAAGATCGTTTGCAACTTCCTGTGCATATTTAGCAATCTGTTTGTTATCCATGGTTGTCTTAGAATTTGGCATCTGGTCTTTCCGTCTTCGTGTCCACGCAAACTTAGTTCCTTCGACGTCCACATACGATGTAATTTCTACAGGGGTTTTATACTGGATTGCGGAAGACGCATGCCCCATCTCCGTTAATTGGATTCTCACATCGTCCGGCTGAATATTTTTAGACGGAACACCTGAAATACCTGTAAGAAATCCGCCTAAACCAACTGTGATTGCTTCCAATATAGACGTTTTTCCTACACCATTATCTCCAATAAGCAGATTCACCCCTGGGCGGAACTCTATCTCCATGTCATCTACTGCTTTGAAATTTTTTATTGCCACTTTCTCAATATACATGAATAACCTCCCAAAGTAATACTGTTACTGCGCACGCAGGCGGTCCGGCAACGAATTTTTGCTGTATATGCCTTGCATATTTTTGAATCAATGATATACTATATTATAGAAGGATGCCACCGATAGACGGTTGATCCTAAGATAAGATTAGTTAAAAAATAACCGCTCTTGTTTTCTCAGGACATGGGGCGGTTATTTTTGTGTCTTATTACTATCTCGACCAACTTTGTAGCCGAGACCAAAGCACGTAAAGCATAAGCTCAACAGTGCTATTACATCAGCAATACTCATTGGCTAAGCCCTCCTTCTATCAGATTCCCATGAGGGTTTCTATGTAATCGGAGGGTCACAGTCCCTCCGCAGAAGGACCAACCGCCTACCGTTATGGTGGCACCCATGAGATTATTTTACCATATCTTTGTAATTTACGAAAGCTTTATCTCTTCATTTGCAAATAGCATTGTTCATTTACAATATTACCAATTTACACTCATGTTGTTGGCACGTTGCATTAGCTTTTTTCTTCACTTTTTTCTTCAAGCAAAAACGAAACTGAGCAATATCTATTTCCCATATATTTCTTCCAATAGTAGGGCGTACTACACTTTGCACTGGGTCATCCCAATACTTACATGTCGCACACATTTTCTGAAATTTTATATTTGTTGAAAATGCCATTAGACGCACCCCTCCTTTGGTGTCCTTCCTCCGAATTATTCTGGCATTCTCAACCCCTCAAAGACTTGTTTTAATTCCCCTGCCGTTTCCACTATATTTTCTGGCTCTTCTCCATTCGACATTCTGTAAAAATCATCTGCCACAATCCAGCCTAACGCTTCTGTTAAAGCAGCGGCTGTCGTTGCACCAACCACAGCTCCCACTAGATTCCCACCAGGAGTACATTTTAAAATATTTGTAAAAATTGCACGTCCTGCGTGTTGTGTTACCACAACACTAGCAATCGTTTTTGCTGACGATTGTGATAATGAAATTCCAAAAATTTTTCCTAGTGATATAATCATAGCAGCCTGTGCCGCTGTGATCGGTATTGCATCTGACATAGGAATCGGTATTGCTCCTGCTGCCGCTGCCGCGGTTGTTGCCGAATGAATTGCAATATGGCATTTCTTTTCCAACTCTTTTGGCATGTGTACTTTAGACTTTCCCATAACTTTCTTCTCCTTTGTAATAATTTATATTTTGGTAACTCAAAAATATAGCTTACTTAAAGAATTCCTCTTTTCCTTGCTTCTCTTTTCAAATCGGTCCATCCAGCTTCTAACTCCTTATTATGTAATGCTTCCAGAATATCTTGATCACTTAAATTTGCTATGTATTTTTCCCGAATTTCTTTCCGTTTTTCTTGAAGCTTAGGTTTCAACACCTGTTCTCGTTTATATTGTCCATAGGAATTTCTCCTCTGCTTCAAATCTTCCTTTGTCTGACTCATATTATTACCTTTTGAGCGGTTACATGCCCTACACAGACACTGTAGATTTTCCGCATTATTTCCACCACCTCTACTCCGAGGATAAATATGGTCAATTTCTATGCTATCTTTCCGAAAGCTCTTACCACAATGCACACATCTATACCACCCATAATTTGACACATTTGTTTTCAAACCAGTTTTTCTATAATTTGAACTTGCATTAGCATTTTCTTTTCTAAAAAAATCAAACATCCCCATACAACCTTTTCTTATCTATTCCGCATTCTCCAAAATCTGCTTTAATACCTTTCTTGTTTTTCTCAACCACTTTTGATATTGCCGCAAAATATCACAAAGCTGATCATCATTCTCCTCTGCATCATCTTCGCTTAACAAATCTGTAATTTTCGAATGGAAGTCCGTTATTGTTTCATTTGCATTGACCTCTTCTATTCCTTCTATTTGACCATCCTCGATGCAAGACTGAATCCACACATCAATCATACCTTCATAAGGAACACTCTCTCCCTCAATCATCATCGAACCATCTTGGAATACATCGTTCATCTCACCGATTGCTTCTACACGTTCTTCCCAATCACCGTCTAAGGCATCATTCACGCATCTCTGAAGTCGTTTCACATACTCAACACATCCATTCAATGCTTGCATCATTTCCTGTGTTTCATCATCTTCCTCATTAACAGCTTGTGCAACTGGTTCCTCATTACTCTCAAACAAATCTGCATTCTCCTGATACCAGTTCCAAGCTCCTTTTAATAAACTTCCTGCTATTTCCCAACCAGATGGTCTCGTATCAATCTCACATAATTGCGACAACATTTCATTCATGGCATTCAAATTATAACTGCTTCCTAAAGAATTCCATTTATATCCATCCTTATACAGCATGATACCATTATGAGAGTCACTATAAAAACCAGTTGTTCCAAAAATCATTCCTTTTTTCCCAGAACCAAATACGGTTTCATCAATCAACCCAATACACTGACTATACTCCATATGCCCAGCATAACTCGAACATGCATTATCAAATTTATCGCGAGGAATATTTCCATATGTATAACAGCTGTACAGTGAATTGCATTTAGGTAAATATTTTTTTACCACATTTACTTTCTCTTCAAAATTATTAGCCATGTTCTTCTCCTCTAGCGAGTACTCATGCACTCTATAAAAATTAATATTTTTCTTACTCTGTATTTCAGAGAATCGTAGCACTAACCACGATTCTCCATTAATAACTGTCTTATTTCCCGTTCTGTATACCCATATCAAACGATTATTTCTTATGCTCTAATAGCTATTGCTACAGATTACTTTTCCCATTTACTCCGGTCAGCCCTGCTTCCTTCGCAATCTGCATCACCCTTCTTGAACTCAAATTCAAATACCTTGATATTTCTTGTACTGATTGAAAACCATAATTTTCACATATGTACTTCTTTACAAATTCTTGGCTATACAGCTTTTTAGGAAACGTAATCGTTGTCCCATTATATTGATCATAAATCTTTAATATTGTATTCTCATCCGCTATTGACATTAATTCGTCATATATTCCTGAGTACCTTTTCATACCCTTACGCATCACCTTCTTTTAATATCATTCTATCTCTACCGTAATGAAATTATCATTTGAAATTTTCATTTATATTTTTCACCACACTCGTAGCCATTCACAAAAAAATCAGGGAAACTTATACTACTTGCACAGTTTCCCTGATTAAATATTTTTATGCCACCTTTACCGTGAACCGACTGCTCCGATTACTCCGCATATATTCACGGTAAAGTTCCGGCTGCTCCTGCTTCAAACGCTTTGTATCCAAACGTTCAGATGTAATTTCCTGCCATATTACCCGGTAATGTTCACTGCCTGCTTCTTCGTGACCGTCCATGAACACCTTTACTTCCTGTTCAATCTGGGATTTTTCCTTTTCCAGCCGCTTAATCTCTTCTGATAAGCTTTGTCTGCGATTAAGTTTTTCTTCTATATCAGATGTCAGTGCAACCGCATCTTCTTTTCTGGCCTTGTGAAAATATTCCTCTAAAACCGCACTACAGGATTCTGAACCATCCGGATCCGGCATCTGCCCCGACAATACATGATTATTCCAGAAATCCGCTTCCAGCACAATCAGCTGGTTGACAAATTCTTCGTCCCACTCGATTCGGGAATATACAAATCCCTGTCCTAATATAACAGCGGCGATATACCAGACTCTCTTTCCTGTCACAATCATGTAATGAACACACTGAACGAGATAATGCATCGGAATTGCCCCGTCTTTCCATTTATCCGCATTGTAGGCACTTACTGTCTTACATTCCAGTCCAGCATCTTCTCCGACAATCAGACGATCTACATCCGCATACATAAATGGATAAGCTTCGCTCCAGTACATTTTATTGGAACGCCGCACCTTCATCCCTGTTTCCTCCGTAAAACGCTGTGCAACGTACTCCTCCAGGTCACGCCCCTGACGCATTGCTTCATTATCTGATAAATCTAAAACATCCGTCGTTTTATCTCGGTATACCGCCATTGGACTTGTGTAGGGATTCAATCCACATACCGCTCCGGCATCAGAACCACCAATTCCGTTCTTTCTTAATTTCAACCAATCTTCTCGCTTCATTCCTAATGTTGATATTGTTTTACACATGCTTTCTTTCCTTTCTCCAATCCCATTTTCTCACTGGTTGGAACGCTGTACCAGAATCTTTCCCAACCGTTCTACAAGGCACAGTGCATCTTCAAATCCACACAAATATGCACGTTCGTTGTCTTCACTCGCCTGATTCAGGAAAGAATCCAAATAATTCTGAATAATTTCCCGCTGCTCTTCTGGTAATTTTTTCAGCACAGCTTCTCCCTTTTTCAAAATATCTTTGTCTCTTTCCAGGGATGTTTCCTGTAACGCAGAGTTGATACGCTCTCCTAAAATCATTTGTATTAATTCCTCTATTGACATCTTGGCAATTCCTTTCACTCCTGTTAAGCTGCAACAATCGGTTTGGACTTCTTCAAACCACTCATAGCATCCCGATAATGTTCCGGCTTCATCTGACTAATATCATCCAGATGATAACGTGCCAAAACCTGTTCCACAGGAATTCCCGTCCGATTCAATTCTTTCTGCAGATCCGCACGCATTTTCTCTGATAACTGTGCCTTTACTTCTTCTGGCATATTTTTCATTTTCTTCGGTGCTGATGCTTCTTTCTTTGCCTGCATACGAAACACAGTAAATCCCTTGCTATTACAAATTTCCAACGCATTGATTTCCCGCCCTGAATCGTATCCAATCGCAGACACACGAAAGTGCTCCGAAGTTGTATAGCGTTTTCCATCATAACGGATTGCTGCTTTCTCCGCAGGAATCCAGATAAAAGGTGCAGAATACAGTTCTCTTCCAATCCCCCAATTCACACATGCACGCTTGAAGCTGTCGGATGCCTGCCCTTTTTCCTTTTCCGTATAACTTTCTGTACCCACATCCTGCTTAGCAATCCACTGTTGTTTTTCTTTATCCCACACTTCTACCGTACAGTACAGGTTTCCACCAATCTCCTGATGACTCCGCTTCCACCCACAAGGCGAATAACATTCATCCAGAATCTTCTGATCGACTCTTGCATCTTTATACAAAAGCAAGCTCAGCCCATTCTCGTTGATCGTCCCTATCCGGCATTCAATTTCGTTTACCTCTAATAAACGGATTTCATTCTTTTCACTCTTCATCCAGTTCACCCCCGTCGCGAAAACTATAATAATCAGTATCTCCAACGATAATATGGTCAATGACAGAAATTCCAAGAATAGCTCCGGCTCGCTGCAGGCGTTCCGTCAGTTTTTTATCTTCATAGCTCGCTTCCGGATCCCCAGACGGATGATTATGCAAACAGGCAATAAATGCCGAATTATTGATAATTGCCAGTTTAAAAATTTCTTTCATATCCACATAACAGGCATTCAACGTTCCTACTGCTGCAATTTCCAAGGCTTGAATCTCCAATTTAGAATTCATAGCCAGTACCATAACCATCTCTCGATGTGCTTTTTCATATAACGGTCGCACCATCTGCACCAGTTCTTCCGCATTATGAAAGCGGCTGGTTCCATAAAGGCTACGGCTTTCTTTCACCATTTCCAGATGTACGATTCCTATTTTCTTTTTGGGAATCGGTCTCATCATCATATCGTGCAACTCTTCTTTCTGAGATTTTCTTCTCATTACAAACTCCTTTCCCGTAATCCTGCTGCTTTGCAGGCATGAAAATAAAAAGAAAGAGAGTACCTGCACCGGATACTCTCTCTCAATCATTATGCTGTTTTCATCATTTCGTATGCCCGGTCAATCATGGCATTCCCATCTACCGTCCGTGCAAACAGATTTTCACGATAGCCAGAACGTTCCCGGAGTGGCTTCGCATGAGTTGCAAAATCCGACACAGCATTGATAAAACGGTAGGCATTCTTTCCCACATGCTGTAAATCCGGTGCATCGAAATATCGAGCTTTCATATCTTCTTTCATACGAAGCATATTTTTCACCTGCTGCTCCGACGGATTCGGAACAAGCGGGAATAAACTGTCTATATATTCCAGCACCTGACGGTCCGATAACTTCTGCTGATTCAGCTTATCAATCGTTTTCCCCAGTTCTGCCATATACTGATCCGCATAAAGCAGTGTGTATCTGGCATCTTCCATTTTCCCTTTAATATCGCCTGTGTGGTTTGTAGACCAACAGCGTTTTGCTGTGGAAAGAGCCAGATTTAATGTATTCTGGCATACGACACGAATCGGTGTCATGGCTGCCTTAATAGAGCCGCTGCCGTCATGACTGTTCATAAATACGAGGTAAGGTGTTACCTCATCCCCGCTGATGATATATCGAGTCGGAAGTTTGGCTAAAATCCAAGTCCGCCGTCCATTTTGCAGTGAACCAGCCGTCTCATAAGTAACTCCCTCGCCAAGCAATGCATCCGTAAATGCAAAGGCTTCCTCGTTTTGAACCACCTTGTAGCGGTCTGTTACCACACCTAAGACCTGATTGTCTGTTTCTCTTAAATTTGCCTTAAATCCCGGCACGGTAATGCCTTCCTCTGTTACCAGATTCTTCTGGACTACTCTCCAGCCCCATCCGGCTAATTCCAATGCTTTTCCAGATGTTGGTGCTTCCTCAACCATAGTTCCCAGTCCATGCCACGGTTTCGTTCTTGTGTAAAACATTGTCTCTACGTTTGCTGCCATCTTACTTTCCTCCTTCCATTCTGTGTGCCATCCAGATAATCAATCTGGCTGATGCCTTTCCTACCAGCTTTAAAATCTCTACTCCTGTTTTCATGTTGCTTCCTCACTTTCTGAATTTCTTGATTCAGACAAATGATGTATCATCACAGGAATATAAAGTACGAAATGTACAGAATTCTGCTTTCGTCCCTATTTCATCTGGTATGAAACCAAAAAACACTTACATAAACCAGATCAAACCATCATGGACTATTTTATTTTTGGAAAGGATGAATGACTATGCTGGAACAAACACCAGATATCCTGACTTTTCAGGAATGTCAGGAACTATTGAAAGTCGGAAAGAATACCTTGCTGGATCTGCTTCATAACAATGACATCGAAGCCTTTAAGATTGGAAGCCGCTGGAAGATACCCAAGGCGGCCGTTCTGGAATATATCTGCCACAGATACTAAGAATGTGCCAATGTGCCGGATCATTTCGCCCCTTTTATATAATTGAAATTATGTTATGCTTTCCTATCTACAACTTCTCTTTCTATTAACCGTAAAAAGATAAAATTCTTACTGGCACATTGACACATATCATTGATTAAAATTGTTTATCGAAAAGTGCGCTCCTTGCTGATTGATGCGGTTTTTTCTATTTGCTATACTCTTCTCAACCGCAAAATTTACCAACAAACAAAGGAGACGTACTATGGAGAGAAAATTTAATTTTAACGATGTTACCTACGAATACCTGAAAGACGATTATCCAGCACTGTATCATTCACTGGATGAACTCACTGGGCGCGAGCCGTTTAAACCTGCTCCTAACGATGACGCCGACCCCATTGGTGCATTCAATGAACGCAGAAAAAATCTTACAAAAGATCTAACCGACATTCTAAGAATTTTCAGTATTGAAGATTATCGAGAAGATTTTAAGCACAACGGAAAATATCAGTTGAATGAAAATGATGTGCAGTTTTTTGCCACACTACTGACACACTATAACAAAACAACTGTTTGGAAAAAGGATATTAAGCATGCACTTAATTATACCCTGGACAAACGCAACTTCATTCAACTGTGTCAACAGTCCCAGGATCCAGTTGCCTTTGCCGAGGAAGTTAATTTTGCTGCCAGAGGATTTCTTGATCTACACAATGCTCTGGATAATGTCTCTGCAACAAGGAAACAAGCATTCCACAAAGCACTGTTAATTGCAACACAGTATCCTACCCTCAGCCTGCAAGCTCAGTGTATACAAATTTCACATGATATCTGTGCATATCACCCTGCCCCAGAAGATGTAACCCAGTCTATCAATGGCGAGCTTCTTATGGACTATAATTACCTTCTTGATCAAGTAACTGAAAAATTAAAGCTGCTTGCCAATGAAGCGCATACGCAATGGAACAGTCAGAAAATAAAACGCCAAGCGGAATATTATCAATGGCTTCAAAATTCACCAAACATGGCTATAAACAACGTTATCGAACGAGTCAAAAAGTATGTAACTCAAAAACACCCTGATTATAGTTTAACCGATGATTTTGAGATCGTTCCTAAAAATGTAACATCTGATGACTGCAAAAAACTTCGTAAGAAAACCAGTGCTGTTCGGGCAACATTACAAGAAGCTTTTCAGTGCGAATTTCATGAGCATAAAGCTGAATTTGATATATTCGCAAAACACTATCATCTAATACCATAACCTTTTTCTATTGGGAGTATCATATTAATTGATACTCCCAATAGTTCTTTTCTCACTAAAGCAAGTGGAACTTTTTTCAAAAAAAACTCCACATGCCACATACTGGCATATCCGTTATAATAACTCCATCATCAACGTTGACGAAATAATAAAGAGAACGGTGCTGTAACTCCGGAAATACAGCACCCAGGAGGAAAGAAGCATGAATGACATGTTTACCAAAGGCTTTGACGCCCTTTCAAAAAACAACAGTAAATATCTCGGCTTTATGCTCAATAGCAAGGGGGCATTCGCCAAATTGGCTGATGATGATAAATCCCACGTTCAGAATGCTCATATCTGTATACAAAATGGTAAAACACCAACGATCTGGGAGATTGAAAACGGTGCGCCAAAATCCATTCCAGCTTCATTGTGCCTGTGGTTTAAAAATCACAAGAAGTTAGGACTGTGTATACAAAGCACCGAGGATAATGAATCCTACATTTTCTTTGGTGATGAAGAGACGCCATTTCCATCGGATTGCATGATCCTGGCCATCATAGAAAATGAGGATTGGGGTCTCTGCCTCTATGTTGACAGTGACTCTCAACAAATCATCTGGCTGCATGAATACAAAGAAGGTCCTCAGTCTGTTCTTGTAGAACTTATGGGACGTATACTGAATCTTAAAAAGAAGGAGACCGATGAAAATGACCGAAGTGAACTCAACTTTAAATTCTTCTAAACACCTTGTCAGCTCAGGTCGTTTTGATTCCCACCGCGTATATAGCGGTGGGACAGACGATATAAAAAATGAAGCCATGCTCTATTCCTATCAGCCAATATCCGATGATACCAAAGTAGAAAAAGATGACTTCACCGAGAGGTTCGAGCGTATATTGGAGCTTGCTGCTGACAGTAAAAAATCTTCTCCTGATAAAACATCGGTATCAGATATCATAGGTAAGCATTCTGCCCCTGTTACAGACAACTTGCAGCTTCCAACTAAAAAATCTGCCACACTGACCCTTGATGAAATCGCAATGAAAATTCTTACAAAGCTGACTATTATACGGCATGATGGCTGCCTTTATTACTATAATGGCCGCTGCTATCAAATTATCCGAGATGAGGAGGAACTTTTGGAACTTATACGCTCCGAAATCAGCCATAACGCCTTTGGCTGTACTTCTCTGGCATGCTTACCTCACCTGCATACCTATATACGGACTGACAAGAGCCTGATTCCTGACGATTATAAGGAAAAGATACGAAAAGCCAGCTACTATATATCTTTTCAAAATGGCGTACTTAACCTCAGGAATCTGAAACTGCGCACGCATTCCCCTAAGTACCTGACCTTCTACTCGTTGGATGCATGTTGGACGGACAGACCACGGACTCGGTATTTCCGGCAGTTTTTAGAAAGTGCCAGTGGAGGAGACCCACAAATATCCCTTCGCATAAAAGAAGTTCTGGGATACCTGCTTTCTCCGATGAACAATGGCAAATACTTTTTTGTTATGGGGAACGCACAAAACAGCGGAAAAAGCACGCTGGGAATATTTTTACAACAGGTACTCGGTTTGAAACTCGTTGCTACAAAATCAGTTTCACAGCTGGCAGAACGGTTTTCTTTAGGTGACATTCAGGGAAAACTTCTGAACCTTTCCATGGATCTGCCAAATGGGAAGTTGAACGCTAATACCGTATCCATTATCAAGCAGATTACAGGCGGCGATACCATCACCGTAGAAAAAAAATACG
>ERZ780202.1571-NODE-1571-length-11951-cov-2.012861_pt1 | contig 11951 bp, 8 predicted proteins | sample MGYA00510978_ERZ780202 | MGnify/ENA primary metagenome ERZ780202 (study PRJEB29588, sample SAMEA2155689) | human gut metagenome | biome: human gut; feature: human-associated habitat; material: faeces | place: Denmark | collected 2008/2010 ...
TACCGGTAACGGGTTAGTCGGAGCCGGTGCTTCCATCGGTGCGTTAGGAACCACTGCCGTAGCTGCCACAGCCGGGATAGCAGCCTTAGTAGGTGCTCTGGGTTGGGTAGCCTACAAGACGTGGAAAGTCAAAGAGGCGAAAGATGCGGTATTGGAAGAGATCGATGCGAACCGGAAGTACCGTTATCCTTCCATCGATGCACTGAATAAATCTTTGACGGAAACCTACAAGCAGGCCATGAACGCGAAAAAGGCAGTTGAGGAACTGACAGCCGGGAAGTCGATTGAAGAGGCATCCGGTCAGAAGATCGGTGCATTTACCGGGAACTGGTGGACGGCTTTTCTTTCTTCTTTCGGTGCTGCCCATTCCGGGCAGTACGGTGGTCCGCAATATGACGATTTTTACAACTTTTCCGACGCCCGGCAGGACGATACCCGTGAAGCCATTCGGACACTTGCCAAGAAAGACAGCCAAAGCCGTGTCAATTCGGCTTATGCGGAATTAGGAAAAGCCCGGACGGACATAGAAATCGGTGCATTTGTCCAAAACATCCGAAGTAAGTTCGGTCAGGATGAAAAGAACCTGGATAATACCCTTTGGACGAAAGACCGGAACGGCAAAATCATCTACAAGAAAGGTGTCGGCGAGATGAAGGAAGCGGATGCCTACAAACTATATGATTATGCGGTGTACATGAATACGAAGGTAGTGCCGGAGATTTCAAGGATAGCCGGGGAATACCGGAGAATCATGTCGTCACCAGCTAATGCCGAAGCTACTTTACGAGCCAACGGTTTTGATTTTGACCTGCTTACCAAAAATGGTTTCTATCAGGATAAGGAAGGCCGTTGGGTACAAAAGGCTTTGGGAAAGAAAGCTACGGACAAAGAGCGGGAAAATGCACTCGCCGGGTATCAAGAAGTCCATAATGCGGTCGTGAATTTCACCTCTTCCCTGCGTCAGACCTGGGGCGGTTCGGCAGAGATAGCGGAAAATATCATGCAAAAAGCGGGATTCACGACTTCGCTTACTTCCAATGAGCCGGATGAAGCCGATCCCCGACCTTTCAATGCGAACGGGTTCAGTTATCATTCCGGTGCAGACGACGGGCTGGCCGGTGGTAATTATTCCGGTACGGGAAAACTCTCCTCGGCTGCCCCGAAGCAGGTTATCGTGAACATCACTAACTTGCTAAGCGTGGAAGCTATCAATCTATTGAAAAGTAAGGAAGGACAAGGTGAGGAAGTACAGAATCTGAAAGAACAGCTCGCCCAAGCGTTAATCGATGTCGTCCATGATTTCGACAGCAGTTGGAACGGTTAAAAAGTAAAGACAATGAGTAGATTATTTAATATAGGAAAGTCGGTTCTCCTAAGCGGGGGGATTATCAGCAACGGGTCACTGGGCGGCTATATCAGCGATGCCGCCCGCCGTGGTTTGGGTATGGGGCTTGCAGAGTTCCAAGACGGTGCCGTGCATTATTTTTCAAAGGATAAAGAGATATTGAAAAGAGCTCTTATCCAAACGGCCTCGCAGTTGGCATACGGCGCATTGCGCTCGTATCCCCGATTCCTGCAATACTGGGAACAAAAGGAACGTGACCAGTATCTGCAAAGCAAATCCCAGACGAGTATTGCAAATAAGACCGGGCAATACTACCAGTTAATCAGTGAACAACAGGCCGTAGCGAAAAAGAAAAATTACACGGATTCAATAGTCGGTCGCGTGGTGCAGGATTACCTGGAATTTGCCATTTCAGAAGAAGGGAATTACTTCGATACCGCGACCGGCAAAGTGGAGAAAAACAGTAAATACGGGCTGGTCACCTTCGTGGATTTACAGCCCATGGTACAGGTGAGCAGTAAGAATAACGTTGTGATGACACAGGTACAAGGCCGTGATTACAGCCGTAAAGAATATATCAGCGGCGGTGACCTGGAAATTTCCATTAGCGGAAAAATCACGAGCAAGTACGCCGATGTTTATCCGGAGGCGGAAGTCTCGAAGTTTTTAAAGCTGATGCAGTTTAAGGGGGTGATTGATTGCGACAATACGGTACTCCGGCAATTCAATATCGACAAGCTGATTGTGCTGAATTATTCGCTTTCCGCCACGGATTGCAGGAATGTGCAGCCTTACAGCCTTTCGTGCGTGGCCGTGGAACCTTCGGAGAGTGTACAATTGAAACTGGCAGCCGAGGAAAAAGTGGATGTTGCAATCAAGCACTCTAACAAATGGATTAAATACGCAAAACTGGGAGCTGAGGCTATCGATCCGGCTTCCCTCTTAAAAGTGTCGAAACTATGGCTATAGATATGATAGACGTGTTATGCTGCAAAATCACTATCGGGGATGCCGATTCCGGTAACCCGATGGTGATTAAGGACCCCATTGTGCTGACCGAAGTGGAAGAGGTGGAGATTGTCGAGACTTATAAAAAGTTGATTGGTACGGCAAAGATTACTTTTCCTAAAGGCACTGTTTACCAAAGTACGATTGTCGGAAATGCTACTATTGAAGGAAAAGATGCCAGCCGGATTACGACGGAAATCATGCAGGACGGCGTAGTCATTGAAAAGAGAAGTTCACAGCAAGCCATGAACGAGGTGAGTTTTAAGGTCGGCCAGCGGGTTAGCATCCAGCTTGGCTACAACGGATTGTTAAAGAATATATTTGAGGGGTATATTTCAGCTTATAATTCAGCGTCCAAGTTTGAGATACAGTGTGAAAATATGGCGTATAAGTTGAAGTTGAAGCAAGCCCCGAAATTTGAAACGCAATCATCGGTCAGCGTCAACGATGTGCTGGGTGAAAAATATGGTTTATTAAAAGACACGGGGTTTGAAATCCACTCTGAAACAAAGCGGTTTGACATTCAAATCGGCAAAGTGAAGATTACGGATAATTTTACCGTAGCGGATGTATTGTCGGAATGGAGTAAATATAAGGTGTACTGTTTCTTGAAATACGATGAAGACTCACCGGACAATATGCCAACTATCGCTATCGGTCGCCCTTATTCGTCCTCCAAGAGCCAGCCCGTTTTTCCGAAAGACAGCGAGGCAAAGCCTTTCCCCATTTATTTCAATTACCATGTAGCGGAAGACGGTTTGAAAGTGGTGAAAACCAACCCGAAGTTTTTAGCGGTGACGGGAAAAGCATTGGGTTCGGATGAAAAGTTTTTTGAGGTGACTGTTCGTATGAATCCCGATTACGACCCTACGGTGGCAAGCAGCAAAGAGTTTCAAACGGTAAATGCTACCCAGATTAGCAAGAAGACACATAAAGTAACGGGGAATACGACGGCAGAGGGGGCGAAAACCAAGACTAAGGTTGATTTGAGCACTTACACTATTGTGCCGTATATGTCGCCCAATATGAAAATCGATTCGGATAAGCTGGTTGAAGAAACTATCGAGTATTTCAGGAATTACAATTTGAACGGGATAACCGGCAGTCTGACCTTGTTCGGAGACCTGGCACTTAACACGGCAGTGCAGGTTGAACTGATCGATGACCGGAATCCTTCAAAAAACGGTATTTACATCACGGAAGAGGTCACTACTACGTTCGGGGTGAATGGGTATCGTCAGAAGATTACAATACCGTATAAGATTAAGTCGGTGGATTAAGAGATGAAAGAGATTATCTTAACTAATAGCTCGAACATTCACAATCCCAGTTATTTATTTCCTAATTTTATTTTTATATATTTCTGTTCAAATTTTCAATTTGTTTTTTAGAATTTCTTTTCTAACATAATATTGTTTTCAGTGTAATATCGTATTTTTGCAAAAAAGCATTATGAAACAGAGTGAAATTCAGAGATTTGTTAAACGCAAGAAAAAACTAAGAAGGAATAGAAATAGAAAAAAGAAAAATATTCCTTTGACACCAGTAAAAAAAATAATTGTAAATAATAATAGTATGGTAGGAATGACAAAAGAGGAAGGCATTAAGCAAGTATATAATGGAGGAGGACATGTGGTAATATTAGGAGCTGGAGCCAGTATTGCTTCTTCATTACGCAATCCTGAAAAAAACGGCAAGAAGTTACCATCAATGAATAACTTCATAGAGATTGTGGGATTACAAGATATTGTGGACAGAGTCCCGGATAATCTAAAAGCCACAAATTTCGAGAAACTGTATAGTAATCTTCATAATGATAATCCCAACTCTGAATTTATTAAAGAAATAGAAAAAAGAGTCTTTGATTATTTTAGTTCAATGAAATTGCCTGACGAACCTACCATTTATGATTATTTAGTCTTATCTCTAAGGGCTAAAGATGCTATTGCTACCTTCAATTGGGACCCTTTTCTATATCAAGCATGGTGCAGATGCAGACAATATACTGATGATTTGCCTCCTATATTCTTCCTACATGGGAATGTTTCTATTGGCTGGGATTCGACAGGAAAAAGATTTGGACCAACGGGGATGTATAACCCAGAAAATATGCAAGAGTTTATTGCTTCAAGGTTATTATATCCGATAACTCAAAAGAATTATCAACAAGATGAGTTTATAAAGACTCAATGGAAATATCTACAAGACCATCTTTCCCCTGAGTACAAAGCCGTCAGAGCTACTATATTCGGATTTGGTGCGCCTGCAACGGACGTAGAAGCCGTAACACTATTGAATGATGCTTGGGGAACTGGTGACGAAAGAGTTATGGAGCAATTTGAGATTATTGATATTTCACCAGAAGATGAGTTGAGAAACAAATGGGATAGGTTTATTTGTGGTACACATTATGATATTGCGAGAAGTTATTTTGATTCTTCTTTGGCATGGAATCCACGCAGAACCAGTGAAGCCTATTTTTCTGCGTATCAGCCTATGACGCCATCAGAGGCTTTCCGAAAGCCTAATCCTATTCCTCAAGACATTAAAACTTTGGACGAGCTATGGCAGTGGCATAAACCATTAATAGAAGCAGAAGATACTAAACGAAAAACACAATAGATGGATTTGAGAGATTTGTTTAAGAATATCTGTTTTATTAAATCTTATTTGTACCTTAGCAAAGTATTTGTGACAGAATGGATTAGTACTATATACACTTGCGTTTATGTGCTAATTCGCCTAATTAATTTAAGGACAATAAGATATAAGTAGTATATGACCAATGATAATATACAGGAAAGCCTGGAAGGGCAATTCGGGGATGTACAGAAAATCATCCTTTATCATCGCACCCGCGCGTTACAGAATGTCAATGAAGAGAATTTACGTTTGAGTTGGGAAGTAGGAAGTTATGTTTCTTCCAAGTTAAAAAGTTCAGAATGGGGCAGTAAGGTTGTCACACAGTTATCTGAATTTTTACGTCGTAATGACCCGTCACTCAGAGGATTCAGCCGGAAAAACCTCTACCGGATGGTTTCTTTTTATGAGACCTATTCCAGTGCTGAGTTTGCGGAGCAAATTGCAGCTCTTCCATTTGTAAAGTCAATTGTGTCATCAGAAACGACACAATTACAAATACCTGATAACCAGAACGATGTAATTGTGTCATTTGAAATGACACAATTAGAGCCGAACGTAAGTTTTCCCCGTATTTTACTGTTGGTAAACTGGACGAGCCATGTAGAAATTATGGCTTCCTGCCGCACGTTTCCGGGACGGATTTTTTTTATGCTTTATGCAAATAAAGAACGGTTGAACGTGAGAGAACTCGGTAATGCTATAGCTAAAGATGCTTATTCCATAGTCCTTTCAAGTCCCCGGAGTCAGTCTGTGGGGTTTAAGCAGATTTATCCGAATAACGGTTATGATTTTAAAGACCGGGCTATTCTGGATTTTTTAGGATTACCGGTCAAGCATACGGAGAAGCAACTACAAAAGGGTATTCTGGAACACATGAAGGAGTTTATTCTGGAATTAGGTGGAAAGGACTTTATTTATATGGGTAGTCAATATCCTTTGGAGGTGGACGGAGAAATTTATAAAATTGATTTGCTCTTTTTTCACAGAGGTTTACAATGTCTCACCTGTGTGGAGCTGAAATCGACTCCATTCAAGCCCTCTTACATGGGGCAATTGGAATTCTATCTGGAGGCTTTGGATAGGGACGTAAAACGGAGCAATGAGAATCCGAGCATAGGAATCCTATTGTGTGAAAGTGCGAAAAGGCAGGTTGTTGAATATGCTCTCAGCCGTAGTTTAAGCCCGACGATGATAGCGGAATATAAACGGCAATTGATTCCGAAAGATGTGTTACAGCGTTCTTTGGATGAGTTTTGCAGTTATCTGGAAAATCGAAAGTAAGTGTAAAAAATAAGTCGTAATTCCTACCGCAGTGTTTTCGCATTGCGGTATTTTTTTGCCCGATAGATTTCCCTGATTCAACCTCCGGGCTGTAATTGAACTATTCTTCGACTAAAAGAAGAAGAATGGAAACGAAGAACAGCCAACGGATGATTAGTGAAGCTATCCGAAAGATAGCTTTGGGGCGTAGCATTGACCGGGTGGATATGTCGCATTGCGGTACGGGCGGCGTAGGAACAGCCCGACTGATTCATGGGTATGTTGCAAAGGTGAATAGTGATGACGATGAATATCTCGGCACTATTGACGTGGGTGAATTTCCCGACGAGACCGCCAGTTCGGAGCCTATCATTCATAAAGGCGTGCTATTGTCAGGCTTACAGGATAATTCCGGTGGGTTCCTAATTATTCCCACCTTGTTTTCAGACGTTACTATCGTCACAGATGCGGCGACCAAATACGCCTATGTCGTCAATTTCTCCCATGCTGATTTTATACAGATACTCGCTCACAAAGAGAGCGTGATCGGGGTGGCAGAAACCGAAGAACTGGATGCGGAGAGCAATGACTCGCCCGATTATGACCAGTTGGAGAAGACCGGCAATGAAAGTTCCACCCGTTACACTGCCGAAGATATTAAGACTATTGTCAAGAATAAAGATGACAAGCAGGCAGAAATCACGGTCACGCCGGAAAGTATTGCCCATAAGGTAGATAAATCGCAGTTTAACCAGACCACGGACAAGCTGGAACAGAACGTAAATGGCACGACGGTGGTTGTGTCCGATAAGACTATCGGCAGCGAAGATGCCAGTGAGCCGCTTGTACTTGGCAACGAGCTCGCCCAACTGATGCTGGATTTCATCACAGAGTGCAGCAAAATAATGACGCCCACCCTGATGGGCACCATGCCTGCCATTAACGCACCCAATTTCCCCTCGCTGGCCTCTAAGATTCAGAAGTTCCTATCTCAAACCGCCTATACGAAATGAGTGTCATCCTATTACCCGATATTCAGGAATTAGACCCGGACAGCCTTTGTTACTCCATCTATTCCGAGTTGTACCACAATTTCTTTAATGCCCAGGATAAGAAAAGCGAGGATAACCCTTACGGCATCGAGGAAGGCGACGATACATCGATCCGTTTACGTAATACCGCTTATAACTTTGCTTCTGCCATAGCGGGAGCGGTTGCCGGAGAAGGCGGTGGCGGTATTTTGCTGGATTACCTGAAAAAGACGGGCGGAAATATGACAGGGGCACTCCGTGCGAATTATGGCTTTGAAGCCGGTATGGGAAACACCCGGTTATTATGGGCCTATGAAGAAATCGCAGAAGACGGGGTAACCCCTGTTTACGGCTTGCAGGTATCCGGGGATATTCATATCGGCGGTAGCAACCTGTATCTTGGTGGCCGACAATTTATCCGCTACAGTGCCGGGGATGGAATAGCGATCCTTGAGAATCCCGTGCTTTCATTCGGTAGTTCCAACCTTTTCAGCCGTGGAGAGATGGTCTTTGGAGAGAGTAAAGCCAAAGGGGTGGCACTTTCACCGGATACTATCTATATCAAAGGTAAGGAAGTGTACCATGCCGGGAACGCCAATCTTGCTACAGTCAATTGGTCGATGCAAAATGCTACGGTGGCCGGAACCCTTCAAGTTTCGGGCCATGTCACCCTTTTGGGCGAACTCTCGGCTTTGTATGAAGCAAAATTAGGCTTTGGCGGTAAAACAGTCCTGCATATCCGTCAAGAAGAGGCACTGCTAAATGGCTTTCTCACGATTAACAGCGGGTATGGGTTAAAGATTGGTGATACGCCGGTTCTATTCCGTGTAAACGAAAGTGACATTCAACTTTCGTGTGACTACGGGCATTTGCTATTGGGAAGTGAGAATACCCAGCAGATACGGCTTTTTGCCGGGCTGACCGATATAGACGGGGATAATATATTAATCAGTAAATACGGAGCGGCTTATTTCCCGGACTCCTTGCGGGTAGCCCATAACTATGGGGCAGATTTACTTTCCACCTACCGGGAAAACGATGCCAACGAAGGTCTTGTCGTCCACAAGAGAATGCGGTTCGGCAGCAAGAGCGGTATGTTTCTATCCGGGGATGGGGAGAAAATTTTGTTATCCGGCTTATCAGACCAAGTGGTTTTCGGATTCCGGGCCTCAACTTCTGTTTTCCAGTTACCGGAAAGCGGCTCACGTTCTTTCTATCTCCAGACCGGTTGTGATTTTATCACTTTCGACCAGGCGATAGAAGCAAAAAAATCGGTTGGAATTGACGGATCATTCACCCGATTGACAGACAAACACCTATTCTTCACCAGCGAAAACTACCTGTTATCCGCCAGTGACGGAATTAAGCATTTCGGGAATGCCTATTTCCTGAACAGTCTCAGTTCGGAGCGTTTCTCTTCCGGCTTTGCCGGTTATGGTTGGGCGATACTGAAAAATGGTATAACAGGAAATATCGCGGCCACTTTTGACGAGTTGACCATCCGCAAGAAAATGCGGATTTACGAATTGGAGGTACAAAAAAATACGGCTACCAACGGTTCGCTTTGGGTCAGTGATTCATGCAGTGGTGATAACGTGGAAAGAATCAGTTAAGGATGTCAAAATACAATTATTCAACATATAAGATCATTATTGCCCCTGACTCGCATAAGACACAGGGATTGCAAGTTGGTGATGTTGTCCGACGGCAATACCGGGATGCGAACCAATTGATTTATTCGCTGATGATTGTTCTGGAAACCGGAACCGATATTATTAGTAGCAAAGAATCTCACTACTTTATCGGGGCACTGGTGGAAGGTGATGTTCCGCAAAACGGGGAACTGCTGGATTTTGTACGGGTTACCAATTTGTTTGACGAGCAGCGGAGCGGTGCGTTATACCTGACAGCTTCCGACTCCAATTCTCCCTACCTGGATGTTATTGATGGCATGGCAACGGAACGTTCGCTTTACTTGATGGATAAAAGCCGTTGTATCCATGCCGGTGAAATATTTGAGTTTCCGATTACGGGCCGGGTTGCTTACCCTGAACGGATGGTGATTTCTTACCATATCCGGGCTTCCAAACCTCTGGCGAATGTTGCTCTTTCTTTTGGTTATTCGGACGGAAGCGAGACAGACGGCACGGATGCCGTAGGTATATCGACCGAGTGGCAATATAAGCTAACTTTGATTACGGTGGACTATCCTCCCCAGTACGCCCGTAAACTTACGATAGCCCCGGTTCTATCCGGTGAGGATTGGTGTGAGATTTCAGATCTGAACATTGTCCGTTTGTCGGATATTGCCACTTTTCCAGATTCGACTAAAACCCGTATCGGAAAGATTACGGGTATCATTGATCCGGTTTTCGGAATACTCAATGGGTATGGCGCTTATTTTCAAAACCTTTATGCTACCCGTAATGTGAATATCGCCGGAACACTGACAGCAGGAGATGCTAACGGCTACGCTTCAACTTTTTATGTGGGAAAAATTCATAAGAATGTTATTCCCGACTCTGTGAATTGTCTTTTTTCCGGCGGCGTGGTTGTTGAAGAAAACAGCCCGGTTGGTATCGGTCATGCTATCCGTGTGGATAGAGATACGGAACTTACCGTACAATCCGTAGCCTGGCGGCGTGACCATGCAGGGCAACGGTATAGTTTCTCAATCTGGATAAAATCGGATGCAGGGAAGATTTCTTTTTATCAGGACGAGCATTTCATCCGGGAGATAGAGATTACCGTTGCCGGAGAATGGCGACGGCATAAAGTATCGTTTATTGTTTCAGCATCCGAGCGTCCTGCTTTTACTGTTGGGATGAAAAGCGGGCTGAACGGGATATTGCTCACCGCTCCACAAATGGAAAGCGGTGAACATATTACCCAATACCAACCCACGGATGCGCAATTGTCGTACACCGAAGATTACGGGGCATGGTTTTGTAAAGGCGGTATCGGTGGAACGATCCAAAACCCTTTGCTTCGTCTGAACGAGGACGGTTCGATTTGTTCCCGTGACGGTTCTTTTGTCATCCATGCGGACGGAACGGGGCATTTTGCCGGAGGCAAATTCAAATGGACGAAAGATGATATTGAATTGACGGATATGACTATTCGTTGGGGAGAATTGGATGAGGTGGCAAAGGATCAGATATTGTCCCAGGTCAAACCATCCAACATCCGGGCTTTTGTATCTTCAAATCTTCCTACCACTCAGATTTATAACCGTGAAACAAATGTATGGCAACCCAGTTGGGGGAATACACCTCTTTTGCTTACCCCTTCCCTGTACATTGACCGTTATGGGGAAACTGACCTGATAAAGGAAGTTGCCGATTTGAGTTCCGGCAGACCGGGAATTAAGCCCGGTTCGACCTGCTGGTATAAAAACGGGGTGAAAATAGTGAGCGGACAGGATAGCTGTACGGTTGAAGGCTCAATGGGCAAGTATGTTCTTCGCATTAAGGCTAACCATATCAGTCCCCATGCCCCCCAAATCCGCTATGCTTTTCAGGCAATCTGGCTGGATGGCAGTGGCAGCGAATACCCGATAAATGCAGATTTACAATTCACCCAATTGGTTAATCCCGGTTCTACCGTGGTGGCGGTGGCGTATGCACCCGACGGGAATATATTCAGAGATGGTGTCAGTTGCGAGCGCATTGCGATTTGTGGCGTGGAGCTAAAATAGACAATACGAATGTTGATTACCGTTGGGGAGTGAAAGATGAATCGGTTTTTGCCAATGCCCAACTTTCCATGTCGGCAAAAGCCGGTTCTTACACGATAGCCCTGCGTTCTGTGGCTAATATGATACCCGGAACGACGATATACCTGATCGATCAACATGCCCATGTGATACAATCGGTAGATGTTCAGACGAAAACGGTTACTCTCACTACACCGCTTATCCGTGATTATGTGGTGAATGCCATTGTAACCACCCCTTTCTATGATTCCCTTTTAGGTCCTGGTTGGGCTTTGTTGAATGAAGACAATCGCCGTGGGAGCGTATCGGGTTGGAACACCGACGAGCTTGTGCTTTCCGCTGATGCGGTACAGAATTTTGAAACCTTCAAGTGCTCTATCAAAGATACGGACATGAGTGCCGGAAATGGTTTTGCCGGACAAATCGCGTGTGATGTTCTTACGTTTACAGACCTTTCAGACCCTTATTTCGTGGAGATTACAGGAAAAAAAGGATTTATCGTTAAGAACGATGAAAATGATATAGAAGCCTGTGCCGTTGTGTACCGTTCCGGAGATGAGAAGGATGTAAACGGCATGGTATATCATTATAACTGGAAGCTGTTTAACGCAGACGGAACGCAGGTTGTCCGAAGCTATCAGGGTAAGCAAATCACCGTATCCAAAGACGACGTTAGTGTCCGGGGCGCCCTGATGTGCGAGGTGTACGACGCTCAAAGGCTAATCGCCCGTGGGCAGGTTTCCCTTACGGAATTATTTGATGGCGAGGATGCTTACTCGGTACAGATCCTGACGGACAACGGGACTCATTTTATCAACGGGAATATTACGACTACACTCATTGCTTATGTCTATCAGGGTGGAGAAGATATTACGAACAGCCTTAGCGACAATCAATTCAACTGGTTTAGAATTTCCAACAATCCCGACGGAGATTCCGTCTGGAACGA
>ERZ780202.1597-NODE-1597-length-11790-cov-2.226843_pt1 | contig 11790 bp, 9 predicted proteins | sample MGYA00510978_ERZ780202 | MGnify/ENA primary metagenome ERZ780202 (study PRJEB29588, sample SAMEA2155689) | human gut metagenome | biome: human gut; feature: human-associated habitat; material: faeces | place: Denmark | collected 2008/2010 ...
AAGAAAGAACGTGAACTAGCGTTAATAGTAATCTTAAAGCATCTATTATCGGGTGGAAGAACACAATGGTGTCCTGATAGTAATATGCTTTTTTATTTATGGAGGTAATGATGAAAATATTTAACACCCTTACAAATAAGAAGGAAGAATTTAAACCGCTTCGCGAAGGTGAAGTAAGTATTTATGTATGTGGGCCAACGGTTTATAATTATGTTCACATTGGTAATACTCGCCCGATGATCGTCTTTGATGTACTTAGAAGAACATTTGAGTATTTAGGATATAAAGTGACTTTTGTATCAAACTTTACTGATGTTGATGATAAAATCATTAAGGCGGCTAAGGCAGAAGGAATAACTGAAAAAGAACTTACTGATAAATATATTGCTGCTTATGAGGATGTTCGTCGGAATTTGAATTTATTATTCCCAACTTATGCACCTAGAGTTACGAATACGATGGATGCAATCATAAAATTTATTGATAATTTAGTTAAGAGTGGTTATGCTTATGAGGTTGACGGGGATGTTTATTTTAGAGTATCTAAAATTGATGAGTATGGACAATTATCAGGGATCAAAATCGAAGATTTAGTAGCTGGAGCGAGTGAACGAATCGATGAAAATGATAAAAAAGAAGAATCAACTGATTTTGCATTATGGAAAAAGACGGATGAAGGTATTCGCTTTGATAGTCCATGGTCAAAAGGACGTCCTGGCTGGCATACTGAATGTGTAGTTATGATCAACGATATTTTTGAAGGTGGTAAGATTGATATTCACGGTGGGGGACAGGATTTGAAATTCCCACATCATGAAAATGAAATTGCTCAATCAATGGCTTGTCATCATCATCCGATTGCACATACTTGGATGCATAACCAAATGATCAATATTGATAATCAAAAAATGTCTAAATCACTAGGAAATGTTATTTGGGCAAAAGATATGGTTGCTGAATTGGGCTGTAATGTAGTTAAATGGTTTATGTTATCAAGTCATTATCGTAATCCATTAAATTTAACGGAAGAAGTTTTGAATAGCGTGAAAAAAGAAGTTGCTAAAGTTGATAATGTAATCAAATCAGTTTCTTTGTATTTACAAGTTAATCATATCGCTAATGAAAATTATAATAAAGCGGCAGTTGATGGGATGGTTGGAGCTTTAGAAGATGATTTAAATACATCGCTGGCTTTAACTAAAATTCTTGATCAAGTAAAAAAATTGAATCTGGCTTTCCGTCAAAAAGAAAAGAATGATAAAGCTATAGCAATTGAATATCAAACACTATTAAAAATGACTGCAGTGATTGGCTTTGTTTTTGAACCGCGTAAATTAAATGCAGCGGAACTAGAGATATATCAAGCATGGCTTGAAGCTAAACAAAATAAGGATTTTGAAACTGCTGACAAATTAAGAACTCAATTAATTGAAAAGGGGATCATTTAATGCGCCCGGAATTAATCAATGCAAGTGTATTAGCTTATCTGGGTGACAGTATTTTTGAGGTGCTAGTACGTGATTATTTAGTTAAAGAAAGTGGTTTTGTTAAACCGAACGATCTTCAGCGTGAAGCAGTAAAATATGTATCGGCAAGCTCACATGCTGCATTTATGCATGATATGCTGGATGAAGAATTTTTTAGTGCTGATGAAGTTGGAACTTATAAACGGGGACGCAATACCAAAGGGAGTAAAAATGAAAGTCTTGATCATATGCATTCAACAGGATTTGAAGCAGTCATTGGGACTTTATACTTAGAAGAAAACTTTGATCGAATTAAAGTGATCTTTGAGCGGTATAAACAATATATTAATAATAAATAAAATCGAGATAAATTTGAGACGAAATTAGGTGAAAAATATGAAACAATATATATATGGTAAAAACACAATATTAGAAGCTTTAAAGGGAGATAAGAGTGTATATACTGTGTATGTCCAAAACAATGCTAAAGATAATGGCATAATTGAGCAATGTAAAAGAAAAAAAATTCCATTCAAGATTGTTGATAAGTCTGAATTTATCAAGAAACTTGGAAATGTTAGTCATCAGGGAGTGATGGCGGAAATTGAAGAATATCGCTATTATAGTATTGATGAGATCATCAATACTATTCCTGATGGTAAACAGCCACTATTATTAATGCTTGACGGGTTAGAAGATCCACATAATCTAGGAGCAATTTTAAGAACTTGTGATGCTATTGGGGTTGATGGTGTTATCATTGGGAAAAATCGTAGTGTTGGTTTAAATGGGACGGTTGCAAAGGTTTCAACAGGTGCTATTGATCATGTTAAGGTTGCTCAAGTTACAAATTTGACTAGAACATTAGAGGATTTAAAAAAGCGTTCTTTTTGGGTTGTTGGCTGTGATTTAGATAAATCCCAAGATTATCGTCAGGTTGATTATAATATGCCTTTGGTAATAGTAATCGGTTCAGAAGGTTTTGGAATATCAAGACTAGTTAAAAAAAGTTGTGATATCAATGTTGTCTTGCCCATGGTAGGGCATGTTAATTCGTTAAATGCTTCTGTGGCAACAGCAGTGATTTTATATCAGGTATATAATTCTCGTAATCCTTTATAGTAGGAAGGAGGTAACCATGAATGGTTACGAAATCGAAGAATTGTATTATTTATATCGTCAGGGGTGTCCGATTGCACAGGCACTTTTGATTGAATATTGCTACTGGCAAATTAAGATGATGATGCCGGCGTATTGTTATACGATGACATCATATCAGAGTGATTATAAAGATTATCTTCAAGTAGTAATTATTCGTTGTTTATTGGCTTTGGATAATTATCGTCCTGATCGTGGCATGCAGGTTAGAAGTTTTATTTCAATGGTGATCCAAAATACGATTAGTTCTTTAATTGTCAAAAACCAAGGTAAAGTAGTTAGGGAACGGCAAACTTTATTTTCTTTGGATGATTATTGTAGTGATGATGAGCGAATCAGATATGTAGATGCAATCGCTGATAATAAGAGTCCAGATCTACTATTAATTGATCAAGAACAACAAAAGAGGGTTGATGCGTATATTTTAAATGTTTGCTCGGCTTGGGAACAAACGGTAATTGCTTATCATAAGTGTGGTTTTAAAGACCAGGATATTGCTTTGAAGCTTAATAAAGACATTAGAAGTATCTATAATGCTAATTATCGGATTCAAAAAAAGATGGAAAATTCAAATCTATTTGACTAGTCTGTATATTTATGATAAATTATAATAGCGTAGAAATGAGCTGATTATATGAAACAAAAAGTTATTTTAGTGTGTAGTGAGTGTTTGTCACGGAACTACACCATTACAAAAAACAAACGTGTAAATGTAGAAAGACTGGAATTAAACAAATACTGTAAAAAATGCGGGAAGCATACCTTGCATAAGGAAACGAAATAGGAGGACTAAGTGTGAAATTTCGCGATTGGTTTAGTTTAAAAGGGATTAGAAAAGAAATTAAAAATGTCAGTTGGTTATCAAAAAAAGAACTAGCTCAAAATTCAGCAATAGTACTACTATTTTGCTTTGTAATGGGGTTATATTTCTTTGCCGGTGACGCAATTATTGCATTTATTTTAAAGACATTGGGGATGAACTAAAATGACAGGAATGAATGATGAAGGAAGACAATGGTATGTTGTTAATACATACTCTGGTCATGAAAATAAAGTAAAAGAAAACTTGGAAAAACGTGTTGAATCAATGGGATTACAAGATATCCTATTTCAAATTGTTATTCCTGAACATGTTGAAACTGAAATTAAAGATGGTAAGAAAATCAATAAGACTAAAAACATGTTCCCAGGTTATGTATTAGTTGAGATGATCATGACTGATGAAGCATGGTATGTTGTCCGTAATACTTCTGGAGTTACAGGATTTATTGGATCATCAGGTGGTGGAGCAAAACCTTTCCCATTACAAAAAAGTGAGTTAGATCCAATTTTAAAGAAAATGGGATTAAGTACATCAAGTATTGAGGTTGATTATGCTGCAGGTGATGAAGTTAATGTCATCTCTGGACCATTTGCTGGTAAAAGTGGTAAGGTTGAATCAATTGATTTAGAAAAAGAAACTGCTAAAGTATTAGTGGACTTCTTAGGCAACTTAACACCAATGGAAATTGAATTAGTACAATTAGAAAAAGCAGATTTGTAGAATTTATCTACAAATCTTTTTTTATGAGTAAGTAAAACAAATAATTTATTTTACTTAAAAATGTCGATTATTGCGACTAAATTTACTGAAAAATAGTTGACGTGGACTTATAAAGTGGTATACTAAAATAGAAATAGGATTGTTACTTTAAGTAGGCAAGACCAAGAATCATACAGTTTTTTACTGTTGATTTTTGGTCTTTTGTTTTTATTTAGTAATGATACGGGAAAATGAGGAGAAACGGGTATGGAGAAAACGAAAGTAAAAAAACTAGTGACTTCAGCAATTACACTATCAATGGCATTTAGTACATTGGCGCCAAGTATGGTTTTTGCAACTGATGATGTAAAACCTCGTGATATTGTAACTAAAGTCAATCATGCGTTGAATGGGACAGCAACGGCAAACAATAGCGAGACAAGTTATTGGGGGCCAGATAAAGCAATTGATGGAATCGTAAATCGCGATGCTGCTAAACCTGATCAGTCACGCTGGTCAACGAATATGGGAACAACACCGATGGTTTTAACCATTGATTTAAAGGAAGAAAAAGCGTTTAGTGAATTTAAAATTGAATGGGAAAGAAAAAATATTAAAGGTTTTAATATTAGTATTTCTAATGATAATAATGAATATACACCAGTATATACTAAACCAGATGATAGCAATATCACTTCGTTAACTACAACAGTAACATTAGAAAATAGTGTGAGTGCACGTTATGTTAAATTAACAGTAGATAATTATGATGATACTGAGGCAGCTGGCTGGGCTTCTGTATCGCTATATGAATTTGAAGTTTTAGGTGAGGAATCTTATGAAAATTTAGCTGTTGGGGCAACGGCTGTAGCTAGTGGTTCTGAAACAACTAGTTTTGGCCCAGCTAACGTTGTTGATGAAAATATGAAAACACGTTGGGCAAGTACGGCTAATCATGATGATGATAAATGGATTAGTTTAGATTTTGGAACTGCTAAAGATATTGCTTCAGTCACTTTGAAATGGGAACGCCGTAATGCAACAAAGTACAAAATTCAATCGTCAAAAAATGGGACAAGCTGGGAAGATGTAAAAACACTTACTAAAGCACCTAGAGAATTTGATGATATTATTAATTTTGACAATACGATTAATACTCGTTATTTAAGAGTTGTTGTTTCAGATTTTGAAAATCTAGCGGAAGATCGAGATGGTAAGAGTGTTAATTGGCCTACAGTATCATTATATGAATTCGAAGCATATGCAGTTAAACAACAGGTAGATAGCGAACAGATTGTAACGATTGATGATGTAATTAATAATCTAGTAATTCCAGCGGTAGCTAAAGGAGATACAAAGATGGCTTTGCCCCAAGTTCCCGAGGGATTTGAAATTGAGTTTATTGGTGCTGATTATGAACAAATCTTAGATCGTGATTTAACGATTCATCAGCCAATTGTGGATACAATAGTATCTGTAAATTATAAAGTAAAAAAAGGTGATCAAGAAAAGATCACAGGTGCATATAATGTCACGATTCCAGGAAAAAATAGTCCTGATGTCAGCATTAATGCTAAGCCTAAAGTAGTTCCAGAATTAGCTGAATGGGTAGGAACAGAAGGAAGCTTTACAATTAGCGATGATTCTCGGATTGTGATCAATCCAGCTTATAAAGATGATTTAGCATATTTAGCTAAAACATTTAAGGCTGATTATCAAGCACAAACTGGTAAAGAAATTGAAGTAGTATATGCCAATACACCAGGGGCGCATGATTTCTATTTTACATTAGGAAGTAGTGATACCGGGTTAAAAGAAGAAGGTTATTTAATGACTGTTGGAGATAGTGTTAAAGTTGAAGCAGTCGACAAAACAGGGGCTTTCTGGGCAACACAATCAATTTTACAAATTTTAAAGCAAAATAGTAATACGATCCCTAATGGGCAAACTCGTGATTACCCTAAATATGAAGTTCGGGGATTCATGCTGGATGTTGGAAGAATGCCATATTCATTAGATATATTAAAAGATATTGCAAAAAATATGGCTTATTATAAAATGAATGATTTCCAAGTACATTTAAATGATAACTATATTTGGGTTGAAGATTATGGTGATAATGCTTTTGATGCTTATTCTGGGTTTAGACTAGAATCAGATATAAAAGCGGGTGGTAATGGTGGATTAAATCAAGCTGATCTAACTAGCAAAGATGTTTTTTATACAAAAGATCAGTTCCGGACATTTATCCAAGAATGTCGGGATATGGGGGTAGCGGTTGTTCCTGAATTTGATACGCCAGCTCATTCTCTAGCTTTAACGAAGGTTCGTCCAGACTTAGCGATGAAAGATAAATCTGTAGCACGTCACTGGGATCATTTGGATCTAGATAGTATGTATGATGAGAGTTTAGCTTTTACTCAATCAATTTTTAATGAATATATGAATGGTGATGATCCGGTTTTTGATCAAAATACAACAGTTAATGTAGGTACTGATGAATATGATGGTAAGTACGCAGAAAACTTCCGTCAATATACTGATGATATGTTAAAATTTATTCAAGATACAGGACGCGATGTTCGTTTGTGGGGAAGTTTATCAATGCGCAAAGGTTCTACACCAGTTCGTTCTGAAAATGTGCAAATGAACATTTGGAATACAAGTTGGGCTAACCCCAATGAAATGTATAAACAAGGTTTTGATTTAATTAATATGGTTGATGGAACTTTATATATGGTGCCAGGGGCAGGTTATTATAACGATTATTTAAATAGTCAAAATATTTATAATAACTGGCAGCCTAATAATATGGGTGGAACGATCATTCCGGCCGGAGATGAGCAAATGTTAGGTTCTGCATATGCAATTTGGAATGATATGGTTGATAAAAAGGCGAATGGTATAAGTGAATATGATATTTATGATCGTTTTGAAAAAGCTTTACCGGCAATGTCATCTAAATTATGGGGCGATGGTCAAGATTTAAAATATAATGAATTAAATGAAGTAGTTAATTCATTAGGAACTGCCCCAAATTCAAATCCGCGTGATGTTGTAACGAGCAAAAGCGATACAGTATTAAACTATGATTTTAATAAGAGTGAAATCGTTGATAAATCAGGAAACGAGTATAATGTCGTTAATAAAAAGAATGTTGCAACTGTAGCAGGAAAATTTTCTAAAGGCCTAGAATTAAGTGGTGGTGAAAGTTATATTGAAACACCATTAGCAGATATGGGACCGAATAACAGTGTATCTTTCTGGGTGAAAATGGATAAAGACGCAACTGGTGAACAAGTTTTATTTGAATCAGATAAGGGTTCAATTAAAATGTCACAAAAAGATACTGGAAAAGTAGGCTTCTCAAGAATCGGTTATGATTATTCATTTAATTATGAATTACCTAAAGACGAATGGGTAAAATTAGAAATAAAGGGATATGCTAATAAGGCCGAATTGTATGTTAATGGTGAATTAGTAGATACTTTAGCTAAAAATGCAACTGGTGGTAAATACGCAACGTTAACTTTACCATTAGAAAGAATTGGAAGTAAGACAACATCATTCAAGGGGATTATTGATAATTTAGAGATTTCAACTACTGGTGGTCAAAGTGATGACACTGATTATACAAAGGTAGATAGCAGTAACTTTACTGTATCTACAGATAATGAAAATCCTCAAGCAGGTAATGAAGGACCGATTACTTATGCATTTGATAACAATGAGGTTACTTTCTGGCATAGTAATTATTCCCCATATCAAGCTTTACCAGCAACTGTAGAGATTGATATGAAAGAAGTTCATACTATTAATCAATTTGATTATCTACCACGACAAGATGGTAATACCAATGGGCAAATTACTAAATATGAATTATATATTAAAGAAAATGCGGCAGATGAATATCAAAAGGTTTCTGAAGGAGAATTGGCTGCCAATGCTTCGTTAAAGAAAATTACTTTTGATGCAGCGAATGCTCGATATATTAAATTTGTAGCGTTAGAAGGTACTGGAAATGGCGGAAAATCATTTGCTTGTGCTTCGGAATTTACTGTACGTCAAATTGACTCTAAGGCAGAATTAAGAAAAGTAGTCAACTTAGCAGCTAATTATGAAAAGGAATATTATACAACTGCTTCATGGAATGATTTTGAAACAGCATTAACTAATGCTCAAATGATTCTCGATAAAGCAGATGCTTCATCAACAGAGATTGATGACGCTGCGAGTGCTTTAAAAACAGCGATTGATAGTCTGGTTGAAATTGGTGATGTGGTTAAAACAGAGCTTGAAAGAGTTATTGCTGAAGCACAATCTATCGATACTACAAAATATACCGATAAAACAGTAGATGTTTTAAAAACAGCATTAGTAAATGCAATTAGTATCAATGGTAATGAAAATGCTACTCAAGAAGAAGTAAATGCAGCAATTACAGCATTAACTAATGCAATTGATGAATTAGAACTAAAAACAGATGTATCAGTTGATAAAACAGATTTAGAAGCTTTATTAAATATTTGTGGTACAATTGATTTGAATAATTACCAAGAAAATGGTAAAGCTGAATTTAAGGCGGCTTACGAGTATGCTTTATCGATCTTTAATGAAGCTGATGCTACAGAACAAGAAATTAGGGATGCAATGAATAGGCTGTTGGAAGCTAAAAAGAATTTAAAGGAAATTGAAGTAACTCCAACTGATCCTGACAAAAATGGTCAAGATAAACCTATTGACAATAAAGTTGAAACGGGAGATAATATAAATGTGCTTTATTCTGCGTCAGGATTAGCATTGGCATCAATTGTGTTTTATTTCAGTAAAAAAAGAAAAAGATCTAATTAAAAATAATTAAAGATAGGGGGAGAGCTAACGCTGTCCCTCTTTGTGTATAATTTAGAAAATTAGGTTTGATAATATAGCAGTTTGATCCCGTTCTTTAAAATATTTCAAAATATGAAAAAAAGGAGTTTGATTAATTGATTAGGGGCAAAAAAATTGAAAAAATTAAGGAATCATGGGGATTTTAGATGGTTTCATATATTAAACTTCTTCTTTAATAATTAGAATTTGTATGATGGAATCAAGAAAATTTGCATTTTTAATTCAGATATGTTATTATGCAATGGTACGTTTTAGATAGGAAGTGAGTTAATGAAAGAACAGCGTGTTAAACAATTGAATAATTTTATTAATGAAAATATTATCAAACGGAAAGCTATGTTTATCCCAATCTTAGGGGTATCAGTATTTATGTTAGTAGGTTATGCCGCGGTCGATAAAGAAGCACCAAAAATTGTTTCTAATCGAATCGAGGTTTCATATGGTGACAAAGTAGATTTAGATGCTATTGATATTACAGATAATCAAGATAGTCGTCCGGAAATCGAAGTTACTGCAAATGATCTTAGCAGCGTGAATGTTAATCAGTTAGGTACATATGATTTATCAGTCACGGCAACAGATAGTTTTTCAAACACAGCATCTAAAGTTATTAAAGTAGATGTTGTTGATGATGAGGCACCAAAATTTAAGGTTGCTGGAGTCGAAACAGGGTATGTCGTACAAGTACCGATCAATGGAAGTCAAGATATTTCCAGTTATGTAACTGCTTCAGATAATGTTGATGGTGATGTTTCGCCATTCATTGAATCGAATCAGGAATTAGATACGACTAAAGCGGGAATTCAAGATATTAAATTATCAGTTACCGATTCTTCTGGGAATGTAAATGAAAAGACGTTTACTTTTGCAGTATCTGATTTGACTGCTCCAGTAGTTACTTTATCACAAGGAAATGATATTGTAATTGATTATGGTAGCGAATTTAAATTAGAGAACTTTTTAACAGCTACTGATGATCAAAGTGCTGTTACCAACACTGTTACTGGTGAAGTAGACACTAAGAAAGAAAATGAAGTACAAACAATTACTGTTAGTACGCAAGATGAAGCTAAAAATGAAGTTTTAACAACTTTGAATTTTACAGTAAAAGATATAAGTGGACCACAAGTTAATTTGTCAACAAATGCAGTTGAGGTAATTAAAGGTGATGCTTTTGATCCAAGACAATATTTAGTCTCAGCTATTGATAATAAAGATGGTGATGTGACTGGTAATGTTGTAATCGGTAATATTGATACTGGCAGCACAGGAGATAAAGCTGTTACTTATACAGTAAGTGATAGTTCTGGTAATCAAACAGTTGCAACTTTAAATGTAAAGGTTTATACACCGGGAAGTAAAATTTTAGAAACTGCTTATACAAAACTAGGTAGCCCATACGTATGGGGAGCCACGGGACCAAATTCATTTGACTGTTCAGGATTTACATCTTGGGTATATCGTCAGCATGGAATTTCCCTTTCAAGAACTGCGCAAGCTCAATCTCAAGGTGGTAAAGCAGTTGATCGTGCAGATTTACAACCAGGAGATTTAGTCTTCTTTGGTTCAAGTACAAGTAGAATTACTCACGTTGGAATTTATGTTGGAAATGGACAAATGGTTCATTCACCACAAACTGGAGATGTTGTAAAAGTGTCTAGTTTAAATCGTAATTACGTGTGTGCAAGAAGATATTTATAGAAAAGGGCGTTTGTCCTTTTCTTTTTTTTATATTTAGGCATAAGAATATAGGGGAGGTATATAATGAATAGTTTTGATCTTATTAGGGTATTATGTAATACTAGTCCTAAAGCTTATGCTTTAATTACAGGAGCAACAGTTACGGGAACAATGCTAGCATATAGTTTTGAAGAAGGAACGATCGTTGTGGTTGAGGCTCAAGGGTTACCGGCTACCGGTTGTGGTTTAGGGGTACATGGTTTGCATATTCATGAAGGTTCTAGCTGTAGTGGGACACCGGAAAATCCTTTTGGTAATGCTGGAGGACATTATAGTACGACAAATTGTCCACATCCATATCATACTGGGGATCTGCCACCTTTATTTTCTGAGGACGGACAAGCTTGGATGGCGGTATATATTTCTAAATTTACACCAGAGCAAATTGTTGGGCGGACTATTATAATTCATGGAAATGTTGATGATTTTACTACTCAGCCATCGGGAAATTCTGGGCCGATGATTGCTTGTGGTGTGATTAGGGAATTATATCAATAATATTTACTTTTCTTAAGTTAAAAAACAATCTAACTATGGTACAATGTAGTGGCGGAGGTATGAAGATGAGTAAATTATTATTTTTTGATATCGATGGAACACTGATTGAGTGTAATTTAGATATCTATTCAATTACTGAAAATACTAGAAATGCATTAGATAGATTAAAAGAAAATGGACATGATGTTTTCTTAGCTACAGGACGGTGTAAATGTTTTATTACTGAAGGGGTTATGAATTATCCTTTTAGTGGGTATGTGACTTGTAACGGAGCTTATGTAGAATATCATGGTGAGCCAGTATATAAAGCAATAATTCCTAGTGAGGCAATTAAAGCAACGATGGCGTTATCAGAACAATACGATTTTAACTATTATTTTGAAAGTAGTGATTATATCTATGTCCGTGATCAAAATGATGAACGTCATCAGTGGTTTGCAAAAAATTGGGGCATGAAACCGGAGACAGTTATTGATGATTTTGATCCAGAAACGATAGAAACTTACATTGGGATGA
>ERZ780202.1601-NODE-1601-length-11752-cov-1.875780_pt1 | contig 11752 bp, 12 predicted proteins | sample MGYA00510978_ERZ780202 | MGnify/ENA primary metagenome ERZ780202 (study PRJEB29588, sample SAMEA2155689) | human gut metagenome | biome: human gut; feature: human-associated habitat; material: faeces | place: Denmark | collected 2008/2010 ...
TGATATGGACCCGACTATCGTTGAGTATCTTGCACACAGCCTGAATAAATCCTTAGAGGAAGTTATGGTTATCTTAAATAAAAAATCCGGTGTGCTCGGTATTTCCGGCGTATCCAGTGATTTCCGTGATTTGGACAAGGCTTCTAACGAAGGAAATGAAAGAGCAAAACTTGCCGTTGAGGTATTCAGCTACCGCACAGCAAAATATATTGGTTCTTATATCGCAGCCATGAATGGTGTAGATGCTATCGTATTTACTGCAGGTCTTGGCGAGAACAACATCGTTGTACGTGAGCAGGTTCTGAGTCACTTTGGTTATATGGGAATCACATTGGATAAAGAAGCAAACCAGATTCGTGGTGAGGAGAAGATTATTTCCACACCGGATTCTAAGGTTACCGTTGCTGTCATTCCGACAAACGAGGAATTGGCAATTGCTCATGAGACGGTTGCTCTTTTGAAATAAGATTTTGTAAAAGATAATTGGAAAATTCGACTATTTTTTCTAAAAAACTGTTGACAAGACTAGGTCAAGCAAGTATAATGGAAAAAGTGTTTGAGTAATTCAGAGGAGGTGTAATCGACATGAGTATCTGTCCTAAGAATAAATCTTCGAAAGCGAGAAGAGATAAGCGTAGAGCAAACTGGAAGATGACTGCTCCAACTTTGGTAAAATGCAGTAAATGTGGCGCTTTGATGGTACCACACCGTGTTTGCAAAAATTGCGGAAGCTACAATAAAAAAGAGATTATCTCTACTACAGCAGAATAATTGTGACGGCTTAGCCGTGTACAGATAAAATAAAGACGAGAGGAGAAACCGATTGGTTTCTTATCTCGTCTTTATTTTGCGTTTAAAAGATTTACATGTTTACATGACCTTAAAATATTGCTTGAAGTATCAGAAAACCTTTTGTATAATTAAATTAGAGGTAGAACTTTCCAATGTCTGCTTCGGAGTGGTGAGGTGATAAATTTGAAAAACGAACAAAACAAAAAGAGTATAAGCGAGACAGAGATTGCGAAATATACAATTAAAGATAGTGTGTTCACTAATCTGTTTCAGGACAAGAAGTACTTGATTCAGTTATATAGGGTTCTTCATCCAGAGGATCAGGATGCGACGGAAGATGAATTGACAGATATTACAATTCACAATATACTTACAGATGATATTTATAATGATCTTGGTTTTTTGGTAGGAGATCGGTTGCTGATTCTTGTTGAGGCACAGTCTACTTGGACAGCGAATATTATAATACGAAGTATGATTTATTTGATGACGACGTATCAAGATTTTTTTAAGAAGACAAGACAGAATCTTTATAGTAGTAAGAAGGTCAAGTTACCGAAACCGGAGTTATATGTGATTTATACTGGGGATAGAAAGGAGCAGCCGGAGTATCTAAGTCTTTCGGAGGAATTTTTTGGAGGACAAGAAGGTTTTTTAGATGCTAAGATAAGGGTTCTTTATGGTGGCGAAGATGATGATATCATTAGCCAGTATGTTACCTTTACTAAGGTTTATAATGAGCAGATGAAGTTGCATGGTAGAACCCGTGAAGCTATTATGGAGACAATTCGTATCTGTAAGGACAAAAATGTTTTAAAAGAGTATTTAGAAGGCAGAGAAAAGGAGGTTGTGTCTATTATGTTAGCTATGTATGATGAGAAAGAAATCCTGCGGGAATATATTGAAAGCGAAAAATATGAGGAGGCAAAGGCGTCAGCAATTCGAATGTTGCAAGCAGGTAAGTTGTCAATTGAAGAAATTGTTCAGTATGTTCCTTTGCTATCGGTAGAAGAGGTAAAAGAATTGCAGGAAGAATTGCTGTAGAAAATGGAAGTTTGATGTGTAATACCATAGCGCATATAAAATAAAGACGAGATAAGAAACCGAGTGGTTTCTTATCTCGTCTTTATTTTTGCGCTTGGATAGGGTTTCTTTTCGTTTGTAAGACCAAGCAGATAATCTGTTGAGAGTCGATAGTATTCTGCAAGTCTTATTAGATGTCGGATTGGTAATTCATTTGCACCACGCTCATAGCGTGCGTACATTGTTTGGGATGTTCCTAATATTTCTGCAATTTGTTGTTGTGTTAAATCATTGTCTTCCCTAATATCGCGAATTCGTCGAGTATAATATGAATAATCAGCCAACGAATCATCATCCCTTTCTTTTATTATTAGATACTGATAATAGCATAGAGAGAAGATTAACTATTGATTTTAGTAAATATATTTACTATAATATTAAGTAAATATATTTATTAAATGGCTTTTTGGACGAGGAGAGTATGATGAAGATAAGAATTGTTTTAGCAGATACCGACGAAAAATACATAAATCATTTTGTTCGTGCCTTTAAAATTTATTATTTTAATGAAGTTGATATTGTCACATTTTCGGATTCGACGGCATTAAAAAAATATATTTCAAGCAGAGCATATGATATTTTGCTTTCCGTTGCGTCTTTGCTTCCCAAAGAAGCTGAAGAAAAGAGTATGATATTGACCTCAGAAATGGGAATTAAAGAAATGAATGGAAGACCGGCTATTTGCAAATATCAGAAAATAGAAAATCTATATAAAGGAATTCTAGATACGATAGCAGAGCAAAAAAGCGGAATAACTTATTCATATGAAACGTCAAAAGAATCGCCGGTGATTGCTTTTACGTCAGCGGCAGGAGGAGGGGTAGGAAAAACTACGGCAGCCTTAGTCTACACCAGGCAACTTGTCAAAAAGGGATTTCAGGTGATGTATTTGTCACTTGAGAGTTTTTCGAATATAGATTATTTTCTAAACGCAGAAGGAAGTTCAAATTTTTCGAATGTTTTATTTGCTGTGAAATGTGGAAAAGGAAATCTGCAAATGAAAATAGAAAGTTCGTTAAAGCAAACTTATGGTGGCGTTTATTTCTTTTCTAAACCGATGAATCCAAATGAAATTGATGAGCTGGATCAAAGTGAATGGAAGGAATTTTTGGATGCTGTGCGGGCAATGGGTAAGTTTCATTGTATTGTTATTGACTTACCGTGTGCGAATGAAGATACAGCAAAAAAAATTATGCCGCTGTCTGACCGTGTTTTATTTATTACGGATGGAAGTGATACAACGACGGAAAAAACACAGACACTTATGACTTGTATAAGCAAATACGATGAAGTGAATGGGGCTGATTTATCCACAAAAGTAAGTGTGATACAAAATAAATGTGAAGGACCAAGGCGGGAAATTGGCTTGCCTATTTTAGCTGAGCTTCCATATATAAAGGAAACCAGAATGGAAAAATTAATTATGGACACCCTTGTAAATGCTGAAAATGCCAGCCTATTATCGATATACCAGCCGGGAGGACAGGAGTATGTATAAAAATATTAGTTTTCAGGAAGCTGAATTTGGAGAAAAGAAATTTTTGATGTATCGTGTCGATGATGCAGCACAAATGGATCATGTTGAAGTGGAGATGTTGAAGAATAATGATATTAAAGGACTTCTTCCTTTTTCTTCTGCACAAAATAATGATGAAATTAAGTTTATGTATGAAACGACAAATAAGATGAAACTATCCCAGTTTTTAGGCGGACTTGTTCGCTGGGAGGAGTTATATCCGGCGGTACAGGGAATTGTTGCGGCAATAATGGATTGCGAGCAGTATATGCTTAATGAGGGACATTTTGTGCTGGAGACGGAGAACATATTTATTGATTTGTCGAGCCGAAAGATTGAATTGATGTTTCTTCCTGTTGAAAATGAATTGCTGGCACGGATAACATGGAAAGATTTTCTGATTACACTGTTACATAATTTAAATTATGATATGAAAGATGATATTGGCAAATTAGAAACTTTGCAAGGTTATTTGACAGATGAAAAAATAACTATAAAGGAATATGCAGAAAAAATTGAAAAGATAGAAACACTTGGTTTAGCAAGAAACAAAGACGTTAAAAAGGAAAATAGACAAAGTGAAAGACCGGTAAGAGAAGTAAAAAGAGAAGAAAAACCAAATGTGATATACAATGTGCCGGACCCCAATAGTGAGATATCCTCTGATGTTATGAAAACAGAAAAAGAAGAAAAAAAGGAAGGCATTATTGGCTTGTTTTCAAAGAAAAAGAAAAAAGAGAAGAAACAGGGAAAAAAACAGGCGGATTCATTTGCCTTTGAAATTCCGGGACAGAAAAAATCAGTGGATGTTTCAAAGAAAAAGGAGGCGGTGCAGGAAATCGGCGAAACTTTATTGGCTGATGATAGTGAAGCATCATTATTTATGCCATATTTGATAGATAAAAAAACAAACGGTCAAATTCCAATTAATAAAAAAGACTTTAAGATTGGGCGTGAAGAAAAGTATGTAGATTATGTAACCTCTGAACCGACAGTTGGAAGGCTGCATGCCAGCATCGTGTTGGATGAGCAGGGGAAAATTGTTTTTGTTCGTGATGCCAATTCGAAAAATGGAACTTTTGTCAATGGGGAGAAAATACAAAGCAATATTAATGTTCAGGTCAAGGATGGCGATGTCATTCGTTTTGGAAGAGATGAATATATGCTGCAACTGCGTTAGGAGAAAAAATATGAAGTTTCAATGTGGTGTAGTATCCGATGTGGGTACAACGAGAAAAGTGAATCAGGATTCGGCGTGTATCCATATTCAGAATTCGATTATTGGAAATGTTGGGCTTGCTGTGGTTTGTGACGGCATGGGGGGATTATCCCATGGAGAGTTCGCAAGTCAGTCCATGATAGAGAAAATAGAAAAATGGTATGACAGCGAATTCAAGGAACTATTAGTACAGGGAGTGGAAGTAAATCAATTAAGAGAGCAGCTTGACGAACTTTTGGTAGAACACAATAAATATCTCATAGAGTACGGCAATGATATGGGGGCTTCAATGGGAACGACCGTGTCACTTTTGCTGATGTTGCCGGGACGCTATTTTGGAATACATGTTGGGGATTCCAGAATTTATAAAATTGATAAAAGAACGATGGAGCAGATTACAAACGACCATAGCAGAGTGATGCAGGAAGTCCGGATGGGGATTATTACACCGACTGAAGCGGAGAGAGATACAAGAAAGAATCAATTACTGCAGTGCATTGGGGCAAGGGGCAGTATTCAGACAGAATTCTTTTCCGGAAATATCGATTTGGCGGAGACTTTTTTGCTCTGCTCGGATGGATTTGTCCATAAATTACAAGAAAAAGAAATGTGGAGAAAACTTCGACCGAATAAAGCAAAGAAAGATGAAATAATACAAAAAAATCTGTTGGAGTTAGTGGAAGAAAATAAAAAAAGAGAGGAAACCGATAACATAACAGCAATTGCTATACGGGTAGAACCGTAGTGGAGGAAAACATGGAAAGGAAAGAAACACAGATGGATGTCATGATCCAGGAAACCAGACAGTATATCATGGATAACCTAACGATAACATCTATGAGCAATGAAGAACTGGAAGATAAAATAGAAGAACTAATTTTTGAAAAAACAAAGGATGGATTCTTTTCAATTGAGGAAAAGGTTCAAATGGTTCAGGAAATTTACGGTTCCATTCGTGGTTTTGGTATTTTGGATTCCATTTTATCGGATGATAATGTGACCGAAGTAATGATTAATGGACCGGACAATATTTTTATTGAGAAGAATGGAACGTTAATAAAATTAAATCGCAGGTTTGAGAGTCAGCGTAGATTGGAGGATATTATCCAGCGTATTGTCGGTCTGGCAGGCCGTGAAGTTAATCAGGCAAATCCAATTGTAGATACCAGACTACCGGATGGTTCGCGTGTTAATGTTGTTTTACCGCCGATTGCGCTGTGTGGCCCAACGGTAACGATTCGTAAGTTTTCCAAGGAGCCGATGACAATCGATAAACTGATTTCCTATGGTTCTCTGACACAGGAGATTGCGGATAAATTAGAGTGCCTGGTAAAAGCGAAATACAATATTTTTATCAGTGGCGGAACCGGTTCCGGAAAGACGACTTTTTTGAATGCGCTTTCCAATTATATTCCAAAGACGGAACGTGTTATTACGATTGAGGATTCGGCAGAATTGCAGATTACCGGAATTGAGAATCTGGTAAGTATGGAGACTAGAAATGCAAATGCAGCAGGAGCAGGTGCAATTACGATACGTGATTTGATTAAATCTTCTCTTCGAATGAGACCAGAGAGAATTGTAGTTGGTGAGGTTCGAGGCGGTGAAGCGCTCGACATGCTTCAGGCGATGAATACTGGACATGATGGTTCATTGTCGACCGGACATGCCAATTCGACTCATGATATGCTGAGCCGATTAGAAACAATGGTGCTTCAGGGAGCAGATGGTTTGCCCCTAGAAGCAATTCGACAGCAGATTGCATCCGCGGTAGACATCATTGTTCATTTGTCAAGACTGCGTGACCACTCACGTAAGACAATGGAGATTACAGAAGTTTTAGGTTACCGGGATGGTGAGATTCAGTTAAATCCGCTCTATGTATTTGAAGAGGATGAAAATAGTACACTTGAAAAGGTTAGCGGAAGCCTTGTAAGAACAAAAAATCCGTTAGTAAATGATTATAAACTGAAACTTGCCGGGGTAAAGAAAGTTATCTGAGAAAGGGGATTGTTATGAAAAAGAAGAAAGAGAGAGAGCCACAGTGGTATATGTCCGAGGTTGGTGTTCCTGTATATAATTATCATGTTTATTACATGAAAAAAGTTGAAAAAATTATTTACATATTATTAGCTTTTGTTGTAGGAGCTGTGGTGGCTTATTTGTTTTATGGTGGTATTGGTAAAGATGAATTGGGGAGAGCAACTTCTGTTACTTATGTTCTCGATGTAGTAATTATGGTTGTTGTCGGAAGTGCTGCAGTAAAACTTTTTATTCCGGTACGAAGGGAACAGTTAATTGAGAAAAAAAAGAACGTTTTAAAAATACAATTTAGAGATTTATTGGATTCTGTGTCGACTTCATTAAGCAGTGGACAAAATGTTACAGGGGCATTTATATCAGCATATGATGACTTGCAGCTTATGTATGGGGAAGACGAGTCAATTATAAAGGAACTCAAAGTGATTATAGATGGTATAAATAACAATTTTGAAATTGAGAAGCTGCTTATGAATTTAGGTGAACGAAGTGGCGTTGATGATATACAAAGTTTTGCAAATGTATTTGAGACAGCATATCGAAAAGGCGGCAACATCAAGGATATTATAAAAAATACACAGCAGATTATTGCGGACAAAATGGAGATAGAGAATGAAATCGAAACCATGGTTGCTGCAAATCAAATGGAACAAAAAATAATGATGATAATGCCTATTATGATTGTTGGGATGCTTAAGATGCTTGGTGAGGATTTTGCGGAAAATTTTGTTACGCCAACTGGGTTGGTTGCAACAACAATTGGAGTAATTGCATTTGTCACCGCTTATTTTGTCGGCAAAAAAATACTTGATATAAAGGTTTGATGAAAGGGGAGAAAAAATGATTTTAACAGTTGATATGCTTTGCATAATGGGAGTTGGTAGTATTCTTGCGTTGATTTATTGCGGAATTTTAGTATTCAATAATAAATACGACGGCTTGCTGGAACCACTTAATTCAAAGGAATATCCGTTATGTGAAACCTACAATGTTGGTTTTTATTTAATTAATAAAATACCTAGATTAATTCAGAATGCTCATGTAAGAAGCAAAAGACAGTACATTGAAATTTTACATGGAACAAAATACGCGGATTATTATTTAAGAATTAATTCGGCACAAAGTTTGTCGCTTTCATTGCTCGTATTTGTTTTGTCATTTTTTGTATATGGCTTAACAGTGGAACCAATTGTACTTGTTGTTATGTTTGTGATGGCGGCTGCCATTTATTATTATTACGATACTTTACCAAAGGCGAAAGTGGAGAAAAGAACTGAGGAGATTTCACTTGAATTTGCGGATGTTGTTTCCAAACTTGCTTTGTTAATTAATGCAGGAATGATTGTTCGTGAGGCATGGGAGAAAGTTGCATATACAGGAAAATCGGATTTGTACATAGAAATGCAGGATGTGGTTGATCAAATGAATAATGGAGTATCTGAGAGTGATGCACTTACCAGATTCGCCACCAGGTGTACGACTGCTGATATCAAAAAATTTACTTCTATGCTTATTCAGGGAATGAATAAAGGAAATCGTGAATTGACGGAAATGATGAAAGAGCAAAGTCGTGAAATTTGGAATATTCGAAGAAATTTGATTAAACAGCAGGGAGAAAAAGCTGCCAGTAAATTATTGATTCCGATGTGCATCATGTTTATTGGAATTCTTATTATGATTATAGTGCCTATATTCTCAAATCTGGGATAGGCATTGTAAATATAAAATACAGATAGGAGGTGTTTATGATGGATGTTATTTTGTATCGTTGGTATTCAAACGCAAAATTGTTTGGAAGAAAGTTTATTTATGATGAGGATGGTGCGGTGAGTATCGTTACTATTGTCGTTCTGATTGGAATTGCTATCCTGCTTGCGGTTGTGTTTAGAAGTAAAATTGAAGAACTTTTAAACACATTGTTTAACTCAATTAAGGAGAGTGGGACAAATGCAATTAAAAAAGAAGAATAATTAGTAAGAGTTTCTGTTGATAACTTTTCGGTGGAATTTTACCACCGAAAAGTTATTACCACTAAAGGAAAGGGAATTGTTATGGAAAAGAGAAGAGAAAAAATGAGTTTATTACGAGATGAAACAGGAGCGGTTGCCATTGTGGAAGCGACCTTTGTATTTCCAATCATGTTTTTTGTCCTGTTTTTCATAATGATGATGGGAAATATTTATTATCAACAGGCACGAATTGATGATATTGTAAGTCGATATGCAATTATAGGTGCAGCAAAGGTGACAAACCCTTTGCGGGATAATTTAGAAGAAGGAAAAACAATGATTACAGATTCTGAGCAGGTGGACGCAGAACCATATCGATATTTGTTTGGTTCTATGAAAACGATTGAAGATGAAATTCAGAACGAAGTTTACAAAGAAATTATCAGCAAAGGTTTTACTTTCATGGGAAATGCTCCGGAGGTAAAAAGAAGTCAGGTAAAGTCAGATTATAAAAATCATGTACTTTATGGAGATTTTGTTGTGGAAGCATCTTATCAGATTAAATTTCCGATTAAGTTTATTGGATCAGATAATTTAATGATATTTAAGGCGTCTTCCTGTTCACAGGCTTCGGTAACAGATGTACCGGAATTTGTCCGTAATGTTGATTTTGCTTGCGATATTTTGGATGGAACATCATTTGCGGCGAAGGTTAAAGATATATTTCAAAAGGTAAATGACTTAATTAACAAGTTTAAATAGATGAGGAGAGAGGATTATGTTTCGGTTTGTTTTGAAAAGAAGAGGTGCAATTTCAGTATTTTTGGTAGTAGTGCTTGTTCCTATGCTTGTAATGTCGGCAACAATGGTTGATGTGTCGCGTGTTAATTTAGGAAATGCTATGGCTGTATCGGCGGGGGATTTGACAGCAAATACCGTATTGACAAATTATGATTATCAATTGAAAAAAATGTATGGATTACTTGCTTCATCCAATAATACAAAAGATTTTTTGGATAAAATGGAAGGCTTTTATTGTGATACGATTATGGCAAGTGGGATTGATAAAGATACAGCAGCAACATGGGCAAAACAGCTTAGAGGAAGTGTCAGCAGTACAGATTTACAAAATATTGCGGTGGAGGAAAATTCTTTTAAGTTAAATGTTTTGCAAGGCAAGAATGGTAGTCTTATGAATCCGGCGATTACAAAGACACAAATTGTAAATTTTATGAAATACCGTGGTCCTGTAAATATGGGAACAAGTATTTTTGATGCCGTTAGTTTGTTTAAAAGCATGGGTAAAAAAACAGATATGGTGGAAAAGAAAAATGAATATTATGAAGAACATGCAAAGATAATCGAGGAATGTCAAAAAGCTAGAGATTGTATTGGCAATTATGAAAAGGAGGCTGGGATTTCACAGCCGGAGGATTTTCCGAATGAGGCAGCATTTGGGACAATGAATTCAAATCTTTTAATTAGTAAAACTTCAATTGAAACAATGATGGGGGATTATGTAAGATATATTTATTCTTATAAATTTTTCAGAAATGCAAAAGAAATTGATTTAAGTTATGAAAAATCATCCAATAAATGGGAATGGACAACTTGTATGGATGAGTCTATTACAACGAATAAGAAGGCAACCGTGCGTGGAACGCAAAAAATTATTGATGATTTGGATAAATATATGCAAAATTCAAGTCAGTATAATAAATATTTAACAACAGGTGATGACAACAAAATTAATGTTAACTATTTGGAGCAGTTTTTTAGAGAGTACAGTGAAAATAAGGGGTTGCTGCATTTGTGTGTACGACTCATGCAATGTTTAAACGGATTAGATGAAGATAAAAAGCTGAAAATCGATGGAGGGGAAGTGTCGGTAAAAGAATTTTTAGAAGACAAGAATAATAAGTATTTTAATAAATTAAATGGTATTCTTGAAAAGTATGACTATGTTTATCAAAAGTATCATGCTTCCATTCAGGAACAAAAGGAAAAATTAGATGATGAAATTGCTAAGGCAAAAAAACAAGGTGCAGATTATTATGAACTTTTGTCTGATAGAATTGGCTGGCTTGATGGTAATGAAAGCGATAAAGGTCTAATAAAACATCTTGAAAATATTGAGAACCTAATTGATTCTCTTAGCGATAAACTTCAGCAATGGGAAAAAACTGCAAGTGTTAGTGAATTAAAAAAAGATACACAGGCACAAAGCGATAAAAAAGAAATTGAACGTATTCGAAATACTTTTGACAAAAGCCAAATTACGGAATTGAAAAACAAAGTAAAACGTTCTTCTAAAACATTGAAAAAAATCAGAGATTGTGTGCAGAAGTATAAAGTTGGAGAATGGGCGTTTTCCGAAATGGGTTCAAATTGCGGAACACTTGAAAATGTATGTAATAAGAAATTTGGAAATAAGCTTAAATATCCAACACAAAGTGAGTTGGATTCAGCAGCGGTAGAATCAAAGGGGTTAATTCAACAGCCGGCAATTGGTGAATTTCCTACCAATTGGAATGATGAGGCACATCCGGATTTAAAAAAGCCACAGAAAAAAGCATTTTATTCGTATTTGGTTAATAATTACAAACAAAACGAAACAGAGAATAATACGAAAAAAAGCAAGAAGAAGGTAGACGAAAAAAAGGAAGATTATAAGAAAGAAGCAGAGAAGGAGAAGCAAAAGGAGGGGGTAGCTAATTCAAATTCAGTTGCAGGTATGGCAAATCGTCCGAGTCAAGTATGGAAGTCGCATAAGGGAGATAGTCATCAACTAGGGAATGAAACTGAAAAGTCCACCAACCAAAAGAAAGCATTAAGCAATTCTACCAGCATAATGAATAAGATGTTTAAGGGAATTTCAACAAAATTAAAGGGTGCAAGAGATAATTTCTATATTAGCGATTATATGCTTGAGATGTTTTCTTATAGTACGATTGAAAAAGAAAAAGGAGAGAATCCAGAAACGTTAACGCGGATGGATATGAATACGAATTATTTGTATGGAAAAGAAGTTGAGTATATTATCTATGGCGGTGACCGTGGTGTAGAAAAAGCATATGCTAGTATTTATGGTATTCGTTTTGCGTCGAATTTGGTGTATGCATTTACAGATAAGGAAATTACAGGAACGGCAAC
>ERZ780202.1603-NODE-1603-length-11737-cov-2.086800_pt1 | contig 11737 bp, 9 predicted proteins | sample MGYA00510978_ERZ780202 | MGnify/ENA primary metagenome ERZ780202 (study PRJEB29588, sample SAMEA2155689) | human gut metagenome | biome: human gut; feature: human-associated habitat; material: faeces | place: Denmark | collected 2008/2010 ...
CCCGTCCCTGTTGGGACAGGACATGCCGCCATTTAGCGTGACCTTATAAACCTTTTCTCCAAACCGCTCTCTCAGCATATAGTCCAGAGAGTGGTATGGTTTCTCTCCCCATTTGGTCATACTGTGTGATCATTTTCTGCTGATGAAGTTTCAGCAGAGTTTCCGTTCTGAAGGTCTGTATCCTGGGTATCTGCATCAGCCGGAATATAATTATCAAAAATCTTTACCAGAAAATGTCCGTTGATAAATGCCTCCAGTGCAAATCCAAACAGGCACAGGAGCATGATGGCCATGGACTGTATGCGGAAACTTTTAATAAAAAACACGCCTGCAGGTAACAGAGTGATGACTGCCATCAGGACTGTATACGGAAGATGACGGATAGCCATCAGGAATGCATTGCGGAAGGTGTTTTTGATGGAGTTGTAGAATTTGGCAAGCACCGGATAAATATACAGAAATACCATCATATAAAGGATACCAAATGCAAAGAAAACGATATACAATACCTGAGACATTGTTCCGTCGATATTACCTACAATACGCAGATCCATGTAAAGGATAGTTGCAACTGCAAGCATGATAAGATTGATGACAGTTGCCTGTTTGAAGTTTTGCTTAAAGGATTTGAAGAAGCTTCTGATAATATAAGATTCTTCGTTACGTGCCATTTTCAGTGTGACATAGTGGAGTGCAGTCAGTGACGCACCAATAGTCACGATCGGCAGACAACAGATCAGAAAGACCACATTAAGCATAATAAGATCAGCCACGCGTCCCATGACGGTGAAGAATTTGTTGTCCATGTTAAATAGTCTGTCCATTCGTTTAATTACTCCTTTTGTATATAATGATGTACAGCATACTCTGCGGATAATCCTGCTACAGAGAAATCTGTACAAGCTTTGTATAACAGTATAACGAATCAGGCAGGAAAAAGCAAATCTTTTATGTGAGCAGGAGCTGGTCTGCAGTGACAAAAACATAGCCTTTTTCAGTAAAAAGATCGGCGATTTTCAGGGCTGCATCCACAGATGTCTGATAGCCGTCATGCATCAGGATGATAGAACCGTCATGAACCTGTTTCTGGGCGATAGACAGGATAGAATCGATGTCTTTGCTTTTCCAGTCCAGGGTGTCTACATCCCAGAATACGGGAAGCATGGTGACAGAAAGTTCCATATCCTTGATCCATGCGCCGAAAGGCGGTCGCACATAAGAAGGGTAAATTCCGGAAGCTTCATAGATTCTGTTATTTGTTTTTTCAATTTCCAGTCTGGCTTTCTCCGCCGGTATCTTGTCAAGCTGTACATGATCCCAGGTGTGATTTCCGATAAGATGTCCGTCTTTTCGCATTTGCAGGAGTATGTCTTCGTTTCCTTCAATGTTCTCGCCTATCAGAAAGAAAGATGCCCGGATGTTTCTCTTTTTTAATCCATCCAGAAGCATGGGGGTATACCGGGCATTAGGACCGTCATCAAAGGTCAGTGCGATTCTGGGAGGTTCTTCGACGGGAAGCCCGGCGGTGGTGTCAGTTAAAAAATTCTCAGAAGCTGTAGCTTTTGCAGATGCCTGTTTTACAAGGGAAAGCATACCGGGACCTGCCAGTGAAGTAAGGAACTGTGTGCGTCTGTAAACAGAAGAAAAAAGCAGAAAAAAAATCATGCATAATATTTCAAAAAATATTAAAGTCCGCTTCATGCAAAGATACTCCTCATAAAAATATCTCTCTGATTCCGGAACACAGAGTATGAATATCTGTGTCAGAACGAAAGAAACAGCAGGTGGCAGATGTAATCATTACAGTATATGAAAAAAAGAAAGCAATTCATACCGATTTATTGTATAATAGATTCTGCAAAATATCGAAGAAAGAATTTACGGAGATTGAGATGAAAAAGAAACGGACAAAACTGCTGATTTTCTTTGCACTGGCAGGAATTTTAGTGCTTTTTTATATGATAGGAGAGTCTTATTGTGAGGGACTGTCCGGGGGGAGTAGTCTGAAAGAGAAGAATGAAGTTATGTGTAGATATAAATACGATATGATCGTAGACAGTCCGAATTCTTCTTTCTGGCAAGCGGTTTATGATTGTGCACAGGAATGGGCGCAGAAGAATGATGCAATTCTTGAACTGAGAGGCAGTGGAAGAGAGAGCGATTACAGTAAGCTTGATTATATGAATATGAGTATTGCTTCAAATTCAGACGGGATCATCCTGCAATATAGTGGGGAGTACGGACTGGAAGCGAAGATAAATGAGGCTGTTCAGAAAGGAATTCCGGTTGTTACTGTAATGGGAGATGCAGTTCACAGCAAGCGTCAGAGTTTCGTGGGTGTCAGTGATTATCAGCTTGGAAGTGTCTATGGCGAAAAGGTAGCGGAATATGTGACTGAGGATACGGAAAGTATTCTTATTCTGTTGAAGAAAAATATTGATGATATGAACCAGAGCCAGATATATACACAGATTAGCAACGCAGTCCAGGCAAAGGCGGGTCCTTCGCAAAATATCCAGATAACAGGAAAAAATCTTCGCTTAACAGGGACTTTTGAGACAGAAGAAGCGGTAACAGATATTTTTCAGCAGAGAGATAAAGTACCGGATATTCTTGTGTGTATGGATGAGGAAACTACAGAATGCGCACGTCAGGCAGTACTGGACTTTAATCTTGCAGGAAAGGTTACGATCATAGGATATTACAGCTCTGAAGATATTCTTACAGCAGTAGAAAAGGGAGTGATTTCTGTTACCTGTGATGTGGATACAGAGCAGCTTGGCAGATACAGTATAGAGGCTCTGACAGCATATCAGAAGGATGGAAGGACCAATTCCTATTATAATGTAGATATTAATTTCCTGGACAAAAATGCAGTACGGGAAATGAGAAGGAAGGGGGTGTCCGGATGAAGCAGCTGCGCTGGAAAGATTTTTCACTGGTCAGTAAAATCGTTATAGAGGTGGGTATGATCGCAGTCCTTCTTTTTGCCATGAATATGCTTTTTTATGTGCGGATCAATAATTCCATGCAAAAGATGGATAATGTTTATGCCAGTAATGCAGAGCTTACCGAACTTTCACAGGTATTTGAGAAGGTACAGGATAATATGTATAAGTATCTTAAGGTTAAGAGTTCTCAGACACTTCTTGATTATTATCAGAATGAGGCAAAATACAGAAATGAACTTGAGAAACTTAATGAAGATAATATCAATGATCCCGTAAAGCTTCTGGAACGGAATATCCGGAAAATGTCGGAAACATATCTGGACTGTACTGCGGAAACGGTATCTGCCAAACGAGGAAGGAACGTTGAGCAGTATAAGCGTAAATATGATGATGCAACAAAGCTTTACAGATATATCCAGTCATCTATTGACGAACTGAATAACCTGATGTTTCAGGAGAACTCCAGTACTTATGCAGTACTTCGTGCAGTGATGAGATATCTGGAGATAAGCAATTCAGTTATTATGATCATAATTGTAGCCGGTGGAATGCTTCTGCTCATCCAGGCCACCAGAAATATGTTTGTTCCCCTTTCCAATATGGCAGAGACAGCACAACTGGTAGGTCAGGGAAATTTCCATGTAAAGATGCACGATACAGATGCACAGGATGAACTGGGAACAGTAACCAGAGCGTTTAATACAATGGTAGAGAATCTTGATCTGTATATGGCAAGGACGAAAGCAAGTATGGAGAAAGAGCAGCAGATGATGGAGAGGGAGCTTCTTATGGAAAATCATCTGAAAGAAGCACAGCTGAAATATCTTCAGTCACAGATCAATCCGCACTTTCTGTTTAATTCCCTGAATGCAGGAGCACAGCTTGCAATGATGGAGGATGCAGAGCGGACCGGGATTTTTGTAGAGAAAATGGCGGATTTTTTTCGCTATAATGTAAAAAAAGGACAGGAAGACGCCACATTGGGAGAAGAACTGGAGGCTGTTGATAACTATATTTATATTCTGAATGTCCGGTTCGCCGGAGATATCCATTTCAGCAAGGAGGTGGATGAATCACTGGAGAATGTGCGTATGCCAAGTATGATCTTGCAGCCGGTTGTGGAAAATGCAGTCAATCATGGAATACGTGACATTGAATGGGAAGGAAAAATACATCTCACAGTTACAGGAGATGCAGATTATATACGTATCAGCGTGAAAGATAATGGAAAGGGAATGACGCAGGAACAGATAGAGGGTGTTCTGTCAGGAAACAGAGAGCGCAGAAATGAAGAAGGTGATTCTACAGGAATCGGTATGAATAATGTGATCAGTCGTCTGGAACTTTATTATGAGGAATCAGGGCTTATGGAGATTAACAGTGAAGGTGAAGGAAAAGGCACAGAAGCAGTAATCTATATACCTGTGCATGAAAACTAAGAGAAGTATTATGGGAGTGAGAGAAGATGTATAGAATTTTGCTGGCAGAAGATGAAGGGATCATGCTGGAATCATTAAAGAAAATTATTGAAACTGAATATGGAAATGAATGTGAGATCCACTGTGCAAAGTCAGGCAGAGTTGTGGTGGAGATGGCACAGGCATATCCGCCGGATATCTGTTTTATGGATATCCAGATGCCGGGAATAAGCGGAATCCAGGCAATCAGGGAAATTCAGAAATTTAACAGCTCAGCAGTTTTTGTGATCATAACTGCATATGATAAGTTTAATTATGCAAAAGAAGCAGTGAACCTGGGAGTTCAGGAGTTTCTCACAAAGCCTGTAAATAAGAAAGTAATTCTGGAAACCTGCGCGAAGATGATGACAAAGGTAGATCAGATACGGCAGAAGAGAAGCGATGATCTCCTGATCAGAGAGAAACTGGAGACAGTGGTACCTATGATTGAGAGTGGATATATCAATAATATTCTTCTGCAGGATGATTTTGTTACTTATCAGGATAATTATACACAGCTTCTTGATATCCGTCAGAAATACGGTTATATGATGGTCATAGAATTTGGAGATTCTATGGAAAATGGGGTGCTCAGTAATGCAGTAGGTGCAAGTGTAAAGGCAAACAAATTTTATTCTACTTTTCGTGAAATCGCACAGGGATTCTTTGAATGCCTTGTAGGTCCTATTATGGGAAACAGGATCGTACTGCTTGTTCCTTATGAAAATGCGAAAGAAGATTACGAAGACAGAGTTGCAATTGTCACAAGAGCCAGAAATATGGTACATAAATTTGAAAACCGGATCGACAGTATGTTCCGCTGTGGAATAGGAAGGGTCAAAGAACTTGGAAGCGTGAAGGAATCTTTTAAGGAAGCGGTGGTCGCACTGAGAGAGAGCATCAGTCATGTAGTGCATATTGAGGATGTACCGGCGGCACAGAAATATGACGGGGAATATCCAAGAGACCTGGAAATCAGATATCAGAAGAGGATCCTTGAGAAGGATGCTGCGGGAGCGATGAACTGCGCAGAGGGATTTTTTGAATGGATGCACAGTCAGCAGACAGTCACAAGAGAAGACATTGAGATTAAAATCCTGGAGATGGTGATGAATGCGGAACGCAGGGCATTCTTTGCAGGAACTTTGAAATATAATGTTAACAGCAGGAGAAGCTATATCCGGGAGCTTCAGTCCTGTACGGATATAGAAAATCTGAAGAAGTGGTTTCTGGATAAGACGAGAGAAATCTGTACGAAACTGGAGAATTCCAAGGAAAAAGAAGCTGGCAGTATTATTGACAGAGCAAAGGAATATATCAATGAAAATTTCCGCAGGGATATTTCTCTGGATGATGTTTCAAGAGAGGTAGATATCAGTCCATATTATTTCAGTAAACTTTTTAAACAGGAAACAGGTAAGAACTTTATTGAATATCTTACAGAAATACGTCTGAAAAATGCCAGAGAACTTCTGCAGGATTCCAGACTTTCCATTAAGGAAATATGTGCACAGTCAGGATACAGTGATCCCAATTACTTCAGCAGGATTTTCAAGAAGTATGAAGGAGTTACGCCTAGTGAGTTCAGAGAGAGGTTAGGCTGATGAAATTATATAAGACAAAAAAGAATTGCGGAAAGCTGCTGCTTGGAATACTGGCATTTTGTACAGGGATGATACTGCTGACAGGATGTGGTTCCTCTTCAGAACAAAAACAGAATAAGAATGAAGAAACAGCAGAAGAGAATAAGGAAGAGGATAAGGTTCAGATCGGACTTACAGTGGATTCTTTTGTTATAGAAAGATGGATCCGCGACAGAGATGTATTTGTGGCGACTGCCAGAGAACTGGGAGCAGAGGTAAATGTGCAGGATGCAGGTGCAGATGTCAAAGAGCAGATCAGTCAGATTGAATACTTTATAAATAAGCAGGTGGATGTGATCGTTGTGATCGCAAGAGACTGTGGAGCACTTTCAGATGCCATACAGAAGGCACAGAGTGCGGGAATTCCGGTTATTTCCTATGACAGAATGGTCAATAATGCCAATACAGATTTGTACATTTCCTTTGATAACCGTAAGGTGGGTGAGATCATGGCACAGGCACTTGTCAATGCACTTCCTCAGGGAGGAGATGTCTTTATGATACAGGGATCCTCTTCAGATAATAATGTCCAGATGGTGAAACAGGGGTTTGATGATATGCTTGCAGACACAGATCTGCATGTGGTTTATGAAGCTAACTGTGATGGCTGGACAGCAGAACTGGCTGCCGGATATGTGGAGGAAGCCCTGGAAAAATATCCTCATGTTAAGGGAATTATGTGCGGAAATGATGACATTGCCAGTCAGGTCGTACAGGTACTGGCAGAGAATCAGCTTGCCGGAAATGTGGTTGGTGTAGGTCAGGATGGAGATCTTGCAGCTTGTCAGAGAATAGTAGAAGGAACACAGTATATGACTGCTTTTAAACCAATTGAAGATCTGGCAAGAAAAGCAGCGAAATATGCAGTGGAAATGGGTAGTGGAAAGGGAGTTGCAGAACTGGAAGATGTGACAGAAACAGTAAATGACGGAACTTATGAGATTCCTTCCTGCATCCTTGAACCAACTGCAGTGACAAAAGAGAATATAGATAAGGTGATCATTGAAGGAGGTTTCCACCGCAGAGATGAAGTTTATCTGAATGCGGATTACAGTTAAATAAAATATTCAGAGATTATCCGGCTGCTTTTACAGATGTAAGAGTAAATCAGTATATAGCATTATCTTGCAACAAAAATGTCCTGTCCTGTGCAGGGCATTTTTTGTTTTTCTTAAAATGTCTTGTTTCTTGCCAACCATGTCCAGATTGCCCTGTGCTATAGTAACGTTATCAAGAAAACGTGAGAAACGTAAAAAGAAATGGAGGATTTTTACAATGAGAAAGAAAGTCGTATCTGCAATTCTTTGTGCATCAATGGTAGCTGGAATGGTAGTTATCCCGGGAGTAGCTGTTAAAGCGGATGACAAGAAACTGATCGGTGTTACAATGCCTACAAAAGATCTTCAGAGATGGAATCAGGATGGCGAGAACATGAAGAAAGAGCTGGAAGCAGCCGGCTATGAAGTAGACCTTCAGTATGCATCCAACGATGTAAGCACACAGGTTTCACAGCTTGAGAATCAGGTTGCAAACGGATGTGATCTTCTGGTTGTGGCATCTATCGACGGAAGCAGTCTTGGTGAGCCACTGAAACAGGCTAAAGAAGCAGGAATCCCGGTTATTTCCTATGACCGTCTGCTTATGAACTCAGATGCAGTTACTTATTATGCAACATTTGATAATTACAAGGTAGGTCAGAAACAGGGCGAATATTTAGTAGATGCACTTGATCTCGACAATCAGGACGGACCGTTTAATATTGAGCTGTTCACAGGTGATCCTGGTGACAATAACTGTAACTTCTTCTTCGGCGGAGCAATGGATGTCCTTCAGAAATACATCGACGAAGGCAAACTGGTAGTTAAATCCGGACAGACAGAGTTCGAGCAGGTTGCAACTGCTAACTGGGACAGTGCAAAAGCTCAGGACAGAATGGATACAATCATCGCTGGTAACTACTCTGACGGAACAAACCTTGACGCAGTTCTCTGCTCCAACGACTCCACAGCACTTGGTGTAGAAAACGCACTTGCAGCTTCCTACACAGGAGAGTATCCGATCATCACTGGTCAGGACTGTGATACACCAAACGTTAAGAACCTTGTAGCAGGAAAACAGGCTATGTCCGTATTCAAAGATACACGTGCTCTTGCATCTGCAGTAGTTAACATGGTTGACGCTATCATGAAAGGCGAAGAACCGGAGATCAACGATACAGAATCTTATGACAACGGCACAGGCGTTATCCCGACATACCTTTGCGATCCGGTTGTTGTAACTGTTGATAATTACAAAGAAATGCTGATTGATTCCGGCTATTACACGGAAGACCAGTTAAAGTAATCAGATGGACCGGCCAATCAGGCCGGAAAAGATGAGAATCGTACAGGCGGGGGCAGTTCCCGCCTGTATTAATCAGTAATAAGTATTTATCTTACAAGAAGAACTATCTTAGAGAAATCTATCTTGGAAGAAATTTCCGTTTCTTTCCAAGACGTACTTAAATGCTTTGTTATGGAAAGGGAGGGAAATAGAAATTGGCTAAGATACTTTTGGAAATGAAGAATATCACCAAAACTTTCCCGGGTGTAAAGGCACTGGATAACGTAAATCTTCAGGTAGAAGAAGGCGAGATCCACGCACTGGTAGGTGAGAACGGTGCCGGAAAATCTACCCTGATGAATGTATTAAGTGGTATTTATCCGTATGGAACCTATGAAGGCAACATCATTTATAACGGTGAAATCTGTAAATTCAATACAATCAAAGACAGTGAAGAAAAAGGAATTGTAATCATTCACCAGGAACTTGCGCTGATTCCCTATATGACCATCGGCGAGAACATGTACCTGGGTAATGAAAGAGGTAAATCCTTCTCCATCAACTGGAATGAAACCTATGGAGAAGCAGACAAATATTTGAAAATAGTAGGACTGGAGGAATCCTCCAGAACTTTGATCAAGGATATTGGTGTAGGTAAACAGCAGCTGGTAGAAATCGCGAAAGCACTGGCGAAACATGCGAAACTCCTGATCCTGGATGAGCCGACAGCATCTCTGAATGAAGATGACTCTCAGGCACTGCTGGATCTGCTGTTGAAATTTAAAGAACAGGGAATGACATCGATTATCATTTCCCATAAATTAAATGAAATCTCTTATGTAGCGGATAAGATCACAGTTATCCGTGACGGCTCTACCATTGAGACTCTGGATAAGAAAGTAGATGACTTTTCAGAGCAGCGTATCATTCAGGGTATGGTTGGCCGTGAGATGACAGACCGATTCCCGAAACGCCCAGATGTAAGAGTCGGAGCTGTTTCCATGGAAGTGAAGAACTGGACTGTTTATCATCCGTTGTACTCAGAACGTAAAGTAGTAGACAATGTATCATTTAAGATCCATAAAGGGGAAGTAGTGGGTATTTCCGGACTGATGGGTGCAGGACGTACAGAGCTTGCCATGAGTATCTTCGGAAAGAGCTATGGAACCAAGATTTCCGGTCAGATCTTTATGAACGGAAAAGAAGTGAAACTGAACACTGTACAGGAAGCAATCGATAATAAACTTGCTTATGTTACAGAGGACAGAAAAGGAAACGGACTGATCCTTTCCAAATCCATCAAAATGAACACATCACTTGCAAATATGAAAGGCATCAGCAATGGACAGGTGATCGATGCAGATAAAGAGTATGCAGTAGCCGAAGAATACAGGAAAAAGCTGAAAACAAAATGTCCATCTGTTGAGCAGAATGTAGGTAACTTAAGTGGTGGTAACCAGCAGAAAGTCCTTCTTGCGAAATGGATGTTCGCAGAACCGGATATTCTGATCCTGGATGAGCCTACCCGTGGTATCGACGTAGGTGCGAAGTACGAAATTTACTGTATTATCAACGATCTGGTTGCAGCAGGCAAATCTGTTATCATGATCTCTTCTGAACTTCCGGAAGTACTGGGAATGTCAGACAGAATCTATATCATGAATGAAGGCAAGTTCGTAGGAGAAGTCAGCAAAGAAGAGGCAACCTCCGAACTGATCATGTCAAAGATCGTAAAATCAGGAAAAGGAGCGTAAAGAAGATGGAGAAAAAGCTTAGTTTTTCAGAAGTATTAAAGAAATATACCATGGTGATCGTTCTGGTTCTGGTAGTCATCATGTTTACAGCAAACACCAAAGGTGTTATGCTTCTGCCGCAGAACGTAAATAACCTTGTAGCTCAGAACGCATATGTATTTATCCTTGCAACAGGTATGTTGTTCTGTATCTTAACTGGTGGTAACATCGACCTTTCTGTTGGTGCTGTAATCTGCCTGGTTGGCGGTCTTGCAGCAGTACTTATCAGCAACAAGGGAATGAACCCATATCTGACCATCATCATCTGCCTGGTTGTTGGCCTTCTGGTAGGTATCTGGCAGGGTTACTGGATCGGTTACAAACGTATTCCTCCATTCATCACAACGCTTGCTGGTATGTTCATCTTCCGTGGATTTGGACGTCTGATTCTGGACAACAAAACTGTTTCTATCCAGAACAAAGATTTCCTGAAAGTATTTACTTCTTATATTAATATTCCTGGACTGGATGACACTGCAAACTATTCAGCACTGATTGTTGGTATTGTTGTTGCTGTATATGTAATCTTCAGTGTAGTTCGTTCCAGAGCAAACAAAGCAAAAAGAGGATATCGTCAGAATACAGCATTTTCTGATTACAGCAAAGCTGTTATCATCGCAGTAGTTATCCTCTGGTACTGCTACAAACTGTTCCAGTACAAAGGTATCTCCGTAATGTTCATCTGGGTAGTTGCAATCTGCCTGATCTACAACTTTATTACATCCAAAACAGCATTTGGACGTTACTTCTACGCAATTGGTGGTAATGAGAAAGCTACACAGCTTTCCGGTATTGATACAAACAAAGTTTACTTCATTGCATATGTAAACATGGGACTTCTTGCAGGTCTTGCAGGTCTTCTCTGTGCAGCACGTGTAGGTTCTGTAAATGGTAGCACAGGTACTTCCTTCGAGATGGATGCAATCGGCTCCTGTTTCATCGGTGGTGCTTCCGCATACGGCGGCAGCGGTACTGTAGGTGGTGTTGTAATCGGTGCACTTCTCCTTGGTGTTATCAACATGGGTATGTCAATCATGGGTATCGGTGATTCCTGGCAGTATGTAGTAAAAGGTGCCGTACTTCTGATCGCAGTAGTATTCGATGTATTATCCAACAGAAAGAATGGATGATAGAAGCAGATAACAAATCAATAAAATGAATGACGAGGGTCATTGCGTGTGACGCAATGGCCCTTTTTATAACTGGATATGAAATGGACAACAACACTTTTGCACTATGGAGTGGAATATGTTACACTGATATCTGGTAAAAATAAACAGAAAGAATGAAAGCTATGAAGAAATTTACACTGACAGTTTTTTGTATCCTGGCAGGCTGCATCTTTTTTCTTTCCGGTATCTGGATTTATTTTCAGAAAAGTCTGGACAGAGTAGAGCTTGGAGAAGGGGAGCATGCGGCAAGCTATCAGAGACATTATCTGATGATCTCCAATGATAAAGATACTGGTATGTGGCAATCGGTTTATGAGAGTGCATCCAAGGAAGCAGAAGAGAAAGATGCGTATGTAGAACTTCTTTCTCCTGAACAGATGAACGGCTATTCTCAGGCAG
>ERZ780202.1608-NODE-1608-length-11686-cov-2.086149_pt1 | contig 11686 bp, 11 predicted proteins | sample MGYA00510978_ERZ780202 | MGnify/ENA primary metagenome ERZ780202 (study PRJEB29588, sample SAMEA2155689) | human gut metagenome | biome: human gut; feature: human-associated habitat; material: faeces | place: Denmark | collected 2008/2010 ...
TCCCAATTATTAAAAAACATGAATTGATTGTAATAACAGATGAAATATATGCTGAATTATCTTATGAACAAAAATTTTGTTCAATTGCTGCATTTGATGAAATCAAGGATCAGGTAATTTTAGTCAGCGGATATTCTAAAGCTTATGCAATGACAGGCTGGCGTTTAGGATATGTATTAGCTAATGAAGTTTTGACTAAAGCAATGAATAAAATTCATCAATATGTAATTATGTCAGCACCTACCGGAGCACAATATGGAGCTATTGAAGCAATGCGTCATTGTGATAATGAAATTGAAGAAATGCGAAAAGCATACATGCTTCGTCGTAATTACATTGTTAAAGCATTTAATGATTTAGGATTACATACATTTACTCCTCAAGGAGCATTTTATGTATTCCCGTGTATTAAATCAACAGGAATGACTTCTGATCAATTTTGTGAAGAATTATTAAAGGATCAATTAGTTGCTTGTGTCCCTGGTACTGCCTTTGGGGAAGCTGGTGAAGGATTTATTAGGGTATCGTATGCTTACTCAATCGAACAAATCAAGGAAGCTACATCAAGAATAAAAAAATTCCTAGATAAATTGAAAAAATAACGTTAATAGCGTTATTTTTTTGTATTTTCATGTGATACAATAGTGATATATAAGTTATTGGAGGGATAGCATGAAAAATGAGCAGTTACGGAATTTTATTAAAGTTGTTGATTGTGGCAGTATCAATAAAGCTGCTGAACAACTTTATGTTTCACAGCCAAGTTTAAGTCGTTCAATTCATTCATTAGAAGAGGAAATGGGGAAAGAATTAGTTATTCGCAGTAATCGGGGAGTTACACTTACGCCAACAGGGAGATTGCTATATTATTACGGGCGCTCAATTTTAGAACAGTTTCAAGTTTTAGAGAAATTAAAGAATTTAAGTGAGGAATCGATTTATAGTAAATTAGCAGTATCAGTCGATTCTATTTTTTTAAGGGATGACCTGATTTTACAATTCTATAATCACATTAGGTCTGCAGATACTGAAATAAAAATGATTGAGACTACGGCAGAAGAAGTTCTAAATAACGTTAGTGATATGACATCTGAAATAGGAATAGTAATTCTAAATAATTATCAGTTGGCAATCTTTAAAAAAATGACAGAATTGAAAGATGTAGAAATGATTGTACTTGGAACAGGACCATTATATGTTCATATAAACGAACAAAATCCGTTAGCTAAGGGCAAAATTATAGATGCTAAAGAATTGGTTAGCAGTACATATATCCATTTGCCTCATGATTTCTTTTCTAATTTAAATTTATCACTAACGATTGACGGCAGTATTCAAATCAGCAGTTTTCATAAAACTATTACGATGAGTAATTATCATGCTATTATCAATATGCTTAATCATACTGATGCTTTTATGTTGGGGCATAAATGGCAAATAGAAGAACTGAAACATTCAAGAATAAAAAGTATGCAGTTTCAAAATTGTAATATAAATAAATCATTCATTATTATTAAGCGTAAAAGAGAAATTTTATCAGATGCTGCTAAAATATTTTTAGAAATTATTAACGATAATTATGCGGATATGTAGATATACACAAAAAGTATAACTAGACCTACCAAGATAAGTATTAACTGCTTTTTGAATTTAGTATTAGAATATAGGTATAGAAACAGGAATGACAAATTCCGACACATATAATATAAAAAATACTAAAGGAGAAAATTATTATGAAAAAGAGTACATTATTAACAATGGCATCAGTTGGTGCCGTAGCTTTAACTTCTGCAATGACCTTTGCGGCATGGGATAATTTATCTGATACTACTACAAGCAATGAAGTGACATTTAAACAAATTAATGTGGAAAAGGCAGCTGATATTGTTCTTACCGAGCCAGTTGCTAGTGATTTAACTAGTTCTTACGTACCTAGTTCAAGTGGGGAAGTAACATTTAATATAACAGGTATAGATGCAGCTGATTTAAGTGGTAAGGAACTAAAATTAGAACCAGTAGTTAAAGCTAATGATACAGCAATTTCAACTGGCTATACTTTAGAAATTTATGATGGAACAGAGGAATCGGCAGAAAAAGTCGCCGGTAATGTTGATAAAAGTCTTACTGGAACTAATACTTACAAAGTAGTAGTTACTGCAACAGATGATAAAGCTGGAACTGATGCGTTAGCAAATAAAAAAGTAACTGTTGAACTAAAAGCAACATTACAAAAGACTATTGTTTAATGCTATCAATAATGGCATTTTTGTCCAAGTATATAATATAGGATGTGAAAGTCATGAAAGAAAAGGTGAGAAAATTTAGCAAGCTGGCATATTGGCTGATATTGGGAATGATATTGATGTATATTGTTGGGATGCAATTTTATGCTCAAGAGATAACTGATTTTATTGGATATCGCTTTTATGCAGTCATGACGGATAGCATGGAACCTAGAATTCCAACGTATTCAATGGTACTTACTAAAACAATTGATGAAAATGAATCTATTGCCCCTGGAGAAATAATTACATTTAAAGTTCAGCGGGGAGAGCAAGAAATAGTGTTGACACATCATTTTAATAAAACACAAGAAGAAAATGGACAATTATATTATCGAACAAATGCCGAGGGTCGAGATGAATTAGATCTATATTATACAAAACGTAGTGATATCATTGGTAAATATGTTTGGCATATACCATTATTAGGAAAGTTTATTATGTTTATTCAAAGCAAATTCAGTTGGATTCTATATTGTGAATTTTTACTGATTTGGCTAATCAATAAAACAATAAAAGCTCACTGGGAAGAAAAGGGAGAGCTTGATGATGAGGTTAAAATACCGCGAAAATTGGATAACGCTTAGTTATCCTTTTTTTGTTTTATTTTAGTTAAGGGAATGTTAAGAATTAGTAAAGTGTATATGCTTGCTCAACAAAGTGTAATATAATGATGAGAAATCCGGAGGTGGAATAGATGGAAAAGGAATTACCTATGTATTATAAAGTGGGTTTAAATGATAGTGAAGTCCAGGAAAGAATTGCTAAGGGGCAAGTTAACGGAGTTAGTAAACCTGTCAGTAAAAGTTATGGGCAGATTATAAAAGATAATGTTTGCACATTATTTAATCTTTTGAATTTTTTAATATTTGTAGCTTTAGTATTTGTTCAGGCTTGGTCAAATTTAGTTTTTATGGCAATTATTGTTACCAACTCAGTTATTGGAATTTGGCAAGAAGTAAAGGCAAAAAAACTAGTAGATCAATTATCAATTTTAACTAAGCCAACAATTATGGTTGTTCGTAACAGCAGACATGTAATTGTCGATATTAATGAAGTTGTTCTAGATGATGTTTTAGTTCTTGAAAGTGGAAATCAAGTATGTAATGATGCAACTGTGATTCATGGAATGATTGAGGCCAATGAGTCACTATTAACTGGGGAATCAGATCCGATTCATAAAAATATAGGTGGGCACCTGCTGTCAGGTAGTAGTGTAGTTTCTGGAAAATGTTATGCAAGGGTTAAAAATGTTGGTGATAGTAATTATGCAACAACTATTGTTAAAGAGGCACAAAAAGTTAAAGAGAAGAATTCTGAATTAATGGATTCAATGAATAAAGTTACAAAAGTTACTACTTTTATGATAATCCCATTGGGAATTATTTTGTTTGTTGAAGCAATGTATTTACGACAAGATACGTTATTTAATGCAGTTGTCTCTTCGGCAGCAGGATTATTAGGAATGTTGCCTAAAGGGTTAGTCTTGTTAACTAGTGTGTCGTTAGCAAATGGAGTGACTCGTTTAGCAAGACGTAAAGTGTTGATTCAAGATTTATATTCATTAGAGACATTATCGCATGTTGATGTTTTGTGTTTAGATAAAACAGGAACAATCACTGATGGAAAAATGAAGGTCGAAAAAACATATACGTTAGAAACAACTCAGAATTTTAAACTCGATGAAGTAATGGGCTCATATATGCGTGCCAGTGATGATAATAATGCAACTTTTCAAGCGATGAATAGCTATTTTGGAGAAAATAATCTTTATGAATATGTTAAAAAGATCCCATTTTCTTCATTACGTAAGTGGAGTGCGATTGAATTTAAAGGTATAGGAACCATCGTCGTAGGAGCAGCAGAAAAAATTATTTCTGGTGAACTGCCTGAAGATATTCATGAATTAATGTTGCAAGGAATGCGTGCGATTGCCATTGGTTATACTGAAAAGACTGTTGATGATAAAGAAGAGTTGCCACGATTACAACCACTAATGGCGATTATTTTATCAGATACAATTAGAAATAATACTAAAGAAACATTAGAATATTTTCATCAAGAAGGAATAGATGCGAAAATTATTTCTGGTGATAATGTAAATACAGTTATGGCAATTGCTAAAAAAGCAGGGGTATTAAATTATGAACGTTGCATTGATATGTCAACGATAAATGATGATGAAATTCAAGAGGTAGTTCGTAATTACACTATTTTTGGTCGGGTAACTCCTAGTCAAAAGAAAATGATTGTCGAAGCTTTAAAAAATGATGGTCATCATGTAGCTATGACAGGTGATGGAGTTAATGACCTGTTAGCGTTAAAAGAAGCTGATTGTTCAATTGCAATTGCTGATGGAAGTGATGCTTCAAAACAAATCTCACAAGTAGTTTTATTAAATTCAGATTTTACATGTTTACCAGATGTTCTTCTCGAAGGACGTAAAGTTGTTAATAATGTTACGCGTGTAGCGGGTGTATTCTTTATCAAAACAATTTATACGATTTTATTATCGTTGTTTTGTGTAATCAGTAATACTGCCTTCCCATTTATTCCGTTACAAATTACATTAATTGATTTATTGATTGAAGCAATGCCATCGTTTATGACGATTTTTGAAGCTGATACTCGTAAAATTACTGGACGTTTTTTGCCTAAAGTATTTAGTAAAGCAGCTGGTAATGCACTAAGTATTGTGATTTTATTCATTGCTATCATGATTTTTGGACCAATGTGGAAAATAAATGATTTAGAACTAGTAACATTAATGTATTTAGTTTTAGGAACTATTTCTATGGCAGCGGTAATACGCTCTTGTTATCCTTTTACAATGTTAAGAATTATTATCTGTACGATGATGGCTGGAGGTTTTTATGGTGCAGTATTATTATTTAGTGGTTTATTACATTTAGCACCGATAACATTAAATTTAGTTTTTATTGGTTTAATTTTATCTATTTTTGGACTATTTATTGAAAGAATTATTCATTTTGTTATTAAGAAAAGACTCGCATAATTGTTAAGGGATTGAAGACTTTTTGCTAATTTAAATAAATATATTTTATTGATAGCTAAGGAAGAACATTTTATCTGAAATGGATTTCCTTAGTTTTTCTTACGACAAATTTTAACAAAATAATTAAAAACCAAAATAACGGTTTTTAATTAGCTTATTTTTGGTATAAAAATTTTTTAAATTACTATAATAGAAGTAGTTAAAGGAGTGATATCATGAAAAAGCAAAGTTATCAAAAAGTTATAGATAAGGATATTATTGAAGTTAAACAGTATTTATTGGATATAAGTGAAGGATATTGGATGCAGGATATCCATGATCTTATTAATATAAGTATGGATGTTAAAATTATTCGCAAAAAATTAATGAGACGTAAGGATTTAGAATTAGCAGTATTTAGTAAGATAAAAAAACTAATTGATCAGGCTCAGGGTTTAAATGAGATGGAAAATCATTTGATCATGATGAATCTTTTATTGGATAAACATTATAGTCCGATGTTGACATATAAATATAAGTTATTAAATTATATTATTGAAAATGGTGGATTTTCAATTGAAACGTATTGTTTATTAAGACATCTAATTAAGTTTACTAATAATAATCTTAATGATTTTATCATGGCTTTGGCTACACGTTTAAACTTTAGTAATGAACGTTATCACTATCTTGCAAGTCATATCTTATTATTAGAAAAGCAATATAAAAAAGTATATAATCATCTTGAATACATTACAATTGATGAAAGACTGGGACGTTATTTACCGGCGTTGTATAACTTTAGTCCCCGATTATACAACAAATATGCTAGAATGATGTATATACCATTAAATTTAGCGATAATGTAGGAGTAAGGAAATTATGGGTGAAAAACTGTATTATGTTTTTAAAATCATTAAGGAAGCTAGGGAGCCGATTAGTGCTAAAGATATTTTAAAGCGTTTGGAAAATTATGAGATTTTTCTAGATATTAAAACGGTATATAGTTTAATAAAAAAACTTAATGATTTTTATTATTGTTTGAGTAATAAGCAGTTAATAAAAACAATTAGAAGAAGGGGTTATATTATTGATGAGGATTTTTTTGAAGATGGACAGCTGCAGCTATTAATTGACAGTGTTTTATTTAATCCCAATCTTGATAAAAAATCAGCGAATGATTTAGTTAATAAATTAGCTTTGATTAGTTCGGTTATTCAAATGGAACGTTTAAATACGGAACATCAAAATGATAATGAATTAACATATGATCTATTATTAAATTTAACTACGGTAATCAAAGCAATTAATAACCACAAAAATATTGCTTTTAAATATATTAGTTACGATATCAAAGATAATGCTCTTCAAGAGGTATACCATACTAATGGTAATCTTAATCCTGAAACATATGTTATTTCCCCATATAAATTGATTCTTAGAAATTCTAATTATTATTTGATTGGTTATTTTGATAAAAGAAAAGATAGTTTAAGTGTTTATCGAATTGATCGAATGCGTATCGTGAGAAATCATAGCAGTAGTTATGAAGATATTCAAGATCGTTTCGATATGGAAAAAGAATTTGAAAATAATGTTAATATGTATGTTAGTAATGAACGAATCGATTTAAAGATTGCTTTTGAATCTAGTGTACTAAGAGAAGTTGTTAATCAGTTTGGACAAGATATTAATGTAAATAAATGCTTTGATGGTCGAATTGAAGCATTTATTAAAGATGTGGCTTTATCAGATGGTTTAATTGGCTGGATAATGATGCTTCAAGATAAGGTTGAAGTTGTTTTTCCTTTAAGTCTAAAAGAGATTGTAAAGACACGAATAAGGGCTATGTTAAGGATATATGAATAGAGAACTTGAGGGTTCTCTTTTTTCTTTACGTAAACTTAACATAATAAATACAATTTATTGATATATCGTAAATTGCAATTTGATTATTATATAGGTGTCTTAAGAAAAGATAAAGAAAGGGATTATTAAATATGAAAAAAGTATTCGGAGTTTTATTAACATTAGTATTATGCTTAGGGCTTACTGGATGTGGGGGATCTGGTGATGATTCTTCTGCAAGTGGAAACGATGTAAGCGGAAATGTTAGCCTTAACGGGTCTACATCTATGGAAAAATTCGTAAATGCTTTAAAAGAAGCGATTACTGAAGAATATCCAAACTTAACATTAGAACCACAATTTACTGGTTCAGGTGCAGGGATTGAAGCTGTTACAAATGGAACTGCTGATATCGGAGATTCTTCAAGAGCTTTAAAAGATGAAGAAAAAGCAAAAGGAATTGAAGAAAATATTGTTGCTATTGATGGTATTGCTGTAGTTACTCATAAAGATAACAAAGTGTCTGATTTAACTACTGATGACTTAAAGAAAATCTATACTGGTGAAATTACAAACTGGAAAGATTTAGGTGGTGATGATCAAGCAATCGTTGTTGTTGGACGTGAAGCTGGTTCAGGAACTCGTGGAGCATTTGAAGAAATTTTAGGAATTGAAGATGCTTGTAAATATGCTCAAGAATTAAACGAAACTGGTGCAGTAATGGCAAAAGTTAGTGAAACAGCAGGAGCAATTGGTTATGTTTCTTTAGATGTTGTTGATGACACAGTTAAATCATTAAAATTAGATGGTGTAAAAGCTTCTGAAAAAACTATTAAAGATGGAAGCTACACTTTACAAAGACCATTCGTAATGGCTACTAAAGGAAAAATCAGTGAACAAAGTAAAGAAGTACAAGCTGTGTTCGATTTTATCAATAGTGAAGCTGGACAAAAAGTTATTGAACAAGTTGGTTTAATAATTCCAGATAAAAAATAGGAGTTAATTATGGAAAAAGATATGTTATCTATTATAAGTAATAGAAAAACAAAATCTTTGGTAGAGAAAACAGCCGCGATAATTTTTCGTGGCTGTGCTGTTATGTCTATCATTGCTGTTGTCTCTATTACAGGTTATATGATTATTTCTGGTACACCAGCTATTTTCAAAGTGGGAATACTAGATATTCTTTTTGGAACTGTTTGGGCGCCAACCGCTGCTGATCCTCAATTTGGAATCCTTTTAATTATACTTACCTCAATTATTGGTGTTTTTTTAGCTATTTGTATTGGGGTACCAATCGGATTGTTTACAGCTATCAATTTAGCTGAATTGGCAAATCCGAAAGTGCGTAAAATTGTTAAATCTGCAATCGAATTACTTGCCGGAATTCCTTCAGTGGTATATGGATTACTAGGAATTTTAATTATTTGTCCGTTTATGTATAGGTTAGAATTATTAATTTTTGCAGGATCAAAGACTCATCAGTTTACTGGTGGGGCAAATCTGATTTCAGCAATTTTAGTTCTTGCGATTATGATTTTACCAACTTTGATCAATATTACTGAAACAGCTTTAAAGGCAGTTCCAGATGATTATCGTAAAAGTTCATTGGCTTTAGGGGCAAGTCAAATGCAAACAATTTTTAAAGTTGTTTTGCCTAGTGCTAAATCAGGGATAGTTTCAGCAATTGTATTAGGAGTAGGGCGTGCAATTGGGGAAGCAATGGCAATTTTATTAGTAGCAGGAAACTCAGTTAATCTGCCTTTACCATTCAATTCAGTTCGTTTTTTAACTACGGGAATTGTTTCTGAAATGGGATATGCCTCAGGGACACACCGTCAAGTTTTATTTACGATTGGATTAGTACTATTTGTTTTCATCATAATTATTAACTTGATCCTAACATTTATTATTAAGAGAGGAGATCAGCATGAATAGTATCTTTGAAAGAAGACATCGCAGCAGCGATAAAATATTAAATTTTTTGATACAGCTTTCTAGTGCCTTGTCAGTGCTGATCTTGGTTGTATGTATTGGATATATTTTATATCGTGGATTACCATACTTTAATTTTTCATATTTAATTAATACTACTAGTATTTTAAAAGGTACGGTAGGGATACTACCAAATATTATTAACACATTATATATTATTGTAATTACTTTATTAATTGCCTGCCCAATTGGGATTGGGGGAGCAATCTATTTAAATGAGTATGCAAAAAATAAGAAATTTGTTAATATTATTTCTTTTACAACTGAAGTATTAGCGGGAATTCCTTCGATTATATATGGTTTATTTGGGATGTTATTTTTTGGAAATTTATTAGGATTTAAATTCTCAATATTAACGGGTTCTTTCACACTTGCAATTATGATCTTACCAATTATTACAAGAAATACTCAGGTAGCTTTAGAAGGGGTACCAAAAAGTTATCGTGAAGCTGCATTGGGTATTGGAGCTACTAAATGGTATATGATTAGAACTGTGTTATTGCCAAGTGCTATGCCAGGAATTTTAACGGGTGTGATCTTAGGAATGGGTAGAATTGTTGCAGAATCAGCGGCGTTATTGTTTACAGCTGGTTCAGTAAGTGTTTTGCCAAAAAATATCTTTACACATTTATCAAGTTCAGGTGCAACACTAACGATTCAATTATATTTGGAGATGGCTAAAGCTAATTATGAATCGGCCTTTGTGATTGCCTTAGTTTTAATTGTTATTGTTTTAGGATTAAATATGTTAGCAAAACTGATTACAAATAAATTTGATGTAAATAGGGTGGATTAGAATGGAAAATAAAATTGAAGCAAAAAATCTAGATCTGTATTATGGTGAAAAGCATGCTTTAAAAAATGTTAGTCTAGATATTAAAACAAATAAAATTACGGCTTTTATCGGGCCTTCCGGTTGTGGTAAATCAACATTTTTAAAGACATTAAATCGCATGAATGATTATGTTAAAGATATTAAGATAACTGGTAGTGTGGTTCTTGATGGTGAAGATATTTATGATAGTCGTGTTGATACAACGGTTTTGAGGAAAAAAGTTGGAATGGTTTTCCAACAGCCAAATCCGTTTCCGATGAGTATTTATGATAATATCGCATATGGACCAAGAACACATGGAATCCATAATAAAGCAAAGTTAGATGAGATTGTAGAAAAATCTTTAAGAAATGCAGCAATCTGGGATGAATTAAAAGACCGCTTAAAGAAGAGTGCATTAGGATTATCTGGAGGACAGCAGCAGAGACTATGTATCGCACGAGCTTTAGCAGTAGAACCAGAAGTTTTATTAATGGATGAACCAACATCAGCACTTGATCCAATTTCTACTTCCAAAATTGAAGATCTTGCGGTAGAATTAAAATCAAAGTATACGATCATCATGGTAACACATAATATGCAGCAGGCAGTCAGAATTTCCGATAATACAGCATTCTTCTTGTTAGGAGAGATGGTTGAGTATGGAAGATCAGAACAATTATTTTCCATGCCACAGGATAAGAGAACAGAAGACTATATTACAGGAAGGTTTGGGTGATTTAGATGAGAAACCGATTCGACAGACAGCTGCTTAGGTTAAATCAAGAGATGATCGACATGGGTTCTTTATGTGAAGAGATGATCACGGCAGCAGCAAAGATCGTTGCGACAAGAGATAAAGAACTGATGGAAGATATTTTTACAATGGAAGAAGAGATCAATCAGAAGGAGAGGGATATAGAGAGAATCTGTATGAAACTTCTGATGCAGCAACAGCCAGTGGCAAACGATCTGCGTGTTATCTCAGCAGCTATGAAGATGGTATCTGATATGGAACGTATCGGAGACCAGGCATGTGATATTACTGGAATCGTTAAAAAAGATGCAGAAGTTCTTACGATCAGAGAGAACACACATCTTGGCAAGATGGCAAAAGCTACCATTAATATGGTAAGCAAGAGCATACAATCTTTTATTAAACAGAATCTTATGATCGCTCATGAAGTGATCGAACAGGATGATACCGTAGATGAATTATTTAACAAAGTAAAGAAAGAAACGATATCCCTGATTCATGAGGATCCTGAGAAAGGAGAAGAGTGCGTAGCCATCGTTATGATCGCCAAGTATTTTGAGCGAATCGGAGATCATGCAAGCAATATCGCAGAATGGGTCGAATTTGCGATCACTGGGGAATATAAAGGAGGAAGCCTGTGATTTTTGTTGTAGAAGACGATCCGAATATCAGAGAACTGGTGACATATACCTTACAAAGTACCGGATTTGATGCCTGTGGATTTGAAAATGGATCAGAGTTTTTAAAAGCTTTAAGTGATGGAGAGAAACCAGAACTGGTATTATTAGATATTATGCTTCCAGGAGAAGACGGAATATCGATTTTACGAAAACTGCGTACCAGACCGGACACACGCAAGATTCCGGTAATCATGCTGACGGCCAAAGGCACAGAATATGATGTGGTCATGGGACTGGACAGCGGTGCAGATGATTATATCCCGAAGCCGTTTCGTATGATGGAGCTGATCTCACGTATCAAGGCACGGCTTCGTCG
>ERZ780202.1610-NODE-1610-length-11670-cov-3.439001_pt1 | contig 11670 bp, 9 predicted proteins | sample MGYA00510978_ERZ780202 | MGnify/ENA primary metagenome ERZ780202 (study PRJEB29588, sample SAMEA2155689) | human gut metagenome | biome: human gut; feature: human-associated habitat; material: faeces | place: Denmark | collected 2008/2010 ...
CACCGCCGGCGCTATAGACACCCGCTTATATTATGTTGTCCGTTCATTCATATGACTACAAACCTCTGTCAGCTAACTTCTTTATTATTACCTATCTTAACAGCGTCCGTCTGTAATCACATTTCTAAGCTATTTTAAACCATTAACCTACTCTGCCACATTCCCCTCATTCTTTGCATGCTCCCCACGCGTAAGCATCCAGGCCGTCACAACCGCAACTGCCGGCACCGTCAGTATAACCCCGATACTTCCCGACACGCCCTGCATAATCTCAATCCCGATATTATAAGAATTAATAATCTGTCTGAACGGAAGATTATACGCATAATTAATAACCAGCTCACTCACCGCACTTCCGACAAATGCAAGAATAAGAGTATTTGACATAGTTCCCATCATATCACGTCCAACATTCATACCACTTTTAAACAACTCCAGACAGCCAAGCTGCGGTGCTTTGTCATGAATTTCACTTATTGCCGAAGAAACCGACATAGCAACATCCATAACTGCACCAAGAGAAGCTATGAGAATTCCTGAAAACAACAGCCCGCCTATCTGTATATTAGTTATCTGCCCTACATAAGCAAGCGTTTCAATGTTGGACACATTATATCCATCAATATCCGCTACACGTCCAAACAGCCACGCAGATAATCCGGCAAGAAGTACGCCTATGACTGTTCCCAATATTGCACATAAAGTTTTTACAGCAATGCCGCTGATAAGATACATAGTAACTATTGTCGTTATAATTGTTATGATTACCGCAGCCCAGAATGGCGAAAAACCTCTGTATATAAGCGGTATATATATCATAAATATTGCCACGAACGTAAATACAAGACCAATCACCGACTTAACGCCATTCTTTCCACCTATAACACATATAAGCAGAAGAAATATTCCTACAAATGCAGCTACAGCCACTATTCTGTCCTTAGAATATACGGAAACATTTTTAGAGTCGCCCGATACACTCATATGCACAACCACTGAATCGCCCTTTTTACATACCGCACCGAACAGGTTGCCCTCAGCACTTGTGGCATTTACTATTTCTCCCTTATATTCACCGGATGTAAGCTGCACCTTTAACATCTGATATCCCACTCTCACGCCGTCAGGTGACAGATTATCCTCCACCACCTCTATTACCTTTGCATTCTCGTAAGAATAACCAAGCGTTGTGACTATCGGCTCTTTGTCTGTAACTCTTAATCGGTCTGCCGCAATTATAAATGCTGCTAAACATACCACAACAACTACAGCTCTGATAATTATATGTTTCTTATCTGACATTTTTATATTCCTTATATATAGCTTTTTTCAATATTACTTTGATAACTTCTTTTTCTTTCTGTCTACAAGTATCACACCTGCTGCACCCGCCATAGAAAGACCTGCTACTGTATACCATACGGCTGCTCTTGCTGTATCACCAGTCTTAACCTTGCTGTCAGAAGATGATGCACTGCCTGAATTAGTGTTATCTGTAGAACCGTTCTGGTTATTTCCTGTATTTCCGTTATCTGTTAAGCCGTTCTGGTTATCTCCTGTACTTCCGTTATCTGTTGAACCATTCTTGTCAGTATCTGTATTATCCTTGTTTCCTACAACTGCAAGTCCCTTAACTGCATCCTGAAGTGATGTTACTGCACTTGCCACGTCTGTTGATGTGCTCTCCTCATTTTCTGAGATTACCTTTGCTGCTGCGATTGTATTCTCAAGCGCCTTTACTGACTCTTCTGTGTAATTGCCTGCTGTCTTAGCTGCTGAAAGCGCCTCTTCTGCCTTGGTAAGTTCATCTGCAAGTGCTGTCTTATCAGCCTGCTTAACGATAGTGTAAGCTGTCTTAACGCCGCCATCTGCCACAAGTTCCTCGTTAGTTGCAGCATCATAAGTCTTTACAGTAAGTGTTGTATCAGTTATATCAATAACAGAATATGTTGGTCTCCAGCTCTGGCATCTTGCAGCGATATAATCCTGCTGTGTACCAATAAGCTGATAGTACTTACTACCTGTTGCTGAGTTTGCCTCAAAATAAACTGTTCCCTTAGGGTCTATCGCCTTAGTTGTATCATCACTTCCTGTTGTAAGTGTGTAGCATAGGTTGTCCTTAAGGTAAGATGAAAATGCTTCTGCATCTGATGAAGATGGTGCCTTTGTATATGAACTATGCTCTGAACCATCTGATGTTATCTGATATGTTCTTGAATATGTATGGTCATGTCCCTGAAGAACTGCATCTATATCATACTTATCTATAACAGGAGTAAGCTGTGTACGAAGAACGATACCATCTGAATCTGAATGGTCATAACCTGAACCATATATATCCTGATGGAACATAAGTACTCTCCACTTTGCATCCGGATTTTTTTCTGTAGCTTCTTTTATAACATTTTCATGTGTAGAAACATTATAGTTATTAGTATCAATACTTATGAAAAGTGTGTTGCCATATGTAAAGTAATAATCTGTACCAGCCGCTGTCCTGTCGCCGCTTGACTGCTTGTTAGGATAGTTAAAATGATTAGAATAATTAACTGAACCTGAATCGTGATTACCGATTGTTGTGGCAACCGGAAGGCTTCTAAGCACTGAAGGATTAAGGAAACCTGCATATTCTATCTGCTGTTCAAGCGCATCTGCTTCCTTTGAAAGGCTTCCTGACTGGTTAATCTGGTCACCTGCTGACATAATGAAGCTTAAGTTTGGAAATTTGCTTACTGCATTGTTAAGTGTGTGATACCAGTTATAAGAGTCATTCATTGCATAATATTCTTTATTCTGATCGCCAAGCTGGTTAGTTGAAGCACCTATCTGTGGGTCACCTACATACATTATAGAAAAGCTGTCTGTTGACTGTGTCTTATAATCATATGTGTCAGACCACGCACCATTTACATAATACTGATATTTATATGAAGTATTTTCTGCAAGACCTGTAATTGTCACTTTACATGGATATAATGTGTAAGTTGTATCCCCGTCCTTTACTGTCTGCACATCAGCACTTGTTGACTGTACACCTGTGTATGTCTTAATCTCATTGCCGTTTGCATCCATAAGCTTAACCTGTGGAGTTTCATCCTTAGTTGTTGAAACCCAGCCTGCATTAAGCATTGTTGCATCCTCGCCCGGTGTTAATGCTATCTGACAGAAGTTAGTTCTGACACTTTCCCACTTTGTCTTCCACGCTGCCCATTCTGCGCTGTTTGCATATACATTAGACTTAACATTATGTGCATCTGTCTGGCTGTCATCTTCTACATAACAGGCATCCCTTACCTCTGTTTCTGTATCTGCTGACTCTGCCGCAGCATTATTCCACGCTGCTCTCTTTGAACTTCTCGCCCATGTTTCTGTTGTTCCCATCGCAAGACTTGCTACCATCATAGCTGTAAGCGTTGCCGCAGCAACTTTTTTCATTCTTCTCATATCTTCCTCCTGATATTACGTTACTGCCATACTTTTTAATCCCTGACAGCAACAATGCTATTCCATATTTTGCCGGATATATTCCATATTCATCCCTGTTTTCCAGCAAAAAAAGCAACCTCCGGTTAACTCAAATTTACCATCTGCGGTATGTATTGTGCAGACCTGCATAAATGTTTATTAATCAAAGATTGCTTATAATATAAAGAGTATTCTTAAAATCTATATGCTTCTTCAAGTAAAATATCAGTAAAGAATTATTAATCGTATGTAATGTTTATTCTTATGTCATGCACTCTCCCCGATACTGACTCCACTATAAAATGTCTTTAAAATGTCTTCGTAGGATGCACCCTCCTTTGCCATATTCTGAGCCGTGTATACACTCATTCCCATTCCGTCACCGGCACCTATTGTCGTCACTTTTACGCCGCTGTCCATATATTCAAGCTTGAAATCTGACGAATTAAGTCCTAATATCCTTGCAAATGTACTTCCTGTCATAACGATATTGCCGACCTGCATCTTGGAAACATATCCCTCTTTACTTGCTGACACTGTCTGCACCTGCTTATCAAGGTCCTTTTTGCTAAGGCTTAATCCATCGTACATTTTTTCAAATGCATTTATAAATTCCCTGCTGCTTATCGTCTTAACTACAAGATATTCCTCTGCCTCCTTATCTTTAGGACACTCCACCGCTGTAAGATACGCATAGTTTTCTCCTAACATTTCCTGACCTGAAAGTGTCGAACCTGCCGATATGTAAGTGTATCTTGCATCGATATACTGCCCGTTATATGTTATAGTCATTCCATTAGTCGCCGCCACGCAGTCATTTATGAGATTGTAATTATCCGAATAATCCTTACTCCACTTTTTCTTCATCTGGCTTGTTGTAAGATAAGACATTCCAAGCTGCTCACAGTCTATATTCATCTGTTCCCCCATCATCCGGTATATATCTGTTCTTATCATAATACTTTCTGCCTTGAGAAGTTCAACCTCATCACCCATATACAGCCTGTCAGCAAGCACCATTGCTATGAATTTCTCAACATCAACCGACTGTGTCGCATTTTTATAGCTTACTGTCACTGTCTTTCCGTCTGTAATCTCCTCACTCACAACAGTGTCAACAACCCCCGTAAGCCTCATCGTTATAATAGTCGGCACTAACAAATAAATGGCGATAAATATCATTACCGCCATACATTTTCCTGCTATATCACGCCTTACAGCCTTTCTTATTCTGTTATCCTCTGTACTGTACTCCTGATATATGTCATCCTTTTCAAATCTATTGTTTATGTATACACTATTATCCGGACTTTTCTCTTCTTTCGTTCTGTTACGGCTGCGACTGCCTTTGTTGTAATAATTATAATCCCTGTAGTCGTACTCCCCTGCCTCGCAGCTGCTTATTACATAACCCACATTATCTTCTCTTTTTATTATGCTGCCTTTGTTACTGCCGTAGGTTCTTGTGCTATGTTCTCCTGAACCTGCCTTATATATTATGCCGTTTGCCCTGTTATATTTTTTCCCACTATCTGCTTTTCTATTATGTGTTTTGGGGTCATAATTCATATTTGCATAATATGCACTTGTATTAACTGCATTTTCTTTATATGCACCTGTATGCTTCCTTCTTGCCTTCTTATAAGCCGCATACTGCTTGTCTGTGACCACCGCATCTATGTTATCCTTTACCGCCTGTATACACTGTATTACAATCCGTGGCAAAAAAAATCTATCCAGTCTCATACCCCTTACCTAGCCTCCTAGATAAAGTGTATGAATACCGGATAGATATTATTCTACATTATTTATTTTACTTTAACTTAACTGGTGTCTTTGTAAGCTTCCAGATGTCTGTAGCATACTCTTCAATAGTTCTGTCTGATGAGAACTTACCAGCCTTGAATGAGTTAATCATAACTGTCTTAGCCCAGCTTGTTTCATCTCTGTATCTTGCATCAATCTTCTTCTGTGCATCAGCGTAATAACGGAAGTCCTTAAGTATGAAGTAAGTATCTGCCTTTCTTCCTTCCTGAGTATTAAGAAGTGAGTTGTAAATATCCCTGAACATTTCCGGGTCTTCCTTAGAGTACTTACCATTGATAAGCTCCATAAGAACCTCTCTGATATCCTGGTCATTGTTGAAGATTTCCATAGGGTCATATCCGCCCTCGTTCTCGTAACGTATAACTTCGTCAGAGCTAAGACCGAATATTACTGCATTTTCTTCGCCAACTTCCTGAACTATCTCAACGTTAGCACCATCCATAGTACCAAGTGTTATGGCACCATTAAGCATAAACTTCATATTACCTGTACCAGAAGCTTCCTTAGATGCTGTTGATATCTGCTCAGATACATCTGCTGCTGCAAATATAATCTCTGCGTTAGATACTCTGTAGTTCTCGATAAATACTACCTTAATCTTTCCATTGATAGACTCATCATTGTTGATTACGTCAGCAACATTATTGATAAGCTTTATAGTCTGCTTTGCAATCTTGTATCCTGCTGCTGCCTTTGCACCAAAGATAAATGTTCTAGGAACTATATCCATATCTGGATTTTTCTTAATCTCGTTGTAAAGGTACATAACATGAAGAATGTTAAGGAGCTGTCTCTTATACTCGTGAAGTCTCTTAACCTGAACATCAAATATAGAATCAGGATTGACATCTATACCATTATGTTCCTTGATATACTTAGCAAGTCTTACTTTATTCTTATGCTTTATCTGCATGAATTCCTGTCTTGCCTTCTCATCATTAACGTATACAAGCATCTTCTCAAGCTGCTTAAGGTCTGTTATCCAGCCATCACCAATCTTGTCTGTAATCCAGTCTGCAAGAAGTGGATTAGCATGAAGAAGAAATCTTCTCTGTGTTATACCATTAGTCTTGTTGTTAAACTTCTCAGGCATCATTTCGTAGAAGTCTTTAAGCTCCTGCTTTTCTAATATTTCAGTGTGAAGCTTTGCAACACCATTAACTGAGTAGCCGGCACATATAGCAAGATGAGCCATCTTAACCTGACCGTCATAGATAACAGCCATCTTTCTAACCTTTTCCTGGTCTCCAGGATACTTAGCCTTAATCTCTTCTACAAATCTTCTGTTAATCTCTTCTACTATCTGATAAATTCTAGGAAGAAGTCTTGAGAATAATTCAATAGGCCACTTTTCAAGGGCTTCTGCCATAATAGTATGGTTAGTATATGCAACTGTCTTAGTTGTAATATCCCATGCTTCTTCCCATTCAAGACCATTCTCGTCCATAAGAATTCTCATAAGCTCTGCTACTGCAACTGTTGGGTGTGTATCATTAAGCTGGAATGTTACCTTCTCGTAAAGCTTTCTTACATCACCGTTATGCATGCTCTTATATCTGTCAACAGCTCTCTGTACTGATGCTGATACGAAGAAATACTGCTGCTTAAGTCTTAATTCCTTACCAGCATAGTGGTTATCGTTAGGGTAAAGAACTTCTACGATATTCTTTGCAAGGTTCTCTTCTTCGATAGCCTTCTGGTAATCACCTTTATCAAATGAGCTTAAGTTAAATGTATTAACTGGCTCTGCATCCCATATTCTGAGTGAGTTAACTGTATTATTGCCATATCCGATAACTGGAAGGTCATAAGGAACAGCTATAACTGAACGGTAATCCTCCTGAACGAACATATCACGTCCTGTTGCTTCATCTCTGTAAGAACGTACATATCCACCAAACTTTACTTCGTACTTGTATTCAGAACGCTTAATTTCAAATGGATTGCCATCCTTTAACCAGTTATCAGGAACTTCAACCTGATATCCATCTTTTATCTCCTGCTTGAACATACCATACTTATATCTGATACCACATCCGTAAGCTGGATATTCAAGTGTTGCAAGCGAATCAAGGAAACATGCTGCAAGTCTTCCAAGACCACCATTACCAAGTGCTGCATCCGGCTCCTGATCCTCGATCACATCAAGATCCATACCAAGTTCTTCGATAGCATCTTTTATTGCCTGATTTCCTTTTAAGTTAATGATAATGTTTCCTAAAGCTCTACCTGTAAGGAACTCCATTGACAAATAATAAACTGTCTTAACATCCTGTTCCTCATAAGTTCTGTGTGTAGCCATCCACTGATCTACGATAAAATCCTTAACTGCATATGCTACAGCCTGAAACTTCTGCTGATCATCAGCTTCATTGATAGATTTTCTAAATAAAACTTTTAAATAATCCTCGACTTCCTTTTTAAACTCTACCTTGTTCAATTCTTTCATACTATTTACTATCCTCCTGCTTTTACTTCCACAGCCAACTATGTCTGATATTTACTATTATAAACCACAGTCCTCTAAAAATCAACGAAAGCAATTACAACATATAATATCTTTCTGACGCTGATTTTTGATAATTTTTTCGGTTCTTTGTACCTTATTTCCTTAAAAATATACATAAAAAGCATTTTTTATTCATAATATTTTACTAATATAATAAAGTGAGGCAGCCCTATGTTCAATCGAAACAAAACCTCATTTCACCGAATTCAAGTTTATATTTTTCTCCTATCAGCCGCATTATCATCAACTTTTTTGTTTAGCGGATGCAGCAAACAGGATGATTATCCAAAAACTAGGGATATAGATTACACTGTCGTAACTGGTAGCGAAATCCCACAGGAACTCAGAAAAATGATAAGGGAACGCAAAGAAAATGCCTTTGAACTCAGTTTTTCATGTGAGGGAGAACTCTATATAGTAAAAGGCTACGGCAAACAGCTTTCACCTGATTTCAGCATAACCGTCAATGAACTTTATCTTTCAGATAACTATATCGTATTTGACACGGAATTATATGGTCCTAAGCAAAAATCAACTTCTAAAGCCAAGAGTTATCCGTATATTGTAGTTAAAACAGAATATATCAACAAATCTATTGTTTTTAAGTAGTATTATGCAAGTGACAAAATCAGACAGCAATGGAACAATACACGGCATCAGTTGATTTCAAAATGTCTTTTAGCTCCAGCACCCTGGTGTACTCAAACAACAATAAAACATATATCCGCAAATGTAATCTCATCCCTGACACTACACTTTGTTTTTACATTTGCGGCAATTTTTTTGCCATTTATAAAAGTCCCGTTTAAAGAACCTTTATCGGTAACATACAAAAAATTTTCATCTGCCTCAAGTACTGCGTGTATCCTGCTGATATAATTCTGTGGAAATACAACTTCATTTTTTACACTCCTGCCTATATGCACACACTCCTCCATTCCACAGCCAAACGAAACAGACTTCTTTATATCTATGGCTCTTGGAACGAACTCCCTCACCAGCACATCTTTTATATTTCCTCTCACCAGCGTGAATTTTTTACTTCTATCCCGACAGACTTCGCCAACTTGATAATCTTTGCCCGTCATGCAGATTTCACCGTCTTGATAAGACTTTCTATTTTTAAAAATCTTACTATATTTATGGCTTTTTCCTGCCTTACGGACTTTGCCATCGCTATAATCTTTTCTGTACGAACCTGTTTTATTAACTTTACAGACTTTTTCCTCCACACCGATTATATCAGATTGATAAATTTTATCATTACAGTTATTTCTTTCTCTCCGGCACTCACCGGAAAGTTCCTTTTTCGTCTGCTCCGACTGTATTCTTCTGCCTTTATCTTCCACAGATATTTTATCTTCACATATCTCACTATTCTTTAAATCATGAATTTTCTTTTTTTCACCTACAAACTCCTCAATGTCACCGATAAAAAAACTATCTGTTGAAACAATTTCATATAATTCATAAATAAATTCCGCCCCCTCCCTGTCCTCATGCTCCACTGCCCTCATAAGTTCTTCCGTCATATCTTTCAACTGTTTTCTATATGATATATCATGGTCCGGAAAAATACAGAAAGCAAACTCCCTAAACTTTCTTTTAGTATATATAAGCTCCATTTTAAACATAATTGAATCAAATGATATAAGATATTTTTTACAACTTTTTGCAATCTGTATAACCGCAGTATATATGCGACACAGCTCATTATACCCAACGCTTTTTATATTTATCGCATCTTTCATGGAAATCATATCTTTTATATCATAATACAGACAAAATTTATCATCCATATATCTAATGTCATATGTAAGCACTCCCGGTATCTTGTTATTTTTAAGCATTTTCAGTTCTATCGTTTCATTTTCTGCTGTTTCACTGTCCACATCATCAATCTCATACACAATATATGAACCAAATGCACCATCTTTTTTTTCATATTTAACCATAATTTTTATTTTCACCTCCAAAAGCCATTTGCAGCTTTTTACTGCTTAGTATTTTTTCTCCAAAGCATACTTTCCGGTTTCAATTTCAAGCATCTTGTTTTTAAGCAGATTTTGTTTTTCTTTTTCATAAAGTAAGCTATAACGGGAATATTCATATTCGCAACAGCATTTGCCTTAGCTGTCACATACTTAATACCAACATTGCAATCCGCATTTTTGACTTTTAGGACTATTAAATTTTTTGATACCTTTTCTTTATAGCCTGTTACGGTATTTACTTTTTTTCCTAACGAACTCTCAGCACTTTTCTCAATCTTTTCTGCTAAATTGTCAGTAACTACATTCCTGCCAGATACATTTTCATTCTGCGCAGCACTCAACACTACTGTCCTTAGATTTTCCTGCAAAACCACTTTATCATGCAGAAAAAAGAGCATATACATGATTGCAAAGACAATACCCAGTATCATTGGAACAATAAAAGCTGCTTCAACCGTGTAATTACCTGATATATCATATTTTTTAATCATTTTTCTTTTTTTGCCTACCTCCTCATATTCAACAGATGTATCTTCTTTCTGATTTACATCCTTACATTTTTCAACAGATATATCTTCTTTCTGATTTGCATCTTTACATTTTTTATAACTTCTCATATTTTTATTATTATAATCAATCTTTTCCAATAACCCTCCCCCTGTCAAACCATAAAGCTGCTTACATATGCCATAAAAATAAACGGTACCAGCGGTATTTCATATTTTTTTTCTTTTCTTTTAACTATCACAAGATATAATGCAGCAAAAAACGCAAACATCACCGACATAAAAATAATGTAAAAAGCTTTTTCCATGCCCACAAAACACACAATACATGAATACAGTAAGGCATCTCCCATGCCGATTGCTCCTTTTGAAACAAAAGATAATGCCGCAAATAAAGCAGCCGCAAACAAACCTGCTGTAATATTATGAATACTGATGTTTTTTTCAATAAATCCACAAATCATAAGCATACAAAAAAATAATATCAGCACTCTTATATCAACCGTTCTTTTTATAATATCCGTTATCATACATATAGCAAGACATAATCCAAGTAATATCGTTACTGCCATATATCTATCCCCTTTCCATACATTTATTGCACTCTGACATTCCTCCTACTTTCGATTTTTTTACCTTTTTTATATTTCTTTTTATTCCTGAACAATGTCCTGACATATGATACCGGTTTCCATAATCTGTTATGTAAATATAAGTCCCTACAGTTTTAGAGTATTTTAAACAATGCTCACATCTTTTGTATTTCCCTCCTGAAAGATTTCTCATTCCGTCAATTTTATCTGCAAAAACTCTCTTTACACTCGGTTTTAAATATGTGCAGTCAGAATGTGTATGATAGACTTTGCCTGTCTCCGTTATATAAACATCTTCATCCCCTGCCGTTTCATCAGTCAGCATACTTTTTCCAGCATACTCACTCACAACCATCTGGTGGTAAAAATTCTGTCCAAACCCTGCCATTCCAAATGGAACTTTCTTTTTGTATTTCATATAACAGACCTTATATCCGCCTTTATCTGTCCAGTTTATTATATTTTTACCATTTAAAAACGAAGCTATATTATCTGTAAGCATTCTGATTTTTTCATATGAATATTCAGATTTGTCCGAATTATTTTCATTGGTATCATGACTGTATATCGCATATCTGTCTGCTGCATCATACAATTTTGCATAATTTTCATTTATTCCAAATAGAATATTAAATTCATACAACAATGAAAACAACACCAGAAAAAATATAGGAACACAAAATGATGCTTCAACCGTAATTGATGCTTTTATATTTTTATCCATATCTGTGACTAACGCTCACCTGCCTTCTAAATTTTTTATACTTCAAATCCTT
>ERZ780202.1617-NODE-1617-length-11611-cov-4.325372_pt1 | contig 11611 bp, 6 predicted proteins | sample MGYA00510978_ERZ780202 | MGnify/ENA primary metagenome ERZ780202 (study PRJEB29588, sample SAMEA2155689) | human gut metagenome | biome: human gut; feature: human-associated habitat; material: faeces | place: Denmark | collected 2008/2010 ...
CCATAACAGCAATGATAAAATCAATAATACCTTTCTTTAACTCGCCCCATGGTGATGAAGATGCATCGTCAAGGTAGCCTGAAAGCATAGCGGCAAGTACAAGTATAAGATATATGATAATCTCCGATGTAAGGTTAACGAAAAGCATGCATGTTATCGTGAATACAAGTATAAAGATTATACCGGCGCCACGGGGCTTTCCAACTGACTTTGAGCCGTTGGTCCGCCGTCTCTTGGAAGTATATTCTTTCCCATATATATTGCAAGGCATGTTACTGCAAATGCAAATAATATGCTGGCAAATGTAACTACATTTATGTAGCTGGGACTTATCAGGTAATAAATCATAATAATTCTCCTTAAAATATAAACTTTTATATAAAAACCAGTATACTTATGATAAGTTTATGCAATTATGATGTCAAGTGTAAGATTGAAGTTAATTCTAAAATAGCACGTATGTTTTACGGCTGGAAATTATAAATTGAATAAAAATGACCGATTGTCAAAAAAATCAATAGTATTTAATCTAATGTTATGGTAAAATACAGCTATACAAATGCGTATGTGACCTGATAATATTTTTAGTAGTGCTAAGAGATATAATGGCAGCATATAATAGGTAATAGTGTGCCGATATGAGTAAAACAGGATTAGGCTATTTAAGTTAGGTATCAGGTAATATTAAGTGGAAGGGCGGAGTTATATGGCTATGGCTGATGTATTGAATTATGATGAGGTATGCATAAGTGAATTGGATGCTTATCTTTTTGGACAGGGAACTCATTACGAAATATACAATAAGATGGGTGCTCACGTTGCAAAGAAAGATGGTAAGTCAGGTGTTTATTTTGCTGTATGGGCACCAGCGGCTAAGGATGTTTATGTAATAGGTGAGTTTAACGACTGGAAAGCCTATGGATATGACATGAAGAAGATATCAGATGGCGGCATATATGAGCTGTTTATAGAAGGTGCGAAGAAAGGTCAGATGTATAAGTATCTGATTATCGGGCAGAACGGGGAGGCTATATATAAGGCAGACCCATATGCGAATGCGGCACAGTTAAGACCGGAAACAGCTTCTATAGTAGCTAATCTTAACGGATTTAAGTGGACAGATAATGCATGGGTTGAGGCTAAGAAGAAGGAAGACCACTTAAAAGCACCTATGTCGATATACGAGTGTCATCTTGGCTCATGGAAGAAGCAGGAGGATGGCACAGAAGACGGATATATTAATTACAGGGATATTGCACCAGAGCTTGCTGAGTATGTATCTGATATGGGTTATACACACATTGAGCTTATGGGTATTGCTGAGTATCCGTTTGATGGTTCATGGGGTTATCAGGTAACAGGGTATTATGCGCCAACAGCAAGATATGGAACACCTGAGGACTTTATGTATTTTGTTAATTATATGCACAGCAAGAAAATCGCAGTCATTCTTGACTGGGTTCCTGCACATTTTCCAAAGGATGCGCATGGACTTGCCAACTTTGATGGAAGCTGCGTATATGAGTATGCTGACCCAAGAAAGGGAGAACATCCTGACTGGGGTACGAAAGTATTTGATTATGGTAAGAATGAAGTGTCTAACTTCCTTATTGCTAATGGTATGTTCTGGGTGGACAAGTTCCATATTGATGGATTAAGAGTGGATGCGGTTGCTTCTATGCTGTATCTTGATTACGGCAGAACAGAGGGCAACTGGGTGCCTAACAAGTACGGTGGTAATGGCAATCTTGAAGCTATGAGCTTCTTAAAGCACTTTAACAGTATGATGAAGAAACGTTTCCCACAGGCAGTTACTATAGCAGAGGAGTCAACAGCATGGCCTATGGTAAGTGGTGACCCTGACAACGGAGAGTGTCTCGGATTTACATTTAAGTGGAACATGGGCTGGATGCACGATTTCCTTGAATATATGAAGCTGGATCCTTACTTTAGAAAGTTTAATCACGGTAAGATGACATTTTCTTTGATGTATGCATACAGTGAGAACTTTATACTTGTTCTTTCACATGATGAGGTTGTTCATCTTAAGTGTTCTATGCTTGGAAAGATGCCGGGCGACAGAGAGGACAAGTTTGCCAATCTTAAGCTTGCCTATGCTTATATGTGCGGACATCCTGGCAAGAAGTTACTTTTCATGGGACAGGAGTTCGGTCAGTGGAATGAGTGGAGTGAAAAGAGAGCACTCGACTGGTATCTGTTAGAGGATGATTCGCATAAGGAGTTAAAGGATTTCACAAAGGCATGTCTTATTCTTAATAAGAAGTACAGATGTCTTTACGAAACTGATTACAGTCCTGAGGGCTTCCGTTGGATTAATGCCAACGATAAGGATAACAGTGTATTTTCATTTATAAGAATAAGTCCTGATAAGAAGAGGCATCTTTTATTCGTGTTTAACTTCACTCCGGTTGAACGTCCTAACCACAGAATTGGCGTTCCAGTAAAGGGAAAGTACAAGCTTGTTCTTGGTGATGATATGAAGAACCAGAAGAAGACTCTTACAAGTGTGAGAGGTGAGTGCGATGGATATAAGGAATCACTTCTTATTGACTTACATAGATATGGCATAGCTGTATATGAATTCAATGGTGATGTGAACGCACATAAGCCAACTAATATTTAAGGAGCGCAAGCAATGAGCAGTGCCGGACGAAAGCCTGACAGTCAAGAAAAACGGCAGCTTTTCTGGACATGTACGGCAGAGTGAATAAATTATGCTATAATGAGCATAGAGAAAGAAGCTGATTATACATATATGAATAATAATGGGACAGGGTATGATTAAAATACGGCTGTCCCGTTTTTTGATTCATTACATTCTGAGGATTTTGTCAGAAGCGGGATGAAATTTTTAATCTGACCATTTGCAGACATAGATTAAATATTTTGTGTGATATGACCGAAATATATGATAACAGGGTCAAAAGGTCTAAGCCCACATGAGCTTGCTCATAAATGGGTAAAAGACCTTATTATAGAAGTAATCAGCACTAAAAAATAGTTTAACAAGCACATAAGACTACAAACACGGAGGTTAATAAGGAATATATGTCAGTTTCAGTATATGCAGGAGATTTTAATAAAGGAAACGTAAAAAACGGGGTTAATGCAGGAACTTCCATTAATTATAAGGAAAATAACGCTGCCAAAGCATACGGAGTGAGTGGCAATTATGGCGGAGTTGTCGTGTCAGGCGGACAGGATAACAGCAGACTTAGGGATAATACATATGAGTCACTTTTAAAGGAAGCAGAGGATGTAAAACAGCAGATTATGGACTCTGCCAAGACAGCACAGATAAGCTTTAAGGCACTTGTCAAGAAGCTTTCAGGAATGGAGTCGGTTGATATATCGGGGGATGGATTTAATATTATGGATTCGTCACCAGATGAGATGGTGTCTATTATAGATAAGATAAGAATAGAGCTTGCCATGCATTCAGATGATTATGTGGCTTATGGTACAGGTGTAAGTAAGAGTGCCATAGAGCAGGTGGCAGGTAGTGCAGGAGTGTCTGCTGACGTAGTGGAAAGGCTTAGCGGCGCAGGAGTAAGTCTTGATGAAGATACATTAAAGCAGGCGCAGTCAGCTCTTGATCAGGCAGCGGCTATAGGAGAGCTCTCAGAGAAGGCAAAGTACTATATGATAGCCAACGACATAGCACCTACTATAGATGGTATATATAAGGCAGAAATGTCTGTTGCAGGTATGCCACAGTCAAGTGGTTATGAAATATCATTTCAGGAGTTTAATGCGATGAGACCTCAGATAGAGTCGCTTATAACAAAATCAGGTCTTACGGTTAATCTTCAGAACCTTAATAACGCACAGGACCTTATCAACAATAATATTCCTGTTACAGAGAAGACACTTAAGTTCAAGTCTATGCTTGATTCACTTAAGGTGGATGACCTTGGAACACAGGAAGGACAGAGCAGGGTGCTTGATAAGATAGCAGACCAGATGGCGATAGGTGGGGATGCTTACGATACACCTCTTACCAACGACCCATCTATATGGGAAAATGTAAAGTCAGCCATAGTTACATTGGCAGATGCAAGCTATGATGATATTGTAAATGTAATATCATCTGGAAAAGCATTTACAATATCAAGTCTTAAAGTCGTTATGCAGGTAGGATGGAGTATGGATGACACAGCTAATGTAGGTCAGGCAGGTGCAGCAGCACAGCAGGCATACGTTAATCAGCCGGTTATGGCACAGCAGCCAGTGTATGCAGGACAGGCAGGTGCAGGACAATACGGTTCATATATGCAGACAAGCGGTGGTGCAGGACAGGTAGGTCAGTATGGCGGATACCAGTACAGCCCGGAAAAGGCATACAATACACTTCTTGAGGCAAGAATGTTACTTACAGCAGGTTCAGGTATCGTACTTGAAAGAAATAACACACCACTTCTTTATACACCTATTGATGAACTGACTGATAAGTTAAAGACTATGGAGGCAAATGGTTCAACATATGCAGGAAATATGCAGATGTACAATGACGTGCTGGATGTAAGAAAAGCGCTTTATGATATTGAGATAGCACCAGCACAGATGTATCAGAAGCTTATGAACAGCGACCCATACAAGCTTAGTATTTCTATGGTGTCTAATGTTGCAAGCAGCTTAAGAAGCAGATATGCGCAGGCTATTGGTACTTATAAGACTGTTGGAACACAGGTAAGGGAAGACCTTGATGATTCTATGCTTAAGGCAGTCAATAACAGTGCCGGTGGAATTATGGAAAGACTTGAGCTGGAGAATACACAGGAAAACAGGGATGTTATAAAGCTCCTTGCTTCTAACAACATTGACATAACCAGGGATTCAGTAGAAAGAGCAAGAAAGATATATTCAACTCTTAATAATCTTATCAATAACATGAAGCCTGAAACAGTTGTAAAGATGATAGATTCAGGTATCAATCCAATGGATACAGATATATGGACTGTTAACGATTATCTTAGCAGAATGAATCAGGGTGCAACTAAGGATAACGAGGAGAAGTACTCAAGATTCCTTTATAAGCTGGATAAAACAGGTGGAATTACTGAAACAAAGAAGAAACAGTTCATAGGTATCTACCAGATGATGAATATATTTACAAGAGATGCTGGTGTATGTGCCGGAGCACTTATGAAGCAGGGTAAAGAGATTACTATGGGTAATCTTATCAGTGCTTACACAAGCCGCAAACATTCAGGAATAGATGTGACTATTGATGATACAGTTGAATTCACTAAAGAAGATAAAGATATGGTAAGTTACTTTGAGTCTTTATTTGCAAAGTCACAGCAGTATATCACACCTAATACATTGAAAGAATCGGACATTGATATGCCGATTGAAGACCAGCATGTAGAACATTTTGCAGAAAATCTTGCTGAGAATTATGATGAAGAGCTTGAAAAGCAGTTAGACAGCAGCTATATAAAGGATGTGACACAGAAGGCAGCAGATGCCGATGCAGAAGTCACAAGAGAGTTAAGAAGAGCCGGAATTAATGAGAATATCGGTAATATTAATGCTGTAAATGAACTTCTTGCAACTGGAGAACTTATGGCATATACAAGAGCGCTTAAGGGCAAGGGAATTGGAAGTGCAGAAGCTGCCAGAGATAAGAACAGTACAGAGGCGGCTGCGTTTATTGACAGTAAGGAGAAGCTTTCAGAAGTATTATCAGGAAGAGAAAAGCTTGAAGCACTTTACACTAATCTTGAAGAGGCAGCAGGTGATGAACTTGAGGAGGCTATTGAGAGTTCACTTACAGATACAGAGGAAGTTCCTGTTGACTATGATACATTTGAAGAATTAAGAATAAGTAACCGACAGATAAGATATATAAGTAATCTTGCAAGAAAAAATGACTACCGTATACCATATGTAAAGGATGGAAAGGCAGGTCTTATTAATCTTACATTCCTTTCAGACAGTAAGGATAAGGGAAAAATATCTATTAAAATGAATACTTCAGCTTATGGAGAATTATCTATTGAGGCGAAGGTTAATGGAAAGGATATGAGTATATTTGTAAAGCAGGATGCCAATACAGTACATCCCGATGATCACAGCATATATAAGAGCTTTGGTGAGCTTGAAACAGCCCTTAAGAGCGGTCACAATATGGACAGTGTAAGGATTAACACAGTAAGAGTGCCAGATGTTAATTATGTTACTTATGAGAATTCGGGAGCATCTGTTCCAGCGGATGAGCTGTACAGAATAGCGCAGACCGTTACAGGAGTATTCTTTGGTAAGTAATAACCTGATTAAAGAATTAACTATAACTACCGATATAAGATATATGAGTTCAATCACGGAGGATTGATAATGTCAGTATAGCAGGGAAGCAGTATAAGATATTTGCGCCGTAGTGTGCGCGGGAACGAGGAATAAATATGAGAATTAACACTAATATATCAGCCATTATATCAAATAATGCATTACAGAAAGCGCAGAATTCTTTATCTGACTCTATCCAGAGACTTTCATCAGGATATAAGATAAACAGTTCCGCAGATGACCCTGCCGGATGTGCCATATCAGAAAAGATGAGAATTCAGATAAGAGGTCTTCAGCAGGCGAATAATAATACTACAGATGGTGTATCTGTGCTCAACACAGCAGAAGGTGCTATTGTAGAGATACAGTCTATGCTCACACGTCTTAAGGAGCTTACAGTACAGGCAGCCAATGATGTTAACTCGGATGATGAGCGTTCTGCCATACAGCAGGAGATTGATAATGTCAATCAGGAAATAGACAGAATATCAGAACAGACAGAATTTAACACACAGTCACTTATCAATGGTAATCTTTCAAGAAGAGTATATTCAGATACTCAGGGAGTAAACCAGCTTTCAATATCAGATGGCTATAAAGCAGGGATATATGGAATTACAATAACACAGGATGCAAGACAGGCTGTAGCAGTATGCGGACAGATAACTATGACAGCTGCAGATACTATCACTAAAGACCAGGAGGGCACTATATCTGTTAATGGATATAAGATAGGCATAGAAGAGGGAGATACTCTTGATACTATTATGGATAAGTTAGTATCAGGTGTCAATCTTACAGGTGGCAAGGCATTTGCAACAGCAGATGCTGCTAATAATACAAAGACTAATGGAACAGATTATGCAGGTTACACAGCCTCTTCAACATATACAGGAAGCAGTCTTGTTATAATGACAAACCAGTACGGAAGAGATCAGAAGCTTGATATTACATGCAGTAATGAACAGCTTGCAGGACTTCTTGGATTAACAGATGCATACGATGCAGATGGAAGCGGCGAAGGCATACATGCAGAAGGAAGCGATGTTATTGCTGAATTTGCACAGGAGACAGATGAGAATGGTAACGCAACAGGTAGCAGAGTTGGCTTCGGTGATTCAGCAGTTCTTTCTACTAATGGTACAAAGGTTACTGTAAAGGATGTTAATAACAAAGAATTCGTTATGGATATTCCAGGTAATGTTGCAGGAACAGTATTTGATGATTCAGTAGGCGCAAAGCAGAGCGGAAAGTCATTGCCATCCGGTGGTACACCAACTGATATCAATCAGGAGGTTACAGATGTAGGAACTATGAGCATACATGTAGGTGCGAATGAAAATCAGGTTATCGTGCTTGATATTCCGCCAATAACTACATATACAATAGGAACAGATAACATTAATGTTATGACAAGCTATACATCACAGTTAGCAATAGCATCTGTAGATACTGCTATTAATTATGTCAACTCAGTACGTTCAAAGATTGGTGCATATGAAAACAGATTTGAGCATACTACTAATAACCTTGAGGTATCAGAGGAAAATGTAACTAAGGCATTATCAGCCAAGATTGATACAGATATGGCAGAAGAGATGACAGAATATACATCACAGACAGTACTTACACAGGCTGCTACATCTATTCTTTCACAGGCTAACCAGAGACCTTCAGAGGTGTTACAGCTTCTTCAGAACTAGAATTAATGTAAGTATGTCATTTATGGGGCATATAAAGCATAAGGTTACAGGAATGGGGATTATATGGATAATGATATGATAAAAACCTATTCATATAGAATATCACAGGCTACAAGGTCGCAGCTTGTTGTTATAACATATGATATTGTGATAGATTATCTTAGTGAGGCGGTCCAGAAGGATGACGGCGGGTTCAAGGAAAGCCTTCATATGGCTATGAGAGGAATAGACCAGCTTATCACGGGACTTGATATGAAATATGATGTGTCTGTACAGCTATATCAGTTATATAATTATATGAAAAGGTCACTTATAAATGCACAGGTTTCGTGTGACCATGAAAAGGTTAATGAAGTATCAGGACTTATGAAAAAGCTGAGAGCTTCATTCTTAGAGGTAAGCAGGCAGGATACATCAGAGCCGCTTATGAAGAATACAGAAAAAGTATATTCTGGCCTTACATATTCAAGATACGGAGCTAACGAGATGGCACAGGATACTCTTGGAAACAGAGGATATAAGGCATAAAAATAGGTCATCCACTTTATATATGGTGGATGACCTTATTTTTATTACAGGGTGTCAAAGCTGTAATACATTTGGACTCTGACATCACGAGAAGCTTCTATTGTAAATAATACTAATTATGCGCGGTTTTTCTTAGCTGCATAACCTGCTGTGCATATGCCAGATACAGCTGCTAAAGCAAGAACTGCGTATAAGTAAACATTATATGAGTCAGCAGTCTGTACAGATGTTTCAGAAGCTGTAGAGCTGTCAGCAGAAACAGAAGAAGCTTCTGTAGAAGCATTTGCAGAATTATCTGTAGAAGCATCTGTAGCAGAAGAATTATCTGCTGTAGTGCTGTCTTCTGTAGAGCCGCTATTATCAGCATCGTTCTTAGTATTATCAGATGGTGTATTAGTATTATCATCAGAAGCATTATTCTTAGCATCTGCAATAGCCTTTACCTCTGCTGATACATCGAAAGGATTAGCCTTTCCTTCGAGCGCATAAAGATAAGTTACAAGACCTATCATAGCATCCTGACTTGCGTATGTTGATATCTTTTCAGGATTGTAATAATCTTCTATAGGAGTGTATGCACCCTCTATCTTATCAGACTTAAAGTTAGCAACAAATCCCTTATATGTAGTAGCTGCAAATGCTGCATCACCATACTGTGCCTGCATAGCAAGTGCAAGTGCTGTAGAGTCAGAGTTAAGTGAACCCCAGCTTGTTATAGTTCCGTCTTCCGGATTAGCAAGGCTTGTTGTGTAAGCTGTTGCGCCGTCAATCTGTTTCTTAACTTCAGCATCAGTCTTATAGAGACTTGCGAAGAAAGGAAGTACAGTACCATTGTTATCAGCGCTGTGTCCCCAGTAATCAATACCGCTGTTATCTGTGCAGAGTGCAAGTAAAGCTGTCTTAGTTACAGCAACAGCATTATCAGCATTAGTAAGACTGTCCTTGTAAGAAGCGATGGCAGCGTAGTAAGCACCTAAAAGATATGGGTTAAGATTATTAGTGAGCTCATCTGAAGTAGCATTTGCAATAATGTTATCAAAAGCAGCGACAACATTAATTCCGTTATAATCAGCAGCATCCTTGTCAAGAACAGCAAGTGTTAAAAGAAGGTATGCATAGTTGGAATAAATGTCATTTGCAAATGAGCTTGCATTTTCAAGGTTAAGTGTTCCATCAGCATTAAGAAGTGCATCTACACTCTTAAGATATGCATCAGCCTGTACAGAACAATCATATCCTGAACGTACAGAAAGAATAAGGTTTCTTGATGCATTGTAAAATGTACTTGTGTTTGAGATGTCTGTGAAATCAGTGTTATCCATAAGGAACCTGGCTGTAGCCTTAGCTTCTGTTCTGACTTCACTAGCGGATACTGTGTCAGTACCGGCTGTTGTTACAGTAGAATCTGCCATAGCTGGAACAACGCTCATGCATATGAGGCATGCTGCAATGACTAATGAGCAGATTCTCTTTCTTAAAGTATTCATATATCCTCCTTACCAGACTCTCACCAGCTGGCGTGTAATATTATTGTGCAGTAAATATCCTGACTTGCCGCTTACGGTTAACAAACCTGCCATATCTTTGCCTTCCCATGTACAGAATATAGCTATATATTGAGGGAATACCATTATATACTGAATATATAGTAAATCTGCTTACAGTGGCGTAATAAAGATATGTATCGGCATACAGTAGAGTGAGCTGTTATGGATTCTGACCATATTCCTTACTGCCGTATAGATTGTACAGTCAGAGTAAGGAATATGTCAAGAAATATTGATATTAGAACTTTAGATTTCTTTTTGAATAATGATTGCGTCTGTTTCTTGGAGAAGTTCTGTTCTTACAAATATAAACGATAATAAATACACCAGCGGCAGCCCCAAGTACTATCCATATATTTACTTTCAGGCAGCGCTTAGGAGAAAGTGACGTGTTTTCTTCTTCGTTGCTAAGATAAGGAAGCTGGCTGTCTTTAATGGCATTACCTGAGGATATAGTTAAAGTTGTGGCTCCGACAGTGTTATCGCCGTACTTATAGTTAAGCTTTGCAGTAAGCTTGTCATCATTGTTTGTTATGTCATAGTCAGTGTTTACATCCATAGTTACATCAGAAGTAGAGCCGGTAGTAGGAATAGTTATAAATGATGCACTAAGGTTAAAAGCAAGCTTTGACCTGCCAAAAACATCTGAAGAATAGTAATTATCAGTTGAGAACAGTGAGCTTATCTGTGAGTCAGAAGTAGTTGACTTCTTGAAGTTGTTAAAGCCCCAGTCAAACAGTGTTCTCGTATCTGTGTAACGGATTGTATCATCAGGTGAGCGGAATACAACGCATATAAGTCGCATACCATCTTTTTCTGCAAATGTTACGAGTGTCATAAGTGATTCGTCAGTAAATCCGGTCTTTCCACCCTTACAGTATTCATAGTAAAATTCGCGGTCTTTAAGCATTTTATGACGATGTCTTATAGTACGCTGTGCCGACATATTGGTAGCCGGAATAGTATATGATGATGAAGTTGAGTCGATATTAACAAAGGAGGCATTGTTGTAGCAGCCTCTTGCAATCATCGCCATATCATATGCTGTTGTGTAGTGGTTGGAATTGTATAATCCGCTTGGATTGGCAAAGTGGGTGTTTATGGCACCAAGCTCCTTCGCCTTGTTATTCATCATATCAACAAATGCATCGGCCGTTCCTGCAACCTGTTCAGCAAGTGCATAAGCTATCTCATTGGCTGAATATAATAAAAGTCCGTATAATGCCTGCTCAACGGTAATCTGTTCTCCAGCCTTCATACTAAGATTGGCATCCTCATATGGGTTGACAGAATTTGCGGCGTTAGTTGAAATAGTCATTGTATCGCTTAGGTTACAGTTTTCAATAGTAAGAAGACCAGTAAGAATTTTGGTTGTGGAAGCAGGATAACACTTGCGGTAGGCATCCTTTTCGTAGAGTATGGAGCCTGTATCGGCATCTATAAGAATGGCACTTTCGCATGTTATGGAAGGTGCATCAGGCCATGCGGCAGATGTGTCAGTGCTTCCAGTTGCGGCAGCTA
>ERZ780202.1618-NODE-1618-length-11606-cov-4.021816_pt1 | contig 11606 bp, 10 predicted proteins | sample MGYA00510978_ERZ780202 | MGnify/ENA primary metagenome ERZ780202 (study PRJEB29588, sample SAMEA2155689) | human gut metagenome | biome: human gut; feature: human-associated habitat; material: faeces | place: Denmark | collected 2008/2010 ...
ACAAGGGAAAAGGATACATATATAGAATTTTCAATGGCGGGAAGCCTTGAAAATACGGGAAAGTTAAGAGAGTTAATAGATAAATTCCAGTTTGTAGGGATGACATGAAAAATGAAGTTTAAGGAACAGAGCTTTACCCTGTTTGCCTATACAAATTATATGGCAATTCAAGGTTCTCACAGGCTCGAACCACTAGATTTTAAGGGAAAAGGTGCTTTCACCATTTCCTTGTACAATAGGGGGTGAGTATGTTTTTTGTTGAACAACCAAGCAATATAGAAACTGTCGCATTATTGACTAAAATATAGAATAATATAATTAATTTAGTTAGAAAGTAGTGCAATGAATAACATGAAATATATTCAGATTTTGGAGACGGAACGATGAAAAAAAGAAGTACAACCGTAGTGATAGTTACATTAACACTAATAATGACATTTATGGAAATGACCGCTTTGCCATCAGTGTTATTTTGCAATGTAAAAATTAAGGACATCAACCCGATTTATATTACATTGATGTTGAATTTTTTATTGGCTTTCGCAATTTGTTGGATATGCAAAAAGATTTTTATAAAAGATTGGGAGTTTGGTTTAAAGTTTAAAGGAGTTTTATCGGGACTAAAAAAATATGGATTACCTGCGGTAATTGCGACTGCATTAGTTACAATTGCTTTCTGTATCGGATTGACACCATTCGATAACAAGCCAACAATATGGAAAGTTATTGTTGAAGGCATTGTATATTACATAGGTGTTGGCATTATGGAAGAACTGTATTTGAGAGGTTTATTGCAGAATATTATTAAAATATGGTTTGGAAAGAGAAAAAATGCAACATTATATGCAATTTTAATTTCCTCTGTATTATTTGGTTTAGGACATATTTTTGGAGCTTTGGGACAGCCAATTGTGACAATAATAGCCAAAACAGTTTGGGCAACTGCACTTGGCATTTATTTCGGGGCAGTTTATGCTGTAAGTAAAAACCTTTGGGTTTCAATTATACTACATTTAATAATAAATCTATGTGGTATTCCGTTTTGCTTTTCAACAAGTAATCAGTACCCGACAATAGCTTTGATAACTTGTCTTGTGTCTTACATTTTACTTGCAATTTACGGTACATATATTGCAATAAAAAATAATGTGTAGTATTAATACTTGAAACTTTCAGTTTGCAAAAATGAAAGCAGAGATTTTAATTGCAGTAAATTTGCCTATACAAACAATAAGGCATATCAAACTTGTAACTGGCTTGATGCCCCAGATTTTAAGAAGAAAGGTGCGTTCCACCATTCCCTTGTACAATAGGGGGGTGGGTATGTTTTTCGTTGAACAACCGAGGCATGTTGAGTATGGGGTTTCGATGCCGAGAAAAGCGCAGTAAATCGGGGTATGTGGCTTAACGGTGCGGTTTGTGAAAGGAGTTTACAATGATAATTTACTGTATGAGTGATATCCACGGTTGCCTTGCGGAATTTGAGAACGCACTTTCACTTGTTCTCGATAATATAGAACAGGGCAAGGCGAAGCTCGTTCTTCTCGGCGATTATATCCACGGCGGTCCGGATAACCGTGGTGTTCTGGACAGGATAATGAAGCTCCGGGAACGTTTCGGTTCGGACAGAATTATTGCTCTGCTCGGCAACCACGATGAATGGGTAGTCAACGGATCATCAACCATAAGCAACAATTCTGTATATGCCCGTATAGAAGAGTGGGAGGATGAGAGCGATGATGACGAGTATATCAACTGGCTTTCTTCCCTTCCGCTGTATTATGTGGAGGGAAACACGATTTTCGTTCACGCCGGTATTGATGAAGAAGCGGGTGATATGTGGGAATGGGAAACATCGGAAGATGTTTTCACCTCAAAATATCCCGCTGAAACCGGCAAAATCGAGGGGCTTGATATGAAAGTAGTCGCAGGTCATGTCGGCACCGCCGAAATATCCGGCGACAAGTTCTTCCACGACATTTATTTCGACGGAGAATCTCACTATTACGTAGACGGCACTGTTCTCGACAGCGGAGTTATTCCGGTACTTATGGTAGATACGGAAAATGATAAGTATTATCAGGTGACAGACTCGGGTAAACGGCTGATTGAACCTTACGAAGAATAAGGCTTAAGGAACGATCAAATAAAAGGGCAAGGGGCGGATATGCGGAAGTGGTGTGACTGTGGGCGGGAGATATATATTCAAAACGTCATATTACAAATGAAAATGAAGCAGCAAAAATGTATGCAATTATAAAGCAGGCAAACGGACAATCATATACGTGAATGGTTTTCGGATATTATTGCCCGGTACAATCTCAAGATGGTTATGATCGCTATCTTGAAAGTATTCACAATCAGTTTTATATCACGATGCTTAACAAATGTAATCCTACAGACTGAACAGGCGGAACACTTCGATAATATTGCAATCGGTCACAAAATGTGGTATACTATCGTGTAATAAACAGAAATATGTAAAAGAGGCTTCACCTTGACTAATTTCAATAAATCAGAGTATATCACAATAATAAGTGAGCGGCGGAAAGTGGTGATTTCCGTCGGCTCTATACTATATATAGTAATGGAAGGCAAATCAGCCGAGATACACCTGTCGGACGGAAAGATACATAAAACAAGAATGACCTTTGCAACTCTTGAAGAGATGCTGGGTGACGGTTTTATCAAGGCACACAGAGGATGTATCGTATCCGCTATGGCTATTCACGAAATATCCGATATGATAGACCTTGTAAACGGCGAAAAGCTCGAATATGCACGCCGCAGGAAGAATGCCATAATCGAAAGCCTGCAGACGAGCAGAAAAAGGATAATAAAAGGCTTTGATCATGACGGTGTGCCGGATACCGAAGAGCAGTATCACGACTATTATCGCTCCTTTGATGCTATGCCGTTTGCGTTTACCGATATTGAGATGATATTCAACGATGAGTGTAAAGCGGTCGACTGGATATTCCGCTATGCAAACGAAGCGCTTGCAAGGCTGGAAAAGCTCCCGCTCGAAAAGCTGATCAGTCGATCATTCGGTACACTGTTCAGCAATATGGACGCTAAGTGGCTGAAAGGATATGAGCGTGCCACGCTTTACGGCGAAACGCTCGAGCTTATGGACTACAGCCCCGAGATAGATACGCATCTTAAGGTAATATGCTTTCCTACCTTCAAGGGACATTGCGGATGTATCCTGTTTGACGTTGATAAGATATGGTTTGAACAGCACAGCGATGATTCCGTAAAGACATTGGCAAGATATTACGCAAAGCTACCGAATAACAAGTAAAATAGCCGGATCTATGCCGCCCGTCAGGGCGGCATTTCAGCTTGTAGAAAAAGTATGTTTGGTTACAAAATGAAGCGCTGCACAGTTCAGTTTATATCTCCCCGAACTCCTCTAGCCTCTGCATAATTTCCTTGCTTCTGTCATTAAACAACAGAGCCTTGTTATGCTCGTAATACTCCTTACAGCCAAACTCGGAAATAAATCTCGCCGTGTGGCTGTTTGCAGTAAGCTCAGTTACAAGTATCAGCATTTCCTGTCCGTCGGTGTACACGTCATTGCAGAAAATAAATGCGTTTGACATCTTATCCTGTGCCGTTTTTGCCGAAATTTTAAGCTCAGACACAAGACTGTCATATCTGTTTCTGATATCTGCAAACGCCGTTTTTCCGTCCTTGCCGACTGTGAGCGCAGTCATATTCTCAAGCTGTGATATTGCTCTTGCAAGTGTTTTCTGACGTGATACGGAAATGCTTGACGACTGCTTGCCGTTTTCAAGCTCCTTTTTCTTTACCGCTATAAGCTCATTCATCAGCTTTTCTGCGGAAATATCGCTGTCATGCGTTCTCAGTTTGAATTCTTTCAGCGTTACAAGCGTTTCACGGAGCATATCCTCGCCGTCCGTGACCTGCTTTGCCGATGCCGTAACACTGTCAAGGATAAGTCCGAGCAGGGATAAACGCTCGTCAAACTTTGCGTTTTTAGCCCTGTCTTTTATGCTGTCACTTGCATTGCCGCTGAGTATCTCGTCTATCTGATAGTCGCTCCTGTACTTATTGAACAGGTCGTAATATGCCGCAAAGCTTCTCGCTGTCCTGTCGTGCTGTATGTACTGACGAATAAGCTTTATGTCGACCTTAATATTATTCTTCTCGTACAGGGTTATCATCTGCGATAGGTCTTCCCAGCCTCTCGCCGTAACGAACGATTTTCCGTCAACCGTACTTTCTATGCGGTAAAAATCCGCTTTCTTAATTTCAAGATAGGTAAGCACAGAGGCATGAACGCCTGCCCTGTAAGCATACTCTTTCCACGCCGTAAAATCAGGCTCGATGTCAATTCTTTTCAGCCTGTCCCACGTTACAATATCAAACTCACGGACGGAATTATTATATTCAGGCGGATTACCGGCAGTAACTATTATCCAGCCGTCAGGCACTCTGTGTCTGCCGAAAACCTTGTATTGCAGGAACTGGAGCATAATCGGAGCAAGCGTTTCGGACACGCAGTTTATCTCATCGAGGAACAATATGCCCTCTTTTACACCCGTGTTTTCCATAAGGTCATACACTGCCGAGATGATTTCCGACATAGTGTACTCCGACACGTCATATTCCTTACCGCCGTAATTCTTGTGTACAATGAACGGCAGTCCCAGTGCGGATTGCCTTGTGTGGTGCGTCATGGAGTACGACAGCAGACCTACTCCCATTTCCGACGCTACCTGCTCCATTATTGCAGTCTTGCCTATTCCGGGAGGTCCCATCAGAAATACAGGGCGCTGTTTTTCAACAGGAATCGCATAGCCGCCAGTTTCGTCCTTTGTGAAATATGCCGTCACGGCATTCTTTATCTGTTCTTTTGCTTCTTTAATATTCATATTCTGCTCCTTTAAATCTCATCCGACGGAAGAACAAGCTTTATCGCCCACGGCGGAACTACGGGATTATTGTACTCATCGTCTATGAATACAAATGCCGTTTCATACGGCGGTTTTCTTTCGGGAAAATCCCCGTATCCGTCTGTAAGATATATAAGCCCCTTGAGATTTGTAAACTCCTTGCTTTGTATCAGCTTATCAACATAAGCGAATACCGGACGGAAATCAGTACCGCCGAATCCGTGCAGTTTCATTGCAGCAAGATAATCGTCAAACTCTTCCTGCGAGGTTATCTTTCTGTCCTCCTGTATGTCCGTGTCGCACTGAATAACATGAAGATTTATTTTTGTGAAAAAGCTTTCCTCGTTTTTGAGGATATTGTACGTCTTCTGAATGAATTTCTGTACAAGCTCTCCTGATACCGATCCCGATGTATCGATCGCTATAACAAATTCCCTTATCCGCTTTACTTCCTTGTATTCAAGCGGTTCTATAAGCGGCATACGCTCATATAATTTCAGTCCATAGGTGTAGAAGATATAATCAAACTCATCATCGTTTACACGCATTGCTTCTCCCATTACGGAGAACTTTTTAAGAAATTGCGTATAGTCGTATTTCTCACGGTTGACGGCGTTCAGATTCTGAATAAAGCTGCCCCTTGTATCGCCTTTTTCCTTTGAAAACGCTTCTATTTCGATCTGCATTTTCTCCGAAATTTCTTTCCAGTCCTTTTCAAGCTGTGAGGCGGTTTCAGCTGACATCTGCATATCATTTCCCGTTCCATCTTCATTTCCGGGATTTTCTGCGTTACCATTTCTGTTGTTGCCATTGCTGTTATCCGTATCATTACCCGACGGTCCGTTATCAGAATTCATGTCATTACTGTTCCGGCTGTTGCCGTCCTTGCTGTCCGGATTGCTTTTGATCTGCATTGAAGCTTCTGTTTCAGGCGGCTTTGCATACCAGATTCTGTGGTCGTCTTCCGCAAACAGCTCCGACCAGGCATAGACCTGCAAATCGTCAACATTCCTTAGGAGATAATCATATATCTTCTCTGCGGTGACAAACCGGCAATCCGTTTTGATTTTGTCGATAATACTACCCTGTCTGACTTGTCGGGGCGAAGAAAGCGCCTTTATATCCAGCTCATTCATGATATTCTCAGCAGCGATATCGCACGCCAGATTCCACCTGAGCGTGTCTACAAGCGTACCGACAATATTGTGACGGAACACGCAATGAAGCATCATATGAAGATATGCCCGTGTTATGTTATATCCGGATTTATAGCTTTTCAGCACATAGCTTTCGTCATAGAAAATGTATCTGCCGTCAGTAGCAACAGTTTCGGTTATGATCGAGGTTTTGAGCGGCAGCATATTAATTGCGTTGTCAAGAAATCTGAGATTTACGGCAAGCGTATTGCGGGACAGCATAAGTATGTCAGTTGCAAGCGCCGAGAGCTTCTCGGCACGCTCCTTTGCCTTTTCATATTCCTTATCCGTAAAATCACTTCCTTTGTCGATTCAATAAGTTATCCCGTTGTACCAATCGGTTATTTCATTGCCTGTCTGAGATGAGTAAATATGTATTTTTTCGCAACCGTAAAAAATTCTCCGTGAAATAAAGGTATTTTCACTTAGCGTCACCTTTTCAAGGGAAGTACAGTTTGCAAATGCGTGTTGCTCTATAACTCGCACCGTATCGGGAATAGTCAGCTCCTTCAGCGAGGTACATCCCGCAAAAGCGGCACCGTGTATATTACGAAGATTTCTGCCGAAAATCACATTTTTCAAAGAAGTGCATTTTTCAAAAGCAGATAAACGTATTTTGATAAGGCTGTCCGGCATGATAACTGTTTCCAGATTTGTGCAGGAATAAAATGTACCGGCAAATATTTCGCTTATACCATCAGGCAGTTTCACCGATTTAAGCGTATTACATTCATAAAAAACGCAGGCTGATATTGCCCGTATATTGTCAGGTATAATGAGGTTTTCTTCATTTCCGTTATATTTCATCAGAATACCGCCGACACTGACGAACTCTTCCTTGCGGTTTTCAAGAAATCCTGTACCGTCAAATGCTTTACTGTCGATAAATGTGACGCTCGACGGTATAACCAGTTCCTCAAGGCTTACACAGTCGCAGAACGTACAGTCAAGTGACTTTACGCCGTTCGGTATGACGATCCGCTTTATTGAACCGCACCCCCGAAAGGCATTTTTATCTATCATAAAAATGCCTTTCGGAACAATGATCTCCGTATCATCGGATTCTGGTGTGCATTTCAGCAGATTGAAGTCTTTATAATAAAATTTAACCAAAGAAAACTCCTTTCCGAATTATATCACAAACAGTGTCCGATAAAAGTCACATATAAGGCTTATAGTTCCAGTGATGACAGCAGATTGCAAAAATTGTCGTGTTCCGGACTGTTTGCAACCGTCAGAAGAAATGCGGCGGCAGAGGTATTACCCTGCTCGTCTGCAAATTCAATAAGCCCTGTTACATTCCCGGCGGTGATCAAGCCGTTTTCCTTGCATATTCCGAGTAGCTCCGCACTGTCCTGCGTAATACAGTAACGTACGGCGTTTTCCGCATTATTATGCAGGAAATCAAGGTAATGCTCCTCTGCTGCGGCGCTGAGATTCACTCTGTACATAAGACGTGAAAACGCTATCGCATATTGAAGATTTTCGTCCTGCAAAGCGGGGAAATAATTATCCTGCGCCGTAAAGTCAAAACCGCCTTTGTCCCAGATATTACGCAATATAAAATTGTACGCCGATGATCCGTCGGTCGCCGTAACTGCTTTATAAAGCGGTTTCCCGCTGATTGTGCTTCTGACAGTAACGCTTACGCAATCGGAAAATGCGTCGCCGCCGACTGAAATTATGCCGTCCGGAATCTCAAGTTCATTCAGGCTTTCGCACATAAAGAATGCCTTTTCTCCTATGCTTTCCAATCTATCGGGAATATTTACCGATCTCAGGCTGTGACAGTTCAGAAATGCCATATTTCCTATTTTAAGCAAACTATCCGGAAGTGTGATATAAGCAAGGCTTGTACACTCTTTGAAAGCTCGCTCATCAAGCTCTGTGACTGTATCGGGCAGAGATACCGATATCAGCGACAGGCAACTGCCGAAAAGATTATATCCTATCTTAGTGATGCCTGCGGGAATGTCAATACTTTCAAGGCTTGTGCATCCCCAGAAAGCAGAATTCCCGATTTCCGTAAGTTTATTATCAAGATATATTGTATTGAGTGCACTGCACTGGGCGAAAGCACAGCTTCCGAGCCGTTCAACACTGCCCGGCAATGTGACAGAAGTCAGCGATGAACAGCCGTAGAATGCGCCGTCGTTTATGACTTTCAGACTTTCCGGGAGCGTAACGGCAATAACGCTCTGTAAGCCGCAGAGGGCGTCCTTGCCTATGGTCGTTACACCGTCAGGCACGGTAATGGCAGTTTCGTCCTCTTTTAGCAGACATTTTTTCAGTACAGCATCCTTTATATCAAATTGTGCCAAAGCAATTACCTCTTCCTGCTGTAGTATAAAAAAGTTCATTCTTCTTTGTTTACCGCAATAATTCTATATGTCGATATCATTATCGTCAACAAGCGGAATTCTGACTTTTTTACAGCAAACAATGTCAATTCTGCACAGGTCGTTTAATTCACTGAGCTATTTGCTGAATTATCAGCGTTTTGTTCATTCGGAACATCATAGGACATTTTCTGATGAACAGTAAAGAAAAATGTACTGTATTTTCCGTGTTCGCTTTCAGCGCTTATCGTTCCGTTCATCTTCTCGGTACAATATTTACTTGCCGCAAAAACGATGCCCGTACCTTCTTTGCTGTGCTTTTTCCCGTTAAAGCACTTCGTAATTGGAAAAGCACATATTGTTATGTGTTTTCCGATGTGATTGCTTGTACCCGGTATGCCGATAAAGACCTACAGCATAATCAACATAAAATACTTCATTATCCGAACGCACCGAGTGCTGATACTACCATAACTATAACAAGCACCGGATAGGCGCAAACATTTTTTGCTGTGACGTTATTTATTTTACGGGTATTTTTTCAAACACGGCATTCCCTCCGATATTTAGAAAATTCATCATAAGCAAGGTTTATGAGTTTTATATCTTTATGGCTTAAGTATATCACAACGTAGCTGAATATTCAATATTTAATCAATGTCCGCAACAACAGAAAAACCGCACCGATATAAAGGTGCGGTCTTTCTTGAACTTATCAAAGATTGTCGACTGCCGAACGTTCAACCGCAAGGCATTTTGTATAGCTTTCCATAAATTTATCAAAGCCGTTGACATCTTCGGGGTCGGGTGCGACTACTGTTGTCTGAGCAGACGAGAATACATTTACAGCAAGCCAGCTGTCAAGCGTCATGTCGGATTTATCATTCATATATGCCGCAAGAAGCGCCATGCCCCATGCTCCGCCCTCTCCTGCGGTACTCATAACGGTAACAGGTGCATTTACAGCGGCGGCAAGTATCGACTGTCCGACATTTTCCGTCTTGAAGAAGCCTCCGTGACCTGTAACACTGTCTATAGGTACACGCTCTTCCTTTGTCAGTATATCAAGTCCCGTCTTAAGTGCACCAAGCGTTGTATAAAGCTGGGTACGCATAAAGTCGGCAAGCCCGAGATGTGCGTCGGGACGTCTTGCAAAAAGCGGTCTTCCCTGCTCAAATCCTGTAACGTGTTCTCCCGAAAGATAGTTATATGATATCATTCCGTCACAGTCCTTTTTGCCTTCGAGCGCCTTTTTGAACAGCAGTTCATAAAGTGCGCCGCTATCTATTTCAAAGCCTGCCGCAGCGGCAAATTCCTTAAACAGACCCGCCCACGCATTAAGTTCGGATGTACAGTTATTGCAGTGAACCATAGCGACCGCTTCGCCCGATGGTGTAGTTACCATATCAATCTGCTTATGGAGCTTTGCAAGCGGCTTTTCAAGAACAACCATAGCAAATACAGATGTACCGGCAGAAACATTACCCGTTCTAGGTGCAACGCTGTTTGTAGCCACCATACCGGTTCCTGCATCGCCCTCCGGCGGACAGAACGGTATTCCGGCTTTAAGATTTCCCGATATATCAAGAAGCTTTGCGCCGCTTTCGGTAAGCGTGCCTGCATTGATTCCTGCTGTGAGCACTTCCGGGAGCAATGATAAAACAGGCTTGTCAAAGCCGTGGGAACGAGCAATTTTATCAAATTTCTCCGACATAAGCGAATTATATGTAAGCGTAGCTGAATCTACAGGGAACATTCCCGACGCTTCGCCTATTCCAAGCACACGCCTGCCTATCAGCAGATAATGTATATATCCTGCAAGTGTGGTAAGATGCTCTAAATGCGCAAGGTGTTCTTCGCCGCCGAGTATGCACTGATAAAGGTGCGCTATACTCCATCTCTGAGGCACAGGGAAGCCGAAAAGCTCCGTCAGCTCATCGCTTGCCTGCTCTGTCATTGTATTGCGCCATGTCCTGAAAGGGGTGAGCAGTTTGTCGTTTTTGTCAAACGCCATATATCCGTGCATCATAGCGCTTATTCCTACGGAGCCGTATGTTGTCGGCACAACCCCATACTTTGATTCGATATCCTTTACAAGCGACGCATAACAGTCCTGCATACCTGTGATAATATCATTTTCGCTGTAGGTCCAGATGCCGTTTTCAAGTCTGTTTTCCCACTCATGTGAGCCTGTTGCCGCAGGTGAATTGTTACTGCTGATAAGTACAGCCTTTATTCTTGTAGAGCCGAACTCGATCCCGAGCGCTGTTTTTCCGTTTACTATATCATTTTTGATTTTAAGTATATCCATATATTACCTCCTGATACGTCGCATTATGCGTTTAAATAACAGTATAGCACATTGCCGTGATAAAAACAAGGCAACTTTTTATGCAGAAAAAAGAGGGACAGCGTACACAGTCCCTCAGGTGCATTTTTAATTGTTACCGTACTTTCTGTATAAAAGGTCGGTTAGCCGAATTATATCGGTTCGGGTATTGAAAACAGACGGGGCAAGACGCACCGTGCCGGTTTCAAGCGTTCCCTGCTTTTTATGGGCGAGAAAATTGCAATGAAGCCCTCCGCGCAGATAAAATCCGTTCTGCGATAACATATCCGCCGTAACCGAGCTTGATTCACCGTTTGCCGTGAATGATACCACAGGCAACGATTTTGTGTTCATACAACGGTATATTTGAATGCTGTTCATTTTTTCACAGCGTTTTATAAAAAGCTCGCACAGTGACATTTCATGAGAATAGATCCTCTCAACTCCTTTTGAATTTACAAACTCGACGCCCCTGCCGAGCGCTATTGCGCCTGGAGTGTTTATAGTTCCGCTTTCAAAGCTGTCGGGCAGAAAATCAGGTTGATTGATATCGCCGCTTGCACTTCCAGTCCCGCCCTCAATAAGCGTACTTAGTGGATATTTTCCGTCGGTTACGAGTACACCCGTTCCCATAGGTCCGTAAAGTCCCTTATGGCCCGGAGCGCAGATGATATTTATTCCGTCAGACAGACTGAGCGGTATCACCCCTGCCGCCTGTGCGCAGTCCGCAATAAGACAGATATTGTGCTTTCTGCAAAGCTTTGCGATTTCAACAAGCGGAGTTACTCTGCCGTTTACATTACAGCCTGCGGTTATAATG
>ERZ780202.1626-NODE-1626-length-11584-cov-3.182236_pt1 | contig 11584 bp, 8 predicted proteins | sample MGYA00510978_ERZ780202 | MGnify/ENA primary metagenome ERZ780202 (study PRJEB29588, sample SAMEA2155689) | human gut metagenome | biome: human gut; feature: human-associated habitat; material: faeces | place: Denmark | collected 2008/2010 ...
GAGATCCAGAGATGTGTGATCCATATGCTCCGCAATTCTTTCAAATATGTAAATTATAATGATCTGAAAAAGTTTTCCTCGGATTTCAAAGAAGTGTACAATGCTCCGAACGAAACAGCCGCTTTAACAGAGCTGGAGAACATGAAAGAAAAATGGGGGAAGAAATATCCGTACGCGATCAGTAACTGGGAAAATAATTGGGAAGATGTAAGTTCCTTTTTCCAGTTTTCTAATGATATCAGACGCATTATGTACACGACAAATATCATAGAAGGATTGAACCGCCAGTATCGGAAAGTCACGAAAACGAAAAGCGTATTCCCAAGCGATTCTGCATTGGAAAAGATGCTGTATCTTGCCAGCGAGAACGTAGTCAAAAAGTGGACGCAGAGATACCGGAACTGGGATCAGGTATTGAATCAGCTGATAGTCCTTTACGGAGAACGGCTTACTGCTTATCTGTAAGAGAAAAGAAAAGCAGGAATGGGGAAGCTCTTTTAAGCCCCTCATTCCTGCTCTCTGTCTATTCCTTCGGCATTTATATTATTGCCAGAAATTTCCGATCCTATTCCAGAGGTCGGGTGTGGGCAGAGCCCACAAAAGGCAATAATCATGATGCCTTACTTGTCATGCAAAAAAATCGAAAATGATGTATATAATTTTCCTACATGGCAATACTGTAAGTACAAAGATATATTCGACAGCCGCATAATCATTAATTCGACAGCAAAATTTTACATATCTATTTCTTATCAGAAAGATTTACTTTCCATAGACACAAGAATTTTTACACCCTCGCCCAGATTATACTTCGGACAGTCTCGCTTTTTATTTACTCATTCACCGGATTCACATGAACCATGCAGTGTTTTACGTCTTTAAAATTTTTCTCTATAGTATGATGAACATTCTCTGCAACGTCATGTGCCTCATTCAGTGGAATCTCACCATCTGCTGAGATTTCAATATCCACATACATCTTAGAACCAAATAATCGTGTCTGGAGAAGGTCGATTCCCTTCACTCCTTTCACTCCCATGATCACTTCTCTCATGCTCTCTTCTGTTGCCTCATCGCAGGAATGGTCAACCATCTTATCAATTGCATCTCTGAAAATATCTACAGATGCTTTCACGATCAGTACACAGATTGCAACACTGGCAAGTGGATCCAGGATCGGGAATCCAAGTCTTGCACCAAGGATACCAATAAATGCACCAACAGAAGACATTGCGTCTGAACGATGGTGCCATGCATCTGCCATCAGTGCACCGGAATTTATTTTCTTCGCAGCACTTCTGGTATACCAGAACATCCACTCCTTCACTACAATAGAAACTACTGCTGCAATCAGTGCCAATGTTCCGGGAACTGCAATACTTGCTCCTGAAGTACTCTTAATAATGTTCTCAATTCCACTCATACCAATTCCGATACCGGTTGCCAGAAGCAATCCGGACAAAATAATAGAAGATACACATTCCATCCGCTCATGTCCATACTGATGCTCCTTATCAGATTTTTTACTGGATAAATTCACACCGACAATCACTACGAAAGTACTTCCCACATCAGATGCAGAATGAATCGCATCTGAGATCATAGCACCTGAATGTGCCACAATTCCGGCAAGTAATTTAAATAAGGAAAGTAACAGGTTTACTGCAATACTCACACCTGATACCTTCATTGCCACCTTATGTTCCCATGCAGGCTCTTCCTTCTTAGCTGTCGTATTACTGTTTGTCTTGTCTGACATTGCTGTCATGTTTAATTTTTTTGTCTGTTCCATAACTAGGACCTCCTAAATTTTCTTTTCAACAAATATATAAGCTTTTGTACTTTCCTATATTTGAGTTTACAGGTTCTTCTTATGTCACATACATTGCGCCACAGTCAGAAAACATATTTCCTTTCTGTGACTTATCAAAGTGCGGTCTTACAGGGGTCTTTTTGTATTTCGGAACTGCACCTGTCTCAGAAAATCCTCCTAAAAAAATCCCTCTAAAAGAAAATCTTTCCAAAACATACTTTTCAGAAAACAAAAAGACACACCTGCGGAACATACACTGTCCCACAGATATGTCTGAAAATTTTCATATCTGCTGCCGCTTCGCGCGGCCCGGCCCCACGCCCTCAAGCATCTCGGGCATCGCCTGCTCAGTTTGTACTGTTGATCTCGCATTCTGTTGAATGTAATGCAGTGCAAAGAGAATATAAATATTTTTTCTGATAATACACTATAGTATATCGGTTAGTCAAGCCAAATGTTATTGAAATTTTTTATCATGATGAAACAATATTCTGCAGCCACACACCCTTCTTAACCAACACAAATCCAATCACACACTTAATCAAATCCGCCAGCTGCACACATGCATAAATCACAAGCACATGAATTCCTGTATAACGACTCAGCACAAACGCGATCGGCACACTGACGCACCAGATAAACACACTATCAAACAGGAACGTAATAATCGTCTTTCCACCGGAACGCAGAGTAAAATAGGTTGCATGCAAAAACGCATTCTGCGGCATAAAGAATGCAGTGATCATAATCAGATACTTCGCCAGCTCCCTTGCCTCATCATTGGTATTATAAAGCATTGGAAACAGCGGCGCCATAACAAACATCACCATTGCCACACAGGTACAGCACATCACTGAGAACGCAATCATCTTGTTATCTGTATCTCTCGCTTTCTTCATATCTCCCGCACCCAGAAGCTGTCCCACAATAATCGCAACAGAATCTCCCAGCGCAATAAACACAATATTAAACACATTGTTGATGGTATTGGAAATATTCAGCGAAGCAACCACATTCAGCCCTCGAATCGAATAACACTGAGTCAGCATCGCCATGGCAGAAGCCCATAAAGTCTCATTAAACAACAGCGGTGTACCCTTGACCAGAATCTTCTTTGTCAGATTCGCAGGAACCTTAAGCGTGCTGTACAGCCCCTTTGCAAATGCATTTTTCTCCGTATGCCTGTGTGTCCAGCCTATTACAATTGCAGCCTCCACATAACGTGACAGCACAGTTGCGATTGCCGCACCTGCAACGCCCATATCAAATCCAAACGGCATATTGATGCCGAAAAGCTTATCACCCGTATGCAAAATGAAAATCGGGTCAAGAATTATATTTGTAATTTGACCGATAACAGAGCCTATCATTGACTCTTTTGCCGCACCCTCGCCACGAACGAGATTTGACGCCGTGATTGAAAGCACGATTGACGGAGCACCAAGCGCTACCCATTTAAGATAATCTGCGGCTAAGCCGAGCGTGTTTTCGCTTGCACCTACAAGCATAAGAATTTGATTTTTTAATGTGAAAAATATTATTCCGAGTATCAAACCTACTGCGATTGAGGCATATATGCAAAATGCGCTGATTGTTTTAACTCTGTCTTTTCTGCCCTCGCCGAGTGAACGGCTGACAAATGCACAACCGCCTACTCCGAAAAGGTTACCCGTTGCAATGAAAAGCAAAAAAAGCGGCATTGAAACCGAAACTGCGGCTACCTGATTGCTGTCGCCCGTTTGACCTACAAAAAATGTGTCCGCAAGGTTATATACAATATTAATAAGCATACTCAGCATACTCGGCAAAGCCATAGTCATTACCGCTTTCGGTATTGTATATTCTTCAAAAACTTTTGTATTGTCTTTCATATTTGTCATATCCTTTCGTAATATTTGCCGTAAAATTTAATAAATTATAATCTGTCCGTAATATCAATAAGATTTTGCATTGTCAGTTTTTCAGGCCTGATATTGATTTCAAGCCCAAGTTCGGTGAATATTTCGGTGATTTTTTGCTTAGAAACTCCCATTGTGTTTGAAATACTGTTGAGAGCTGTTTTTCTCCTTTGCGCAAATGCACATTTTACCAATGAGAAAAATTTTTTCTTGTTTTCAATTTGATATTTGTCCTCATCGTTTAATACCAATTTGATTACAACGCTGTCAACCTTTGGGCTTGGCATAAAACTTTCTCTCGGCACATCAAAAAGGATTTCACCGCTTGCATAAAAATTAACTGCAACCGATACTGCGCCTGCCTGCCTTGTGCCAACCTCGGCGCAAAGGCGCTCGCCTGCCTCTTTTTGCACCATTACAACTATTTCGTCAATAGGCAATTCGTTTTCAAGAAGCATCATTATTATAGGTGATGTAATATAATAAGGCAAATTTGCGCATACTTTAATATTGTCGCAACCCTCAAATTTTTCCTTAATAAGTTTTTTTAGGTCAAGCTCCATAACGTCGCCGTTTACAATTTCAAGATTGTCAAAATCAGCAAGCGTTTCGTCAAGAACGGGCAACAGTCTTTTATCAAGCTCGATTGAAACGACCTTTTTTGCCACCTTGCAAAGCTCCTTTGTAAGAACACCTATGCCGGGGCCTATTTCAAGCACACCTGTTTTACTGTCTGCATTTAACGACTGCGCCATTTGAGGGCAAACGTTTGGGTCAATTAAAAAGTTCTGACCGAGTGCCTTTGAAAAGGTGAAGCCGTATTTTGAAAGTATTTTTTTTATTGTATTGATATCATATAAATTACAGTCCATATTACACCTGACCTGATTTTATGCCGTCATTTTGCAAGAAAGGACGGGAAATTCGGCAAACAATGTTCGCTCTTACGAGTTAAAATCAATGATTTATCTTAATTTGCGAGTATTCTATCACATTCAAAAATAGTTTACAATATTATTGTTGACATTTTGTTAAATTGTGCTAAAATATCGTTTAGTCGGCTAATGTTAGTTGACTAAATTTATTAAAGAAATCGTAATTATCATTATATAAGGTTGGTGAAATAATGAATTATAAACGCAGGCAGCCGCCTAAGGAGGAGCTTATAGGGCCGAGAGTCAATTTTTTATCACGCCTTGTTCGTTGCAAATTTAACGACATTATAAGCGAGGAGGGGCTTTACTCCGGTCAGCAGGATATCCTTTTTGCCGTTCTTGAAAATGAGGGCATAACCTCAAGCAAACTTGCCGAGATAACAGGTGTGTCGGCGGCAACAATGAGTGTGTCTGTCAAAAGAATGGAAAAAGCGGGCTTTATTGTTAAAAAGCCTGACGAAAATGATGCAAGAATAATGCATATTTATCCGACTGAAAAGGCAAAAGCCGTTCCGGGTAATACAAGAAAAAAGATAAATGAGCTTGAGCTTATATTGAAAAAAGGAATGGATGAGGATAAAGCGCTTGAGTTTGCGCATTATTTACAGCGTGCCATTGATAATTTGTTAGAAGAATTCGGCGATTGCTGTGAAAAAGGAGATGAGAGAAAATGTTAAAAAAATTAGGCAAATATATGAAAGGGCTTGGCTTTCTTTCGCTTATAAGTGCGCTGGGTATGATTATCGAGGCTGTTTGCGAGCTTGCGTTGCCGTCGCTTGCAAATAACATTTACGAAACGGTTAATGTTGCCACCTCGCCTGACCAAACTAAAGCGTATGTTTTGAAAATGGGCTTTTGTATGCTCGGCTTGGCTGTTATCGGTCTTTGCGGCGGTCTTACAACCATGAAGGCTTCGGCAGTAGTCAGCCAGCGCTTTGCGTTCAGGCTTAGAAATGATGTGTATAGAAAAATAAGCAATTTTTCATTCAGAAATATTGATAAGTTTTCAACTGCTTCTCTTACTACGAGGCTTACAAACGATATCACAATGCTTCAGCAGGTGGTTATGATGTCACTTCGTATTTTGGTAAGAGGTCCTGCGCTTTTGATTGTTGCGGCAGTTATGGCAGTAAGAATTAATCCTAAAATGTCGGCAACGCTTCTTATTATGCTTCCTATAATTATTGTTATAGTAGCGCTTATTATGAAGTTCGGCTTCCCAATGTTTCAAAAGATGCAGAAAAAGGTTGATAACGTAAACCGTGTAGTTCAGGAAAACCTTATAGGTATGCGTGTTGTTAAGGCTTTCGTGCGTGAGGACCACGAAAAGGATAAATTCCATAAGACATCTGATGACCTTGCAAAGCAGGGCGCTATGGCTTCGGGACTTATCGTTACCGTTATGCCTGTTATGATGCTTCTTTTTAATGCCGTAATCGTGTTCACTTATTATAAGGGTGCGCTTTCGGCTAATGAGGGTGTTATGCAGGTAGGTCAAATTTCCGTATTTGCTTCTTATGTTGTTCAAATTCTTTCGAACCTTGTTATGATTTCAATGATGCTTTTGCAGCTTGCAAGAGGTAAAGCTTGTGCAGAGCGTGTTGTTGAGGTTCTTGATACGGAGATTGATATTGTTAATCCTGAAAATGCGTTTGTTCCTACAGAGCCGAAGGGTGAGGTTGAATTTAAAAATGTAAACTTTAAATATGACCCCGAATCCCATGGCGATAATATTCTTGAAAATATCAGTTTTAAGGCAAAGCCGGGTCAGATTGTAGGCATCGTCGGCGGTACGGGCTGCGGTAAATCAAGCCTTGTTAATCTTATTCCACGTCTTTATGACGCAACGCAGGGTGAAGTGCTCGTTGACGGCGTTGACGTTAAGAAATATGACCTTAAAGCGCTTCGTGAAATGATAGGCGTTGTGCTTCAAAAAAATGTTCTTTTCAGCGGAACTATTGAGGAGAATATTCGTTGGGGTAAAAAGGACGCTACTCATGAGGAAATTGTTGCGGCGTGCAAGGCGGCTCAGGCAGACGGCTTTATTAATGAACAGCCTGACGGATATAATACTTATCTTGCGCAGGGCGGTCTTAATCTTTCCGGCGGTCAAAAGCAACGTCTTTGCATTGCCCGTGCCATGATTAAAAAGCCTAAAATCCTTATTCTTGACGACTCAACAAGTGCTGTCGATACCGCAACAGAGGCTAAAATCCGTGAAAGTTTTTACAACGATCTTAAAGATACAACCGTATTTATTATTGCTCAGCGTATTTCATCTGTTAAGGATGCCGATGAAATTCTTGTTGTTGACGACGGTAAAATTAAGGGTATCGGCAATCACGACGAACTTATAAAAACAAACGAGATTTATCAGGAAATTTATAATACACAACAGAAAGGAGTGCTTGAATAATGCCACCAATGGGACCTCCGGGCAGAAAAAATGATTTCAAAAAGCCCAAGAATGCTAAGCAGACATTTACAAGAATCCTTAAATATATGGGCAAAAACAAGCTCTTTTTGATTGTTGTATTTATAATGCTTATTTTAAGTACGGTTTGCAATATTGCCGCATCTTATTGCCTGAAACCGATACTTAACGATGTTGCCGCCGCTATTAAGGCAGGCACGTTTATGGATGAGGGAATTAAAACCCTTGTCAAAAATCTTATTAAGCTTTCGATTTTATATGTAGGCGCATCGCTTTTCTCATTTGCACAAAGCAAAATTATGGTAACTCTTGCATATAAGACTACTAACCTTATTCGTAAGGATTTATTTGACCACATGCAAACCTTACCGCTCAGATTTTTTGATTCAAAAACTCACGGCGAAATTATGAGCCGCTTTACCAACGACGTTGATAACGTTCAAATGATGCTTGAGCAGTCAATGGTACAGCTTGTTTCATCGGCATTTACCTTTGTCGGCATAGTTGCAATGATGATAGTATTAAGTCCTACGCTTTTTGCATTTGCGCTTATTTTTCTTATAATTATGCTTATTACCGTATCGCAGATAGGCAAAAAATCGAGAAAATACTTTAGGCTACAGCAAAAAAATCTCGGCGTTATGAACGGTAATATCGAGGAATCTGTTGAGGGTATGAAAGTTATTAAGGTTTTCAACCACGAGCAGCAGGCGTTCGACGAATTTGAAGAAACTAATGAAAGCTTCAGAAAAGCTGCAACAAACGCAAACTTTTTCTCAGGTATAATGGGCCCTTGCTCAACAGGCATCAATAATGCAAGCTATGCAACCATTGCACTTGTCGGCGGACTTTTGGCATTGACGGGAAGCCTTGATATCGGTACTTTCTTTACTTTCCTCAGCTATTCAAAGCAGTTTACCCAGCCGATTAACCAAATCGCAAACCAAATGAATACCGTATTTTCTGCCCTTGCAGGCGCAGAACGTGTATTTGAAATTATGGATATGAGTCCGGAAATCGACGACGGTACTGTAACTCTCAGCGAGGAAAAAACGGCTGACGGCAAAAAGTGGTTTTGGCTTGACGGGGATAAGAAAATTCCTGTTGAGGGCAAGGTTGTATTTGAGGACGTTGACTTTAGCTACGTTCCCGAAAAGCAGGTGCTTAAGGATATTAACCTTTATGCAAAGCCGGGTCAAAAGATTGCTTTTGTAGGCTCAACCGGTGCAGGCAAAACTACTATTACAAATCTTATCAACAGATTTTATGATATCGAGCGTGGCTCAATCACATACGATTCAATTGATATTAAGCGTATCAAAAAGGACGATTTGAGAAAGAGTCTTGCAATCGTTTTGCAGGATACACATATGTTTACAGGAACTATTATGGATAATATTCGCTACGGCAGGCTCAACGCAACAGACGAGGAATGTATTGCGGCGGCTAAGCTTGCTTCGGCTCATTCCTTTATCCGCAGGCTTCCTGAGGGCTATAACACGGTAATCACGGGTGACGGCGGAAACCTCAGTCAGGGTCAAAGGCAGCTTCTTGCAATCGCACGTGCCGCTGTTGCAGACCCGCCTGTTATGATTCTCGACGAAGCAACCTCGTCAATCGATACCCGTACAGAGCTTCATATCGAGCACGGTATGGATAGGCTTATGATTGGCAGAACTGTATTCGTTATCGCTCACAGGCTTTCAACTGTCCGTAATTCAAATGCAATTATGGTTTTGGAGCACGGTGAAATTATCGAGCGTGGCGACCATGACGCACTTATGGCTCAAAAGGGTCGCTATTATGAGCTTTGCACAGGCAAGGCGAAATTAAGCTGATAGCTTATAAAAATCAAACCCGTTGTAATTCAAAAGATTACAGCGGGTTTTTATATTATTCACTTTTTATATATGAACAAGAAATCAGTCTTGAAGATGTAAGCCTAATCGGTTATGATAAAGTTAAGCAGAATTAAGCCGAGTAAAATTATTTGCTATGGCAAGCCCTTTGACGAAATGAAGGGCGATAATCGAAGATATAGAATATTTCCTGATAACTCTTGGGGACGAAAAATATATGAAATAGGATGTTGTTATTATGAGTGATAGTAATAATTGGCTTGAGGAGTGTTATCAATCCTACAGAAAATTTTGCATCGACAATGAAGTGTTCAGAAAAGCGGCATGGACTAAAGCCGACGGCGACCATACACATTGCTTGTTTGATGCCCAAAAAATCAGCAATTATGATATAGATGATAATGATAAGCAAGGGTATTGCGGCGATAAAGGCACTTGGTTTTGTGCAAGCTGTTTTGAAGAACTGATAAAGCGTCATAATGTAAAGGTTGAGAAAAATACAATTTTATCAATCGAAAATGCGTTAAGGCGGTATTCAAATGTAATTATATCTCTTAATAATGAGCAGTATTTTCTCAAAAATAAAGATGAAAAAATAACCGTCGAGCATAACGGTGTGAGAAAAAGCTACGACAGTATTCTTTCAATGGAGAGAGAACAGCTTTTTTACGACAAGGTGCACAGAGAAATTATTGATGATATTTTTGTGGGTTTTGTTGATTAAAATTTGATATTCATATTCAAAAAAGCACATTAAAAAAATCAATGTGCTTTTTTCTTACGTTTTTGTAATAATGAAGTCACGTGAAAGTAAGGATTGGGGTGTATTCTTTATTGACGAAAGAGAGATGGATTATCTTAATAATTTTGTAAGAACTTCTTTATCACTTCTTTCCTTTTCTTTAACAGAAAGTAAGAAATGCTTTGGTAAAATCAGGGGCGTAAACGAAAAGTTTAACTTGACTTTTTAACTTAGAATATAAGGAGATGGGAATATGAATATATTGGTGACTCTTAACAGCGGATATGTTTTGCCGCTTTGCACAATGCTTAAATCGCTCTCTTATTCAAACGAGGGAACGGATATTGATTTATATATCGTTCATTCGTCGCTTACTCTTGCCGATTTTCAGAAAATCAATGCAGTAACAATATATACGGATATTTCGCTTCACCCGATAAAGGTTGACAATTCGCTTTTTGACGGTGCGCCGACGTGCAAAAGAATTTCTAAGGAAACTTATTACAGGATTTTCGCAAGCGAGCTTTTGCCAAAGGAGCTTGACAGAATTTTGTATATCGACCCCGATACTGTTGTGATTAACCGCCTTGACGATTTTTATAATGCAGACTTTGGGAGCAATGTTTTAATCGGCGCCAAGCATTTTGACGGCGCAATAGATATTTGGAACAGAAAAAGGCTCGGTATTAAGCATTCCAAAAGATATATTAACGCAGGAGTTATGCTCTTTAATTTGAAACTTATGCGAGAGCTTTTTTCAAGCGAGAGGGTATTTGATATTATAAAAAAGAAAAAGCCGATACTGTTTCTTGCCGACCAGGACGTAATTAATATTATGTATGACGGCTATATCGGTCTTTATGATGAATATGTTATTAATCTTGACGAACGTTGCTTTGCAAGGCTTTTGAATAAAGAGTCTTTTGAAAAGGCAAAGAAATATGTGGACGAGCACACCGATATTATTCATTTTAACGGCAAATTCAAGCCATGGAAAAGTGACTATAAGGGTGAACTTGACGGATATTGGCATCACTTTGACCGTATGCCGAGCTACAAGGCAAGGAGGTATTACAGTGAAACAGCTTAAAAAATATTTCAAACTTCCGCCTAAAAATGTTTGCATAATTTACGGTTTTGCAATCGCTGTTATTCTTATTGCATTTTTGTCGGTTTATTTTACATTCGGCAAGCAGCTTACTGCTTTTGTTTCGGATACTCAAAATTTTAATGCGTGGCTTGCACAGTATAAAAGTCTCAGTGCGGTAATATTTATTCTTATCCGTGCGTTTCAAACTGTTATTAAAATTATCCCTGCCGAACCGCTTGAAATTGCCTCAGGCTATGCATTCGGCACTTGGGGCGGACTTTTTTACTGTTCGTTAGGAACATTTTTAGGCTCACTCGTGATTGTTTTTCTTTCAAAGACTTTCGGTCAGGCGTTTATCGGCGCTTTTGTAAATGAGGAGCAGTTTAAACAGCTTAAAATAATCAGCAATAGCGACAATCAAAATCTGTTTTTATGGATATTTTATCTTGTTCCCGGAACGCCGAAGGATATTTTTACATATATTGTTTCGGCAACGGATATTAATTTAGTCAGATTTTTTGCGATAACAACGATAGCCCGTATTCCGTCAATAATTACATCCACAATTTGCGGCAATGAGCTTATGCATAACAATATGAAAACGGCAGCAACAGTGTTTGTGCTCACGGCAGTTTTGTCGGGAATATGCGCAATCATTTATAAAAAGCATAATGATAAGAAAATAAAAACAGCTTGAACGTTGTGTTCAAGCTGTTTTTATTTTGGTGGTGGGTGAAAATTGGCATAAAAAATGAGGCGACTTCGAGAAAGTGAGATAAATTTCGTATTTTGCGAGCGGGTGCTGTACGTTGG
>ERZ780202.1629-NODE-1629-length-11565-cov-1.884622_pt1 | contig 11565 bp, 3 predicted proteins | sample MGYA00510978_ERZ780202 | MGnify/ENA primary metagenome ERZ780202 (study PRJEB29588, sample SAMEA2155689) | human gut metagenome | biome: human gut; feature: human-associated habitat; material: faeces | place: Denmark | collected 2008/2010 ...
AATACAACCTACAGGAGGTTCTAGTGGAGGATTTAACATGGGTAGTATTGGAGGTATAGGTTCCTCTGTTGGAACTATAGTAAATGCAGGTATTTCTAATGCTCAGATAGCTGATACATCAGGTGTAGAGGAAGGTATTAAATCTCAAAAGCAAATGACAGTAGGTGCATCATCAAATGATGAACTTTTGAATGAATGGAGTTCTTGGAATAGAGCTAAAGATGATTATACTTGGAAAGAAGTAAGAGGAGGCAGTAATGGACAAAGAGCTATGAATACTATCAGTGCTACTGCATCTGGTGCTGCAACTGGGGCCTCTGTAGGTGGACCAGTTGGTGCTATTGTGGGTGGTGTAGTAGGTTTAGGTTCTTCACTTGCAGGTTGGTTTACTGGTAATAGAAAGGCTAAGAAGAAAGCTAAGAAACTTAATAAACAAGCTAAAGAAGCTAATGAAAAAGCACTTAGTTCATTTGAAACAAGAGCTGAGAATATAGACACACAGAGTGACCTCAATATGTTAGCTAACTATTCAGCCTTTGGTGGAATGTTAGGAGGAGGTGCTATTGATTATGAATTAGCTAATAAAGCTTTAAACAATAAACAATTAGATGCTATGAGTAAATTTAGAATGCCATCTATGCCTAATTCATTTGAAGTACCAGAGTTTGGTATAGAGTTCTATGCAGATGGTGGTAACTTATCAAGAGATAAAGACTATGGTTCTAAGAAGAAACCATATCCAATGGTTCCTGCTGATGACTTTGCAGGTCCACATAGAAGCTATCCTATACCAACTAAAGCTAATGCAAGAGATGCACTTAGATTAGCAGGACTTCATGGTAATGAGAGTGTGAGAAGAAAGGTACTTGCTAAATATCCTTCACTTAAAAAAGCATATGGTGGTATGCTATTTGCAGATGGAGGAGGTATCCATATTAAGAAGAAAAACAGAGGCAAGTTTACTGAATACTGTGGTGGTAAAGTAACAGAAGCATGTATTAGAAGAGGAAAGAATAGCTCTAATCCTACTACAAGAAAGAGAGCTACTTTTGCAGATAATGCTAGAGGATGGAATCATGCTGATGGTGGTTATATGGGATATAGTTATGATGAAAACTATGCACCTATAGGTACTTTATATACAGGAGCTTATGACTCTTTAACTACTCATCCAGATGCTCTAACTAATGGTGGAGTATTTAGTGATGGAGTTACAGTAGTAGGCGAGGGTGGAAGCCATGAAGAGAATCCTTTAACTGGTGTGCCAATGGGTGTAGCACCTGATGGTCAACCTAATTTAGTTGAAGAAGGTGAAGTAATCTTCAATGATTATGTGTTTAGTAATAGATTACATCCTAGTGAAGAGCTACTTAAATCAGTTAATCTTCCATCTAAATACAAGGATAATACCTTTGCTTCTATAGCTGAAAAGATTAATAAAGAGCCTAAAGAAAGACCTTATGACCCTATTGCTAAGAGAGGTTTACTTGCAAATATGTCTAAGTTAATGCAGGCTCAAGAAGAAGTTAAAGCTATAAAGGAAGCTAAGACAGAAGGAAGACAGTTTGCTTATGGTGGTGATACTGATTGGGACCCAACTTTATTAGATGACTCACCTTTTACATGGGAAGACTATGTGGCTGCTCAAGGAGATGCAGATACTGAGCCTAATGATGCTCAACCTTCTAGTACTAGAAAAGGTATAGGATTAGATGCTCTTAGATATGTACCTGCTTTAGGTGCTGGTGTTGGAGTAATGTCAGACTTATTTGGATGGACTAATAAACCAGACTATAGTAATGCTGATATGATTGTAGATGCAGTAAGTGGATTACCTACTATAGAAGCTAAACCATTAGGTAATTATTTAAGATATAATCCTCTAGATAGAGACTTTTATATAAATAAGTTAAATGCACAGACTGGAGCTACTAGAAGAGCTTTACAGAACACATCAGGAGGTAATAGATTAAATGCTCAGGCTGGAATACTTGCTGCTGATTATAACTATGGTCAAAACATGGGTAATCTAGCAAGACAAGCTGAGGAGTATAATTTAGCTCAAAGAGAAAGAGTTGAAGCATTTAATAGAGGTACTGACCAGTATAATAGTGAAGCTGCATTAAGAGCTGCTGGTATGAATCAACAGAATAGAGAGATGCAACTTAGAGCTATAATGCAAGCTGCTGGTATGAGAGAAGAAGCAGGTGCTAGAAGTAGTGCAGCTAAGAGTGCCAACTTAACAAACTTCTTTGATAGTTTAGGTGATATTGGTAGAGAAGAGTTCAGTAGAAATATGATTGAATCCAATCCTGCACTTGGCTATACTATTGATAGAAGTGGTAAGGTTAGATACAAGAAACCTAAGAGTGGTACTAAAAGTAAAAAGAAAAGTAAGGGAGGATATTTGACTTATGGCAAGTAGATATATAGTAAACAATAGTAAGTTTAAGCCTTTCTCTTATGCAGAAATGCTTGCTCCAGTACAGATGGCTGATACTGAACACAAGCTTATTGAAGAAGGTTTAGGAGAGATGTCTGCAAAGGCAGGTATGTGGGATAAGTTAGCTGACCAGCAAACTAGTCCTGTAGCTTATGCACAATATAAAGCCTATGCAGATGACTTGACTAAACAAGCAGACCTCTTAGCCAGACAAGGTTTAACACCAGAAAGTAGAAGAGGTTTGTTAAATATGAAGAGAAGATATGCTAGTGAAATAACTCCTATTGAATTAGCTGCAAGTAAGAGAGAAGAGTTAACTAAGGCTCAAAGAGAAGCTATCCAAAGAGACCCTTCTTTAATGTTTGATGTTAATTATGGTACTGCATCTATTGATGATTTATTGAATAATCCTAATGCTACTTATAATACTATCAGTGGTTCAGAATTAACTAAGAGAGCTAGTACAATGGCTCAGAACTTGGCTAAGACTATTCAAGATAATCCTCAGTATTCATCTATACTTGGTGGGCAGTACTTTCAACAAATGCAGCAGCTTGGTTATAGTCCTCAACAGGTTATGCAGACTATAATGAATGACCCTAATGCTCCTAAAGAATTGAAGCAAGTAGCTGATACTATATGGCAGGAATCTGGTCTTGATACATGGGACCAAGCTACTCAATCAAGAGCTAGAGACTATATTAATGCTGGTTTATATGATGCTATTGGTACTCAGAGATATGATACTCAAGCTAATAGAGGCTATATGAGTCCTGCTGAATCAGCTAGATTAGAGATGGAGAAAGAAAGATTTAACTTAGCTAAAGAACAAGCAGCTAAAGATAAGAGTACTATTCCTCTTCAAGATGGTTCTGTAATCAGAGTAATTGGTGGTGGAAAGGCACTTAGAATATATCCAGATGGTAGAGTTGAAAACTATGCTGGTAACAGTGGAATAGCTGGTGCAGGAGTTAAAGATGCAGCTAAGAGAGGTGATAAGCCTATTATCATTGCTAATACCAATGGTAAATGGAGAACAGGTGAAAAGGGAGAAGATGTAAAAGGTACTTGGTTTGGTATGACTAGAAGTAATGCTGCATCTACATGGGGTAACTATACTCTTGATAATGTGAATGTCAATGATATAGTAACTAACTACAATGAAATACCTAAGGGTGCTCTTGATGAAATGCTGAAAACAGCTAAAGAACAGAATATAGATTTAGATTTATATGATGTAGTTAGAGTAAAAGCTTCTACTGGTAGAGCAGCAGGTGATTATGATTATGTATTGATGCCTAAGCAAGATACACCTCAAGCACCTATGACAGCTCCAGTTACTCCACAAGTAACTGATAGTATCAATTTTGATGTAAATACAGGATTATAATATGGAAGGATTAGAAGGACTAAAGGGTTTAACAGCTCAAGATAGACAGAACTGGGAGAAGGAGTATTCCACTAAGATAAAGGGGCTTACTCCTGACCAGACTGAAAGAATGTATAGAAATGTCAAGTTCAAGGAGAAGTTTGGTAATAGGTCAGACTATAATATAATTAAGAATTATACTCCTGAACAAAGAGATAGTCTATACAATGAAGACTTGGTTAAGATGCAACCTCTAGAAGCAGAACATACTGATGAGGAACAAGTTAAAGCTATTGGTAAAGCCTTTGAGCAGGGTCAACAATTTCAAGAAGAAGCAACTAAGCTTGATAGTATTTATAACCAATGGCCTGCTAGAGGTAGAAAGGCCCTTGATGAATTTGATAAGATAGCTGATAATGTATCTCCTTATTATAAGAGATACAAGAACACTGAATACTTGCCTTTCTCTGATGAAGAGAAGTATAAGATAGCAGCAGAATATAATGCTGCTAAGGCTGCTTATGGAGAGCAGGAAGCTAATAATATACTTAGAAGGAAGATGCAAGATACTGCATCAAAGAACCAAAGTGTATTTGAGAAGTTCTGGAATGGATTTAAGGGTATGGGTGCTCAAACAGCAGGTGCTCTAATAGGTACTGCTGGCATGGTTAAAGGTGCTATTGACTATATTGGTGATGAAAGAAATGAAGACATTGATAATGCTTTCTTTGACTTCATGGACCATGTTATAGATAACAGTTGGACTAGGTATGGCAATGATGTAATGCAGTATGGCAGCTTATTTGATGCTAATATTCAAGAAGCTAAAGAGAATGGTGGTATGTCTAACATACCAGTAATTAGAACACAAGCTGAGGAACAAGGTACTATTCTTGATAACTTACTTAGTGTCAATACTGTACCAGAACTTATTAATCAGCAAGGTTTTACAATAGCATCTATGCTTACTGGTGCTGGTCTTTCTTCTATATCAAGTAAGGCATTTCAGGGTGCTAAAGGTTTAACTATGGCTGCTAATAGAGCAGGTGCTTTAACTAATCTTGAAAAGGTTAATACTGTACTTAAAGGACTCCAACAAGCACAACAGAAGACTAATGCTTTCCTTATTCCTGCAATGGTTGGTACTGTTGAAGGGGTAAGTGAAGGTCTTAATACTAAGATACAGTTCCTTGATGATGCTAAGCAAATGATTGCTGAAACACAAGCTAAGGCAGTTAATGATGAGTTCAATAAGAGATTACAGAACCCCGAAGAACTTAGCAGACAAGGCTATAATCCACAGGATGCAAAGTCTATGGAGAAACTATACAAAGATATTTATGATAGTTATGCTCCTAGATATGAAGAAGCTGTTAAGAAAGCAGAGATAAATGCAGCTAAGGCAGGTGTGTATAATATGGGTCTTAACTCCATGATTAATGGTGCTCTTAACATGACACTAAAAGCTGGTCTTCAAACTCCTTCTGTGCAAGAAGAAGTAGGTTAGGTAGGTTATTTACACCACAAGACTTTAGAGTAGAAGCAGGTAGAGTGGTTCCTTCTTATGGAAAGATAGGTAAAGTACTTAATGTACTTCAAGAACCTGCTGGTGAGTTCACTGAGGAATATCTTCAAAGTGTATCTGATGCCTTTGCAAGAGGTGGTGCTGAATATAATCTACAGAACTTTATTACTAATAAGTATAAAGGTGATGGTAAGAATGCAGTAGATGAATCATTAGCTAATGACTTCTTTGCAGCAAGTAGAGCAGCAGGTGATGCAATGGTGGATAAAGAGACTATCCTTTCTGGTATCTATGGTGCTTTAGCTTCTGGTATGGGTACTCCTACTATTAACAATAGAAGAGGTCCTGCCATTAGAAGAGAGGATGAATCTAATCTTAGTTATGCTATAAGAAGGTCTCCTATTACATATAGAAATCCTATATGGGAAGCTATTCAAGAACAAAGAGATGCTGGTGAAGAAAGGTCAACTGCTGCAAGCATAATGACTGATTGGATACAAGACCCAACTAATAAATCTAAGTATGATGGACTAGTTGGTACTCTCAATTGGGCTAAATCTATGGATGAAGCATCAGGTAGAAATGATGAGTTTGATTATAGAAACAGTGAACTAGGAAAGACCATTAATGATGTTATGACTCTTGAGAAACTAAGAGGAACAGACTATTATAATTCATTTATGCAGGACTTGACTAGAACTGCTAACCTTGAAGAAGGTTCAGAAGAAGCTACAGCTTTAGTACAACAATTCAAGAATGCACCTAATAATAGGGGCATTGAGCAAGATGACTCTCAGATACTCTCTACTATAAAGAAGAATAGTAACAGATTGCTTGATACCATGAGCAAAATAGCTACAGAGTCTGAGAGTATTGATAAGATGTTAGGTAATGCTGCTGATGAAGATACTAAGCAGGCTTTAATCTATGGTAAGTTAAGTGTAGATTCATGGAGAGAAAGAGTCACACAGCTTGAGAATGAGATTAACAACATCTCTATTAATCCTACTACTTCAAGTAACCTTAGTGACACACAGAGAGATTTGTTAATTAACTATGGTTCATTAGGTAAAGCTCATTCTGAATATCAGAAACTGAGAGAAAAGATTGGTGAATTAGAGACTGATATAGCTAATATTAATAGTAGGAAGAACCTAGGAGTACGGGAAACTGAGACTCTTAGAGCTAAGAGAGTAGCATTAAAGACTCTAGAAAAGCAAGCTAAGGCTATTGCTAGAGTAGGTGAAACTATTGAAGGTAATCCTATACTTAGTGAAACTGATATAATGCAGCTTAATCCTGTAGATAGAGCTACTATTCTTAACCCTGAGAATAAGAATAAATACAGTGAGGAACAACAGGCCATTATAGATAATGTAGTAAGAGAGGGTACTTTACAATATAATGATTTTGTGGATAAGGTGCAAGATGCTGGTAGAATTAACTTGGCTCAACAGGCTTATTTAACTCAATATAACAGCATACTTAGTGACCCTGCAAGCTTTAATGCTTTTGCTAATAGAATCAAGCAACAAGTTGCTGATGATAATACAAAGAAGAAGTATGAATTCTTGAATGGAGTACAGGACTATGCTACTTTTGTCAAGGGATTAGATAAAGCATATAGAGAGTCTGATATAAGAGAAAGACAGGTTATTAGAAACATACTTAGTGAGAATGAAAACTACAAGAGATACCTTGAAGATAATAAGAATCTTAAGGGTATGTTTGACCAGTTAGATTCTAATGATAAGTTCAAAGAACTTGATGAGAATGATAGAAATGTCATAATGACTACTATGCAATTCTTAGTTGATAGAGGTATTAGTCCAACTGATGCTACAGCATTAGCTGCACTTACTGCACAAGATGAGAATGGTACTCCTGCTTTGCTTAACTATATTGATGAAGTCAATGGTAGATTGCCTAGTGATATGCAATTAACTCCTGCAAGTATAGAAGAGATTGTACAGACTTACAATGATATAGTAGGTGAGCATACTAAGAACATCAATGAAGTTGAAGTTGTTAACAAGCCAGTAGAAGTAGCTCCTACAACTACAGAAGCATCTAAGCCTCCTGTACAAGTTGGTATCTTTGGTCAAATACAACAGAATCCTGAAATGGCTGCTGATAAAAACCTTAAAGAAGATACCCCTGCACCTGCTAAACCAGGAATCTTTGGTGATATTCAAAGTAATCCAGATTTAGCTAGAGGAGTAGCACCAGAGTCTACAACAGATACACCTACAACTGATTTAGTTGACAAGTATAAGGTTAACAGTAATGAAGAAGTAGCTAATAGTGTGCAGACAGGACTATCTATTATTGATAACTCTTCAAGTATTTATGATGATGTTAAAGAGCAAGCCATTCAAATTATAGATGAACTTGGAGATAGTGAGTATGAAACTCCTACTGATTTAAGTGAAGCTATTATGGCTAAGGCTAATCAGCTACAGGCACAAGTACAACAAGGTGGAGATAATAATGATAAAGCATCATCATTATTAAAGCAGGTTGCAGCTAAGATGAAAGTTAAATCTGAGACTCCTACTACTAAAGTTGAAAGAGCTGAAACACCTTCAACAGTAAGTGAAGAGAGAAGAAACAACAGTATGATAACAACTGCTGATGTTGATAGACATCCTCAATCTGTTGTAGGTCAAGCATCTAAGAACTTTAAGATGAATGATTATCTTAGAAAAGGTCATATTACTCCTAAAACTCCTATCATGTTTGTTGCAGACCCTGCTATTATTGCAGGTGTTAAACAAGAAATGGGAGAAGCTTATAATGAGAGTGACCATCTTCCTATAATGGCAGTTGTAGAAGATAGTAGTGGTCCTGTTATTATAGGTGATAAGAAGTATCAACCTATTGGATTTATGCCAAGAACAAGTGCCAATTCACAAGGTGCAGCTAGAATGGAGCCAGTTAGATTAGCTGGTTTATCTCAGCAAGATGGTACTTTATTGAAGGATAAAGATGGCAAGGTTATTACAACCAATGGTTATGTAAGAGCTAATCCACCTGAGCATACTAAGGCAGGTACTCCTAATACTTTGATACATACTATCATGAGTAATGATATGGATGCTGAGTCCAGAGCTAAGATGAATGATGTTAACTTGCCTATACAAGAAAGACAGTCTATTTATAGAAAGTTCAAGAACAGTATCTTACCTAATATTAGAAGAGTTACACAGGACGCTAAGGGTGAGAGAATACATTTAGCTTACTTCACACCTAATATGAAAGGTGGAGAGCAAGAGTTTGAGTTATATGTAACAACTCCTCAAAACTCTTTCTCTAGGGCAGGTAAACCAATGGCTCAAGTATTAATTGAGGGAACTCCAGAAGAGATACTAAAAGCAAATAGTAGACTTCATAGATATGGAAAGACACTTGAAGAGTTCTTCAAGAAGAAGCCTTTTAGTGGTGATGCTAGGTTCAAGAGAGAGGGTGGTGTACTAATCCCTACAGGAGATAGTGCTACTAAGTTGCAGACATTAGGTGAAAGTCTTACTAAGAAGTTAAGTAACTATATTACTATTCCTAAAGGATATGAGTATGTACTTACTCCTACAGAAGAGATGATTGAAGGTAATAGAATGTATCAACTAGCTATAACTAATGGTACTAATACTATACCTTTAGCTAATGTAACTAATGGTACAATGACTGATGTAACTAAGGTTCAAGCTATTAAGAACTTATTCCTTGATGATGGTAACTTTAGATATGATGGAACTCAACCTTTTGTTAAGTGGCAAGTTAATTATAATGACTTTGGTGCTAAGGAAGGTGAGACTGAGGATGCTAGAAAGGCTAGATTAGGTAATGCTAGTGATATATTTGATGACAATATACTTGAATCAAGTAGAACCTCACTTAAATACACTATCAGAGGCATTGATATTAATAGTCCATTCAAACAAGATGGTAGTAGAACACCATCACCTACACCAGTAGTTGCTAATCAGGTTAATGCTACAACTAGCAAACCAATTGATACTCCAGTCATTACAGCTACTGACCAAGTGAAGGTAGGTAATGCTATAGTTGATAGTGAGTCTGGTGCTGTATTACGAGGTGAAGTTAAACCTGTATCTAATCCTGCTGTTGATAAGGCTAGAGATATAGCTAATAGAATAGTTGAAGATAGTAAATCTATTAGATTAGCTGATGATAATTCTGGTTATGTTGATGAAGAAGGAAGAAGATATGCTAGAGTTACTTCTATCATTCAAGCTGATGAACTAGCTGGTGAAAGATTTGACCCTAATAGTCCTTGGATTACACCTTCAACTAATATAGGTACTTCTGTAGATGAGTTTGTAAGAGACTTCTTTGCAGGTGAGTTTACTGGAGAAGATGGTAAGTTATCGAATGACTACTTATATGATTATCCTAATGCTACTCAAGCAGAATGGAGAGCTTTTGCTAATCAGTTAGTAGGTCTTAAGAACTACCTTGATGCTCAAGGTCTTACAGTAATTCCAAGGGATGTTACTGTTACAGGAACTGTTAAAGTAACTGATACACAAGGTCAGGTACATGAAGTACCAGTTGCTGGAACTCTTGACTTACTTGCTTATGATGCTCAAGGTAACTTTCATATCTTTGATATGAAGACTAATAGAAGCGGTATAAGTGAAGAAAAGAGAAAGAAGTATGCTAAACAAGTCTCAATGTATCAAAAGTTCATTGAAGATAAGTATGGTATTAAAGTAGCTTCACTTAACATTATACCTATTAATGTTACTTACCCTGCTCCTTTAGGATTTAGAGATGGAAAGACTAAATATGAAGTAGAATCAGGTAATCAATTACTTGCTAATGGTAAGGAATATAAAGACTCTAAGCCTGTTCTTGAAGAAGTAGGTTCAGTACCATTCACTGATGTAAATATTCAATATGATAAACTTACTGATAGTGAGAAGCAAATGATTACTGATATGTTACCAGCAGGTGTAGAGGTTGAGAAGACTGAAATAGTTGAACCAGAGACTGTAGTTAACAAGAACCTTGGTCTTAAGATGGGTAGAGTTAAGAATAGATTTGCTAAGCCAGCTAAGAAAGGTAACCTAGTTACTCCATCAGCTAATAACTGGGAGTCAATTAGTGATGATGTTAGACAAGCTGCTATACAGTTAGGATATACCAAGGAATCTTGGAATAGCATGACTGAGGATGAGAAGCAACATCAGAAAGAATGTCTGAGTTAAGTATAACTAAGATAAAAAAAAAAGAGCTAGGGGGATTAACCTCTAGCTCTTTTTGTGTTTTATTACTTGGTAAGATTAGCTCTACCATACTGGTAACTCTGTGCTGCTTGATATGGATTTTGCATCATTAAGTAGCTTCTCCAATAGGGAAGCATTCTCTCAACTTTGTGTGCCCATTTCAAATCACCTTTCTCATAAGTACCTCCACTTGACTTATACTCCTCTTGAGTAGCAAATAGTGTAACTATATTAACTAAGTCAGTAGCCAAACTAAAGCCAACTGGTGATATATTAGTAACTACTGGAGCCTCTTTAACAAACCCCCAAGGAGTATTGAAAGCTGCTTGTTCACTATATAATCTACTAGCTGCATAATACAGGAAACCCATAGCTTGGTCAGGTTCTTCATCATCGTCATCATCAGGCTTAGCACTTAGCATCTTAAGTAAAGTTAGTGCTACAATAACTGCCATATCTGCCCAGTTTCTTCTCATATTATAATACTGATTAGCTGAGAAGCCAGCATCAAGCATCCTTTGCTGAGTAGTCTTAGATACTGGAGTTAGGATAGCTCTAGCTGTTAGACCAAATCCACCTTTATCAGTGAATGTAGATGCAATTACCTTAGCAAGAGTTCTCATAGAGCCTTCTGTTTCCCCACCTAAAGCTACACTATAAGTACTAACACCAAATCTTCTTTGTATCATACCTAAAGCATACCCTCTCATGGCTAACAAAGCATTACCATAGACATTCTGTTGAATAGCTACTTTATCTGCATTGTTATAGATACCGTGCATTCTATTATTGATTTCTCTAGCTCTGTCCATGAATCTAGACTCATCATCTATACTCCATTCTCTTAGCTCACCAGTCTCAGTATCAACATACTTAACACCTTGCTTCATAGCTAAAGTCTTACCTAATTCAGGTTTAGTTTCATCTATAGGAACTACTTGATAAGCATTGTATAATGAAATAGGATTACCATTTTCAT
>ERZ780202.1638-NODE-1638-length-11497-cov-1.836043_pt1 | contig 11497 bp, 7 predicted proteins | sample MGYA00510978_ERZ780202 | MGnify/ENA primary metagenome ERZ780202 (study PRJEB29588, sample SAMEA2155689) | human gut metagenome | biome: human gut; feature: human-associated habitat; material: faeces | place: Denmark | collected 2008/2010 ...
ATTCTCGTTTTGGTATCCTGCTTGATATGGTAGGTGGCGAAAATACGGTTTTCCTGAAAGAATCATATTCTGAGAGATTTGCGCCGGATATAAATAAAAAGGTGTGGAAAGCAGCCAAGAAATTGGGATATGGCAAAATGTTCATTGATGAAGACGGAGGAGGGGTGACGGATGACCATTTGTTTATCAACCGCCTGGCACGTATTAAAACGATCGATATTATTGCTTCCGATCCGGAAGGTGGTTTTACCCCGACCTGGCATACTATCAATGATAATATGGAGCATATAGACAGGAATACACTGAAGGCGGTCGGGCAGACTGTATTGGAAGTAATCTACAATGAAAAATAATCTCCTTGTTATTTAGAGTATTTAGAAATTTGTAAATAGCAATTATATATATGTCAATTAATGAATTACAAGACGAAGTGATTGCAGAGTTCAGTGACTTCGATGACTGGATGGATCGGTATCAACTACTTATTGATTTGGGAAATGAGCAGGAACCACTTGAAGAAAAATATAAGACGGAACAGAATCTGATTGAAGGATGTCAAAGCAGAGTATGGCTTCAAGCGGACGAGGTAGACGGTAAGATTGTTTTTAAGGCGGAAAGTGATGCTTTGATTGTAAAAGGAATTATTGCCTTGCTGATAAAAGTCCTTTCAGGACACACTCCTGATGAAATCTTGAATACTGATCTTTATTTTATAGATAAGATAGGGTTGAAAGAACATCTGTCACCTACACGTAGCAATGGGTTGTTGTCCATGGTCAAACAAATACGAATGTATGCATTGGCATTCAAAGCAAAAGAGGGGAAGTGAGAACTTCCCTTTTTTATGATATGCTTGTTGATCTTGTGAAAATTTTATAAAATTATAGATTTTATTCAGGAAAGCTTGTACATAGGTTTATGGAAGTTTTTTGCTAGTTTTTCTGTTGTTTTATTTAGAAAAAAGTAAGGAATCTGTCTATTTGACCAATGTTTAAAAATATATAATATAATAAGTTTCGTTTGATACTTTGCTTTTTTATTTATTTTTTTGCAAAAAAGTGAATAAAACGCGAGCTTATGAAAAATTATGTGAAAAGAGTAATCCTGTTCTGGTTTTGTATGGTTTTCTATATGTTAGTACAAGCTCAAGTGAGGGAAAACCGAATAACCGGACACGTATATGATTCTCAGAACTTGCCTTTGGCTGGGGTATACATTAAAGTAAAAAATACTCCTTATGGGACAGTCTCCAATGAAAAAGGAGAGTTTGTGCTAGCAGGTAAATGGGAGCAAGGTGTATCAATTGAATTTTCGTTTATTGGTATGCGGCGTAAAACTATCACTTATAAAGGTCAGACTAAGCTGGAAGTAACTTTGGCGGACGACACTAATAATATGGATGAGGTTGTTGTGACTGCTAAAGCCAATATTAACGAGATAGATATTCGTGCTCGTTCCGGTGTAGTGCAAGAAGTCGATATGCGGCGTATTAATAGTAAGCCGATGATTGATATGGGCTTGGCTTTGCAGGGATCTGTACCGGGGCTGATTGTAACAAATACAGGAGAACTGGGTTCTGCTCCTGAGATACGCATCAGGGGAAATTCCTCTTTACGAAGGGGAAACACAACCAATGAGCCACTGTATGTAATGGATGGAAAGGTCATAAGCTCGGAAACTTTTTATAATCTGAACCCTCAAGATATTAAAGAAATCAAGGTACTTAAAGATGCGGCTGCTTGTGCTTTATATGGTATAAAAGCTGCTAATGGGGTACTGGAAATAACTTCCCAGCGTGGAATTAGCGGACAAACAATGGTTACCTATACTTTGGATATGGGTATAACTACTCGTGGCCGTCGGGGAATTTCTATGATGAATTCTGTAGAAAAGCTGGAACTGGAACGTCGTTTGCAAAATGTAGAAACTCCCGGTTACCGATATAGTGCAGATTATTATAATAAATATCATGCTGATGATCCGAATTTGCCACAACTGATAGCGGCAGGACAACAAAAACTGGATGAATTGAAGAATATTAATACCGACTGGTTCCATGAACTTATCCGGAATAGTCTTTATCAGAAACATAATGTCAGTATTCGTGGAGGAAGTGAAGAGACAACCTATTATGTTTCTGCTAACTATACTCAACAGGGAGGGCGTTTGCCGGGTAATGATAAACGGCGTATGAGTTTGCGCATGAATATGGACCAGAAATTGGGACATATCGGTTATGCATTGCTAAGTGTAAATGGGGGATATGCTAAGACAAATACACCGAATGGTACAACCTCGGACCCTACTCAACTGGTTTATGAACTGAATCCTTATGAAACAAAAGATAGTGGCGAATTAGTTTCTTATCCGGGACGTACCTACAATGATTTGATGAATCAGTACAGTCAGGAAGATGCGGCAAAGACAGCCGGTATTAGTGGCAGTTTGATTTTGACCCCATTACCTGGACTGGATGTGGCGGCAGTGGCCGGCCTGGATTTTTTGCTGGACGAGACAGAACAATTTACTCCTTCTACTGCATATTCGGAAATGACAACGGGAGTTCCTGAGATTCAACGTGGTATTTATTCAAAATCAAAGAATACGACAACCAATGTTTCTACTAATGTTCGTGTGACTTATAATAATGTATATGCAGGGAAACATAATCTGACGTTAGGTGCTAATATAGATTATTACCTGACGCAGTTGGATAATGTTTCTATTACCGGTTATGGGGTTGGAACTATAAAATCTGCGGCTGCTATCAATCAATCTATTCAAGGAACGCGTAAAGCTGAAGTGGGGGCGTTGAAAGATAAAAATGCCCAGTTGGGATTTGGTGCTGTTGTCGGGTATACTTTTGATAATATTTATGACCTTTATGGTACTTATAAGACTGACGCTTCCTCTATTTTGCCTTCCGACAAACGCTGGAACAGTGCTTGGGCAGTGGGGATTGGTTGGACTCCTAGTTATTATGAATTTCTGTCGGATAACCCCGTTTTAACCCGTCTGAACCTAAAAGCTTCTTATGGATATACTGCCAATTTGAATGGCGTCTCTGTCTCTTCAACAGTAGCCACTTTTGCTTATTCTACTAACAGTTATGAAGACCAGCGTCCACTTGACTTAATGGGGCTTTATAATAAAGATCTGAAACCGGAACAGACTAAGTCTATTGATGCAGGAATTAATATAGGTCTGTTTGATCGTATCACTTTAGAGGCGAGTTGGTACAACCGTCGTACCGAACAAGCGTTGTTGGATGTTCCGATTCCGTCTTCTACTGGATATACTACATTGAAACGTAATATAGGAATACTTGAGAATAGAGGTTTCGAATTTGGAGTGAATATGAAAGTGTTGGATACAAACGATTGGTTGCTTAGTTTGCGGGGGAATATAGCTTATAACCGTAACAAAGTTATTGATCTTTATTATGCTGATAGAATATATACCTCTGAAGAAGCATTGCTTCCTGATTATGAGGTGGGTAAGTCGTATGATATGATTTACGGACCTTCTTCTCTGGGGATTAATCCTTTGACTGGTTATCCTGTTTTTCTGGTGAAAGGTAATAAGGAAAAACAAGCAAGTGAAGCATTGACTGCTGAAGATGTGGTAGCATTGGGTCATTCTACGCCTCCATATAGCGGAAGTTTTGGACTATCGCTTTCTTATAAATCATTCGATTTGGATATGGATTTCTATTATGTACACGGTGGTATCCACCAATTTAACTATTCGTATGTGCGTGATAAAGATGATTCAAATAAAAATGCTGTTGCTGGACAAACAGATAAAATGTGGTTTAAACCGGGAGATGAAGGTAAAGTTTATCCGACTCCTTTTTACACATCTGCTGTAGCAGAAGACAATTTAAGCCAATACCCGAACTCGTTGACAGTAGGTAAGAGTGATTATTTGAAGCTCTCTATGGTTTCTCTTCGTTACCGAGTGCCACCTCATTTCTTAAGAAAGACATTACCGTTTGTAAAGTATGCGACGCTTGCTTTTCAGGGTTCTAATTTGTTTACGTGGACCTCATATAAGGAATCGGATCCGGAAAGTGGTACATTGGCGGGTAGTATGCAGCCTATTTATACATTCAATATGAGTCTGACTTTTTAAAGAATAATGATTATGATAAAGAAATTCATCTATATATTTACTGCCATATCAGGAATTTTAGCGGGAGTATCGTCTTGTTCACTTGATATTCCTCCTGCTGACCAGTATTCGGATCCTGATGCTATTACTAATGTTTCCACGGCCCGTTCGCTCCTGACATCTGCTTATTTACTATATCCGCACTATGAATATGAACTTTCTATCTTAGGTGATGACTTTTGTCAAACGTCTATTACAGGAAAGGATATGAGTCAGAAGAATCTTTATTTGTGGCAGGATAACTCTATAACTTCTTTTGCGGAGACTATCTGGCTGGAATATTATAATACAATTGCTTCTTGCAATACTTTGCTTGAACGGGTGGATAATATCGTATTGGAGAATGCTTCGGAGGAGAGTGCAAAAGCAGCTATAATAAGTGAGTGCAAAGCATTGAAGGCTCTTTGTTATTTCAATTTGCTAAGGTTGTTTGCACCAGCTTATGACAAAGATCCGCAAGCTGATGGCATTGTTTTGAAAGAACGTTTGGGACTTGAATTTCCAAAACGTTCTTCTATTGAAGATTGTGTATCTGCTATCCGTACATTGTTGACAGAGGCGGCCGATACGGAGAATGCTCCGGGAAAAAATGGGTGGTTATCTCAAACAGCGGTTTATTATTTGCTTGCTGAACTGGAATTATATGCAGGACAATATGGACAGGCTGCGATTTATGCAGAGAAAATATTAGAGCAGGCAACAGATGATATGTTTACTGTTGCGGGATATAAACGTTTGTGGGAAACTGCTTCTTGCAAGGGGCGTATCTTTGCGTTTTATACAGCAAAGAGTTATTATGCGGACATTCAGTTTAATGAAACAAGTGGTGATTATTTCGCTTTGAATCCTCAGATTGTTTATGGGGAGGAAGATATACGGAAGACATACAATGTTTATCCTTTTGAAATGGAAGGAGAACAAAGGAATTTGCTAGGTAAATATAATAAAGTAAATAAGGATTCAGAAAGTATACAATATATAAATATAATGCGTTATGCCGGAGCTTATTTCATAGCTACCGAGGCTTATAGTCGGATGGTGGGTAAAGAAGATGTCGCAATTCGGAAATTGAATGAATATTTGGCAGCTTGTCAAGCCACGACCCCTGATGAGGGGCTGACAGGTAATGCACTGCTGCAGGCTATTCATCTGGAAAAAATGAAAGAATTTGCGGGTGAAGGTATACTGTATTTTGATTTGAAACGTTTACATTCTGGAAGCCTTTCCCGGTTAGCGAAATGGGGGAGCAGTGAAGATGTAAAAATTGAGAGTAGCGATTATCGCTGGTGTTTTCCTATTCCTCGTTCTGAATATAAATATAATGAGAATATGACTCAAAATGAGGGGTGGCCTCTGAATAGATAATTTTTCTATCTTAAAAACAAAGAAGATTATGAAATACAAATATTATTCTTTATTCATATTTTTGATTTGTCTGTCCTGGATTGTTATAGCTTGTAGTAACAACATTGATTATACTTATAAGGGACGCAATTATATACAAATGAGTACTTCCGATGATCCTGCACTTTCGGAAAGTGATGAACGTGCAATTACTGTTGATGTACTTCTGGCTACTTCCGTAGAAAATGATGCTGTAATTAATTTCGAATTGTTGGATAATGCAGATGATATTTTGCGCTTGGAAAATGGGGCAGTACAAATAAAGGCGGGAGAGAAGACGGCGCGTTTCAAGGTACTTTCCAATCGTCAGAGTTTGCTGAATAACCAAAGGATGATAACTTTAAAGGTAAAGGATTATACAGACGAACGTATGCAACCATGGAATGAATTGAAACTGACTGTAAGGCCAAATCCAACCTTGCCGGACTTGACCGAACAACAGATTGAGTTTGTTCATGGCTATATGGAGAAGTACAGGCTTAATCTTAATCGCTTTATGGGTGAAGTAAGCTGTCGCGTAGAGGTGACTTTCCCAGCAGATGAGGTTGGAGTATTTAGTGATACGGAGACTCGCTCCTTTGAAGGAAAGAGTATGATAACATTGAGTGAGAATGCTACTGCAGATCGTCCGATACTTAAGATGATTGATAATCCAATGGGAATAACTTCATTTTTGTGGGAAATATACAGAAAAGAAACGGTGGAGAATGAATTTTGGATTTTTGAAGGAAGTAAATATGTCTCTATGATGGAGGCGATTGGCTATGACATGAGTAAGGAAGTATTTAGTGTAGTTCTTGATAATTTGGAATTATTGCCGGATGAAGGTACTTTTTCATTCGTAGGCCCGACTTTAAATCTTTGGGATGAAGAAATAGAATCATTGCCTTTTGAATATTCTTTTACCGCTTGGGAGCGTTGGAAGAAAATGGCTGACGAAGGTGGTACGATTTTAGTTCAGGAGGGAGATAATATGGTGGAAGCGAGTGTTAGTGATTTGATAGAGGAAGGAATAACTTTAAATCCAGTTTGTTTAGTGTATTCGTCTATTGATGAAGACAATTGGGAGAATGAACCTTCAGACTGGATTGAACCGAAAGGAATGTTTAATGAGAAAACCTTTAGTTTTCAATTCCCTTGGGATCATGTTAATTCGTTAGGGTATACTCAGATTCGCGTGACTTATACATTAAATGAATAAATATAATATATAAAACGACCATTCATGTTTAAGCAGACAAAGTTTAAAGTTTTTCTATTCTTGGCAGTTCTATTAGGAGGACTTCCCGTGAATATGCTTGCACAACAGAAAGCTTCTCATTTGGAGAAAAAAGTAAATTTACCTCCTAATACAGTTGAAGGGACCTTGGCTAATGGGTTACATTATTTAATCCTTCCTAACGAGGCGCCGATTCACACAACAGAATTCCGGTTAGTGATGCGTATCGGTTCTGTTCAAGAGTCGGAAGAGCAAAAAGGAGCCGCCCATTTTCTGGAGCATATGTCGTTTGCCGGTAGTAAACATTTTCCTGGCAGGGGAATGGTAGACTATCTGGAAACTTTGGGCATGAAGTTTGGACGTGATATAAATGCGGTAACCGGATATGATCGTACGATCTTTATGTTGACAGTGCCTATGGATAAAACTGACCATAAAGTTAGTAGCAAAACTTTATTGATTTTGAAAGATTGTCTGAGCGGAATCACTGTCGAAGAAGAGCGGACGAAGAAGGAACGGGGCGTTATTTTGGAAGAATTGCGCGGATATGACTTGGGGGATGATTTTTATGCATTAAAAATCGGAAAGAACCATTTCACGGAGCGTATGCCGTTGGGAAGTTCCGAGGATATTCGTAGTATTGACCGTAAGACGTTGATTGAATTCTATAAAAAATGGTATTCTCCGCAGATGGCTACCGTAGTTGTGGTTGGTAATGTAGATCCGGAATCTATTGAAAAACAAATCAAGGAAATGTTTTCATCTATTCCTCGTAAAGAAGTCAAAGGCTATCGTACTTATCCATTGACTTATGACCCGGGAGTTGAGTTATATGAAATTGGGGATGATCTGGAGCGTAGTTCAGAGTTGGAGCTGATGATTCCTCATCCTTGTGTGATTGGTAATACAATCGGCAGTATTTATCAGAAGGAACTCGGATCTTTATTGATACGTGCTATCAGTAACCGGTTGAAATACCAGAATATCCGGTGCAATGTTTCTGATGCATGGTTTCTTTCTGATAAGAATCATTTTGTTTTTGCTTTTTCCGGGGTAGATAAGGCAAATCTCTTGCAACAAGTATCCGAACTGTCTAATGAAATGGAGTCTATTCAGAAAAACGGCTTTAAGCAGGAAGAAGTGGAGGATGCTATTAATGAGCATCTGAGGCGTTTGAAAGTAGATAACTCAACTCAATTATCTTCTAAATGGTGTGATGATTTTGTTGATTATGTGATATCCGACGACCGTTATATTCAGTCAGATAGTGAAATGAAACAGTTGGCGGACAAGATACGGGCGACTGATAGCGCTACTTTGCAACAACTTTTGCGTGAGTGGCTTTCATACAAAGATCAAACCTTATTGGTGGCTTATCGTAATAATGCAGGTAAACAAAATTCTCTTAAAAAAGAAGAAGTTGTTCAGGCATGGGATGAAGGTATTAAGAACCCGTTGAAAGATTTTACGTATGTACGTAAAGATGTGAAAGAAGAAAGAGTAGTGACACCTGCTTGCCTGGTTGAGAGTTATCCTTTTAAGGCCTCAGATATAGTTAGTGAGAAGAAATACGCAGACCTTAACATAACAGAAGTAATTCTGAAAAATGACTTACGTATTCTTCTCCGTCCGACAAATGATGAAAGTCAATCCATTTTTGTGACAGCTTTTGGAAGAGGAGGGACAGCAGATTTATCAGATAAAGATTATCCTTTATATGAAGGGACAGGAGGTTATATGGAAATGGGAGGGGTAGCTTGTATTCCTTATGATACTCTATCTTCTTTTATGCAACAGGAAGAAATATCTATGAATATTGCTATCAGTAATTATTGGCATGATATTATGGGAATGTCTCCTGCTGCCAAAGCACGAGAACTCTTTAATTTGATGTACGAGAAGATGTGTCGTCCGGAGCTTTGCTATGAGGATTTTGATGAGATTCGTAAAGATGAAATGGAGCGTTTCGGGAAGGAAAGTGTATTGGAACAAATGATGAAACGTGCTTCTGATCGTATGTTGACAAACCGCCTGGATTCTCTAATGGGAAATACGGTACCTCGTCCGGCTCTAACAAAAATGGATCTGGAAAGATTGGATCTGGATAAGATTGCAGATTATTATTGTTCATTATACAGCAATCCGTCGCAAATGACATTCGTAGTAACAGGAAAGTTTGATACGGATAGCATCAAAGAATTGTTAACTGCGACGTTCGGACGTATGCCGAAAGTAAATACAGTGTCTTATCCCAACAAAGCGTTTAAGCTCCCTAAGAAAACTTACATAGAAGAATTTCCGAATGATAATGATACGCAGACTATCTTTGATTATGTTTTCTGTGGAAATTATCAGCCTTCCTTGAAAAATAGCCTTACACTGAAATTGATGCGTGATATCTTGCAAAACCGCTTGTTAAGTGTTTTGCGTGAAGGAGAGAATATAGTCTATTCTCCATACGCTTCTTTATTTTATAATGGGCTGCCACAACAAGTCTTTTATTTTGATTTGTCGGCCTCTGTTGATTTCGTAAATACGAAGAAGGTGGAGGAGCTTATAAAGCAGATTATAAATGAGCTTCGTACAAGTAAAGTGAGCGAAGAGGAATTGGAAACTTTGAAAAAGTCTTTTTGGGTTACAAAACGAAAAGTGCTTTCGGATGAGGCTTCTGCCGAATGGCGTACTAATCTTGTGAATTTGCTGAAGAATGGTGAGTCTGTCGCTGATTTTGAGCGATATGAACAATGTCTCAATAGCATATCCACTGTGGATATTCAGAAAGCATTTAAGCATTTTACGAATCCCGATAAATTTGTATTGTTATATATTGGAAAACATCAAAAATATGAATAATTTATTTTTCTCAAGATTTTGTGGGTTATTGCTTTTGTGTTCTATAGGAGTAGCGGCCTTTGCTCAGAAAGGATACAAGAGAGCATATACATTGTTTAATGCCGAAGGCAAGGAGATAGGCTATGATGAGCTTATTGAAGCGTTGGCACAACCGGATGTCGTGTTTATAGGCGAGATTCATAATTGTTGTATTACTCATTGGCTGGAATATGAAATAACCCGTTCGCTATATGCTATTCATAAGGAAAAACTGATGTTGGGAGCTGAAATGCTTGAGGCGGATAATCAGCTGATTTTGGATGAATACATGAGTCGCGCGATTTCTTATGACAGATTTGAGGCAGAAGCCCGGTTGTGGGATAATTATAGTACGGATTATGCTCCATTTGTCTTTTTCGCAAAAGAGAATAAAATTCCATTTATTGCAACTAACGTACCACGACGCTATGCTAATGTTGTAAAAGATAATGGCTTACAGTATTTGGATTCATTATCTAATGAAGCAAAGCGATACTTGCCGCCTCTTCCTATTCAGTTTACCTACAAGGAAGAAGAAGGTGGTGCTTTTGCATTAATGCAGATGATGGGTAAGAGTAAAGGCAATCAGGAATATTTGGCACAGGCGCAAGCTATCAAAGATGCAACAATGGGCTGGTTTATAGCTCATAATATAAAGGATAAATTCCTGCATTTTAACGGGAACTACCATTCTGATTTTAAAGGAGGAATAATTCCTTATCTGCTTCAATATCGTCCGGGGACAACGATTAAAACTGTCTGTTCAGTCCGTCAGGAAAGTATAGACCAATTAGATGAAGAAAATAAAGGAAGAGCAGACTTTTATATTTGTGTTCCTGAAGATATGACCTCTACTTATTAGAGGTCATGCGTTGCATATATGGAATGACTCCTGCCAGTATGACAATTGCACCGATAAGAATAATAAGATACGGTGTACCGCTAATCAGGTCATCCATATTCTCCGCTTCGGGATATTTGATACTGAGATATACTGATAAGGAGTTATTTAATATATGCATGAATATACAAGGTATCAGACTACCCGTTTTATAATAAGTCCATGCCAACAGGATACCGATCAGAAATGCCGGAAGTATCTGTGCGGGATTTATATGAAAGACACCGAATAGAAGTGCCGAAATAAGAATTGCTTTGGTCGGATTATATTGTTGGAGCAAAGCTTTGGTGATTGCTCCCCGGAACAATAATTCTTCAAGTACAGGGCCTACGATTGCTATTGCAAGAATCCCTCCCCAGCCGGATTGGAGGATATCGAAAGATTGCTCCATGATATTAGGTATCCAATCCAGCAAACTCATTAATGAAGAAACAACAAATCCACTGGTAAGGATTGCCACTGCACTACCTAAAAGATAAGGAGCGGACACAAGTGACCAGGTCTCTTTCTTTGTGCTGATGTAGCCGGCCTTCCACAGATAGATACCCATCATTATCTGACCGGCCAATTGCGCCGGAATTATAATTGTTTGCGTCAGAACAGCCTTATCCAAATTTCCTGTGGTTACTAACAAATAGATAGTACAAGGAATCATAATCAGGACAGGGGCAACAATTTGCGCAATGACAAGGTCTATTAATACAAGTTTGATAGCCGTCTTCATATTTTACTTTTTTATTTAGTAGCGAAGAAGCTGCATATAAACATAGCTAACATAGAAATTGCTATTACCACCAGAGAAATACTCATAAATGACTTTTGCATAAGAATCTATTTTAAGTTGTTATTCGGTTGATGTATTATTTTCTTAGTTCTTCCTGTTGGTTACTTCTTGCTTTGCTGGCAAGAAGAATCGCTTCGGTTTCTTC
>ERZ780202.1643-NODE-1643-length-11466-cov-2.960564_pt1 | contig 11466 bp, 9 predicted proteins | sample MGYA00510978_ERZ780202 | MGnify/ENA primary metagenome ERZ780202 (study PRJEB29588, sample SAMEA2155689) | human gut metagenome | biome: human gut; feature: human-associated habitat; material: faeces | place: Denmark | collected 2008/2010 ...
CGCAAGCCCTAATGATAAGGAAACCGCCAAAAAAGGTATGCGGGTCATTGCGGAAGAATCCGAAAGACTTTCCAATATGGTTGAAGAACTGCTTGACTTCTCAAGGATACAGGGCGGCAGGTTCAACCTCAGCAAGGCGAATATGGACGTGTTTGCCGAGCTTACCGACGCTGTGATAATATATTCCGAAAAGGCAAGACAGGAAAATAAGACGCTTCTGTATGACGAGCCGCAGGAGATAGTAACTATCTTCGGCGACAGAAACCGTATAAGACAGGTGTTTATAAATATAATAGACAACGCTATAAAATACTCCGCAGTAAACGGACATATCATAGTAGCTACTGCTATGACTGCCGACTCGGGTTGAAGACGACGGTTTCGGCATTGCCGGATCCGACCTGCCCAAAGTTAAAGCCAAATTCTATAAGGCGAACAACACGGTAAGAGGTTCGGGAATAGGTCTTGCGGTTGCAGATGAGATTGTGACCGCACACGGCGGAACACTTGATATTGAAAGCGAACTCGGACGATATACAAGGGTAGTGATCACCCTGCCGATAGCTAAAAAGGACGAACAATAAGAAAGGCTGAATATGAGCGAACAGAACAAGAAGATAATCAAAACAAAAGTCGGCGGACAAGCTCTCATTGAGGGCGTTATGATGCTCGGTCCGAAAAAGGGCTGTATGGCTGTACGTCAGCCCGACAGGGAGATATACACGGAGGTGTGGGACAGGAAGGCTCCGAAGTGGTATAACAAAGCGCCATTTATCAGAGGCTGTATAAATTTCGTTTCACAGTTGGCGGACGGTTACAAGTACCTTAACAAGTCGGGCGAAGTGAGCGGAATGTTCGATGAAGAAGAGGACGAAAAGGACAAGAAGAAAAAAGAAAAAGAGCAGGACAAACAGGCAGATAACGTAAGCAAAGAAAAACCGGAAGATAAAAAGGACGAAAAGAAAGACGGCAATAGCGCCGCTCTGACAACGGCTGTTACGATAATATCGGGTATTCTCGGCGTAGGGCTTGCGGTCGCACTGTTTGTGATACTGCCTACGCTTATATTCACAGGGATACAGACGCTGTGCGGAGATACGGATATATCCGCATTCCGCTCACTGACGGAGGGTATTATTAAGATAGCGCTTTTTGTCGGCTATCTGTGGCTGACCTCTCTTATGAAAACGATGAAAAGGCTGTATCAGTATCACGGTGCGGAGCATAAGACGATATTCTGCTATGAGCATGGCGAGGAGCTGACTGTGGAGAACGTCAGAAAGTACAAGCGTTTCCACCCCAGATGCGGTACCAGCTTTATATTCCTGACGCTTGCGATAAGCATACTGGTATATACCCTGCTCCCGATAAACAGCGAGCTGTTCATTGAAGCATTCGGAGTATCAAAGCTTATCGGCGATATGCTGAGAGTATGCTGTAAGATAATTTTCCTGCCGATAGTCGTAGGTATCTCATACGAACTTATCCGTATCGCAGGAAAGTATGACAATGTGGTTACGAAGATAATTTCCGCTCCGGGACTTGCTATACAGCGTCTTACCACAAAGGAGCCTGCCGATGAGATGATAGAGGTGGCTATTGCGTCAATGAAGCCTGTTCTACCCGAAAATGCGGAGGACGCAAAGTGGTAATAAGGCAGGCGGTACGGCTTATAAGCGATATGCTTGAAAGCGTTACCGACGATGCGTATTTTGAGGCAAGGCAGATAGTAAGCGAAATCAGCGGCGGTAAAATGCCGTTTGAGGAAATCACCGAGGCACAGCTTGCCGAGTGCGAGGATAAGGCGAAAAGACGTAAAACGGGCGAGCCGCTGCAATATATTTTAGGAAACTGGGAATTTTACGGCAGAAAATATTTTGTCGGGGAGGGAGTGCTTATTCCCCGTCCCGAAACGGAAGAACTGGTGGAGAGGATGCTGGAGGAAGTCGCTCCGGCTTCCCGTATTCTCGACATTGGCACTGGAAGTGGGTGTATTGCCGTCACTTTGTCTAAGGAGTTGCCGGGCGGTACGGCGGTGGACTTATGCTCGGGGAGCGGATGTATCGCTGTTACAACAGCGCTTGAAGCAAATGTCGGAACTGTAGGCATAGAGATATCCGGTAAGGCATACGGCTATTTTCTGAAAAACATAGCCGAAAACAAGGCAGAAAAGCTTGTCACTGCGATAAACGGAGATATTTTCGATAAGGATATACTTGGACAGTTTCCTGATGATTCGTTGTCTGCCGTGCTTTCAAATCCGCCGTATATATCTTCTGCGGATATGAAAACTCTGCAAAAGGAAGTAACATTCGAGCCTGAGCTTGCACTTTTCGGCGGTGAGGACGGACTGGACTTTTACCGCAGACTGGTGCCGATGTGGGCAGTAAAGCTCAGAAGCGGAGGACTTTTTGCAGTAGAGATCGGCGAAGAACAGGGACAGGCTGTGAGCGATATATTCAAAAAAGCGGGACTTACACCGCAGGTCGTTACAGACTACAGCGGTCACAATAGGATAGTCAGCGCCGTAAAGCAATAGAAAATAAAATCTGTACATTTTATTGTACAGCGATTATGATAGAATATAATCACAGGATAAAACCGAACACAGAAAGGACGGGTAAAATAATATGGCAAAGGCAAACACAAAAAAGGCGACACCTACCGTAAATCATCCTACCACCCCGGAGGAGAAGAAAAAGGCTCTTGATACCGCTATGGAGCAAATAATCAAGAACTACGGTCAGGGTGCTGTAATGTTCCTAGGCGGAGAGGGAAATAAAAAGCTGGATGTTGAAAGCGTGCCGACAGGCTCTATAGGTCTTGACTATGCGCTCGGTATAGGCGGTCTGCCGAAGGGCAGAATTATCGAGATATACGGACCGGAATCAGGCGGTAAGACAACGGTTACGCTCCACGCTATCGCAGAAACGCAGAAGCTCGGCGGTATGGCGGCATTCATAGACGTTGAACACGCTCTCGATCCCGTTTACGCAAAGTCGCTCGGTGTTGATATCGATCACCTTATCGTTTCTCAGCCTGACACAGGCGAGCAGGCGCTTGAAATTATGGAAACGCTTGCACGCTCTGGTGCTATTGATATTGTCGTACTTGACTCGGTTGCCGCTATGGTCACAAAGGCGGAGATCGACGGTGAGATAGGCGACAGCTTTGTAGGCGTTCAGGCAAGACTTATGTCAGCGGCTATGAGAAAGCTGACAAGCGTTATATCAAAGTCGAATACTGTCGCTATCTTTATAAACCAGGTGCGTGAAAAGATAGGCGTTATGTACGGAAATCCCGAAACTACTCCGGGCGGTCGTGCGCTCAAGTTCTATGCAAGCGTTCGTATAGAAGTCCGCAAGGGTGAGAAGATAGTTGACGATGGCGAGATAATAGGTTATACTACTAAGTGCAAGGTCGTAAAAAACAAGGTCGCACCTCCGTTCAAGGAAACGCAGTTCGATATGATATTCGGCGAGGGTATTTCAAGGCTTGGTGAAATCATAACTATGGGCGAAGAGCTCGGCTTTATCAAGAAGAGCGGTGCATGGTACAGCTATAACGGAGAGAGGCTCGGACAGGGCAAGGAAAAGACCAAGAAGTTCCTCAAAGAAAATGACGATCTGCGCCTTGAGATCGAGGGCAAGATAAAAGAGAATATGTCAAAGCTTGATATGTCGGCAAGCGAGGACGACAGCGACAAGGCTGACACCTCAGAAACCGCCGCAGAAAACGAGCTTAAGGAAATCGGCGAAGAAGCCGCAAAGGCTGACGCTGCCACAGCCCCCGCTCCTGCGCCTAAGAAAAAGGCAACTGCAAAGAAGAGCGTTGTAGTCGAAGCCGACAGCGACTTTGAGGAATTTTCGCCTGAGGACCTCGGCTGATGTCATATACGGACGATGAAAGAATAAGGGCAAAACGCAGAGCGCTGTATATACTCGCTCAGCGTGACCACTCTAAAAAAGAGCTTTATGACAAGCTTATAAAAAACTATCCTCCCGATCTGTGCGAGATGGTAGTCGGGCTTATGTGCGAGCATGACCTGATAAACGAGGAAAAGTATACGGAAAAGCTATACAAGGCATATATAAACAAGGGTTGGGGTAAGTCCAAGATCCGCTTTGAACTGCGAAGAAAGGGCTTGCCCGACAGCCTTATTTCACAGCAGGAAGAAGAATATGACACGGAGGATTTTATAGACGAAATTATACATCTTGTAGACAAAAAATACTCAAGCAAGCTGGATTTTTCGGATTATAAAAGCATACAGCGTGTTACTGCGGCGCTTGCACGCAGAGGCTTTGCGTATGATGATATAAAGCTTGCATTATCCCGTATAAAAGACGGGGATTATGACGAGGAAGATGAGGAATATGACGAATAGACCGTAATATTCAGAATATAAGGGAAACGGAAAGGTAAGGAAAAATAATGGCAGAAACGATAAAGGTCGGAATGGTTTCTCTCGGATGTCCGAAGAACCAGTGCGACGCTGAGCTTATGCTTGCAAAGATAGCGAAAGCAGGCTTCAAAATAGTAAACGAGGCAGGTCTTGCGGATGTTGTTATTATCAACACCTGCGGTTTTATACAAAGTGCAAAGGAAGAAGCCATCGAGGAGATAATGGAGGCAATAAGCCGTAAAAATGACGGTATCAACAAGAAGATAATCGTAACGGGCTGTCTTGCCGAGCGTTATCAGAAGCAGATGGACGAAGAATTCCCCGAAATAGACGCAGTGGTAGGTATTGCAAAGAACGATGATATAGTTGAAATCATAAACTCGGTAATGCTGGACAGGAGGGTCGTTACCTTCGGCGACAAGCTGTGTCACAATATGGAGGGCGACAAGCTGCAGTCTACTCTGCCCCACTATGCATATCTGAGAATTGCGGACGGCTGTTCAAACAAATGTTCTTACTGCGCAATACCGCTTATAAGAGGTAAAATGCGTTCCAGAAAGATGGAGAACATAATAGAGGAAGCGAAGAAATTTGCCGAAAACGGCGTAAAGGAACTTGTTATAGTAGCACAGGACGTTACGGCATACGGCATTGACCTTTATAAGAAATACGCTCTGCCGGATCTGCTTAAGCAGCTATGTAAGATAGACGGCATAAAGTGGATAAGACTGCTTTACTGCTATCCCGAAAGAATGACGGACGAGCTTATCGAAACAATAAAGACAGAGGACAAGGTGCTGAATTATATTGATATTCCGATACAGCACTGCAACAAGGAAATTCTCCGCAATATGTACCGTGGCGGCGACGAGCAGAGCCTGCGTGAACTGTTTGCGAAGCTTCGCCGTGAAATTCCCGGTGTGGTGCTGAGAACAACGCTTATCACGGGCTTCCCCGGTGAAACGGAGGAGCAGTTCAGCGAGCTTGCCGAATTTGTAAACGACATAAAGTTTGAGCGTCTTGGCTGCTTTGCCTATTCTGCGGAAGAGGATACTCCCGCCGCCGAAATGCCTGACCAGGTAGACGAGGGCGAAAGACAGCGCAGAGCGGATATAATCACAGGCGAACAGGAAATACGCATGGGCGAATATTACGCAGGTATGGTAGGCAACACCTATGAGGTCGTCTGTGAGGGCTTTGACCGCTACTCCGATATGTATTTCGGCAGAAGTATGCACTTCGCTCCCGAAATTGACGGAATGATATATTTCACATCGACAAAAGAAAAGCGTCCTGTCATCGGAGATTTTATAAACGTTAAAATAACCGACGTACTTGAAAACAATCTGCTCGGAGAGCAGGTTTGACGCTGAAAGGACAGAGGTATGCATCTAGCTAATAAGCTCACACTGCTTCGGGTGATACTTGTTCCGTTCTTTGCGTTCTTTATGCTTGCGGGCAACATTGTTCCATACAGCTATCTGTGGGCGGCGATAATATTTGCCGCTGCCAGCATAACCGACACGGCAGACGGTAAGATTGCAAGAAAATACAATATGGTGACAAACTTCGGCAAGTTTCTGGATCCCCTTGCGGACAAACTGCTTGTAGTCACCGCTCTTATATGCTTTGTTGAGCTTGGCTGGGCGAGCGCATGGGTAACAGCTATTATAGTAGCCCGTGAATTTGTGGTATCGGGAATACGGCTTATTGCCGCAGGAAGCGAGAAGAAGATAGTAATTGCGGCAAGTATATGGGGCAAGCTGAAAACAGCCTCTACAATGGTTGCAATATGCGTTATCATAATACTGCATATTCTTGTCGGCTTCGGCGCTATCACCGCGGAAGCCTTCCCCGTACAGCTCATCAGCGATATACTTATGTACATATCCTGCACACTTACGACGGTTTCGGGACTCAAATATCTGTGGGATTACAGAGAGGTTCTGAAAACCGATGCGTAAATGCGGCACTTTAAAAATTTCAACAACCCGGAGGAACTATGGGAAGAGATAAACTCGGCAGCCGTCTTGGCTTTATACTGCTCAGCGCAGGCTGTGCAATAGGAATAGGAAACGTATGGAAGTTTCCTTATGTGGTAGGTCAAAGCGGCGGCGGTCTTTTCGTCCTTATATATCTGTTCTTCCTTGTAATACTCGGCATACCCGTGCTTACTATGGAGTTTTCCATAGGCAGAGCGGCTCAGAAAAGCCCTGCGAAAATGTACGAACAGCTTGAACCGAAAGGCAGTAAGTGGCACCTGCACGGAAAGGTTTCGCTTATAGGCTGTTATCTGCTGATGATGTTCTATACAACGGTGGCAGGCTGGATGCTGAAGTTCTTTGTTTCGACCGCATCCGGAGAGCTTGTCGGAATGGACACTGCGGCTGTGGAGAACCATTTCAACGTTGACGTTCTGGGCGACCCTGTTTCGCTTATCGGCTATATGGGCATAGTCGTTGTGATAGGTGTTCTCGTCTGCTTTATCGGCGTACAGAACGGTCTTGAAAAGGTCACTAAGGTGATGATGCTCGCCCTGCTCGCCATAATGGTGGTGCTTGCGATAAACAGCTTTACAATGCCCGGCGGAGCGGAAGGACTTTCGTTCTATCTGCTGCCCGATCTCAGTGCTATAGAAAAGGTCGGTATAACAAATATCCTTGTAAGCGCAATGAATCAGGCGTTCTTCACGCTGAGTATCGGTATGGGAAGTATGGCTATATTCGGCAGTTATATCGGCAAGGATCATTCACTGCTCGGCGAATCGGTAAATGTAGCGCTGCTTGACACGTTTGTTGCGGTAGCGTCCGGACTTATTATTTTTCCCGCCTGCTCGGCATACGGAGTGGACGTTACAAGCGGTCCGAAGCTGTTATTTATAACTCTGCCGAACATTTTCAACAATATTCCTCTCGGCAGGCTGTGGGGAAGTCTTTTCTTCGTATTCTTGTCATTTGCGGCGCTGTCAACGGTGCTTGCCGTGTTTGAATGTATAATAGCAAATACTATGGACTTATGGGGGCTCAGCAGAAAGAAGGCCTGCATTATAAACGGCATACTGCTGTTTTTACTGTCAGTTCCCTGCTGTCTGGGATTCAATGTTCTCAGCGGTTTTCAGCCTCTTGGCGCAGGAAGTACGATACTTGACCTTGAGGATACTGCAGTCAGCAACTTCATTCTTCCGCTCGGCTCGCTTGTATTCATTCTGTTCTGTGTGACGAAAAAAGGCTGGGGCTGGGATAACTTCGTAAATGAAGCGAATACCGGCAAGGGTCTTAAGATAAAGAAGTTTATGAAAGGCTATATGACGTATGTTCTGCCTGTACTCGTAATGTTTGTGTTTATTATGGGTCTTGTGGGACTTATAAAGGGATAACCAAAACTATATAGCGCAAACCCCGCCGTGTATCATTCTCCGATACACGGCGGGGTTTTATTATGTCCTTATATCCGGTCAGCCTGTGTCACTTGCCGCTTTTCTTTTTGCCTTGCGAAGCGGCGACACTGAAACCCTTCCCACTCTGAGCCGTTTCGTAAAAATCGGCTATCAGCTTCATCAGCTTGCCGTCAAGCTCGTAGTAAATATCCTTGTCAACGTTTTTGCTGAACAGTTCTCTTCTATTCTTGTTAGTCCTTTGATTTTTCGGAAATGTCGTTTCAAAAAGCGTGTCAAGCTGTGCCTTGTGCTTTATCGCCCTGTCGCTGTCAAGAGAGTTGTGACCCTTGTTCTTTTCGGTTATAAGAGTGATATTATCGTTTTTCTCAACATTGGCAAGCACGCTGTTTTTAAGGCTTATCGTCTTATCGTCCGTGCTGTGCAGAATAAGGAACTTAGTGCCGTTTGCGGTTGCTTTCGCTATTCCTGCGTGGGCTGTGTAGCCTGCCGCCTTGCCGTATTTGATACGCTCGTACAGCTTTATATAGGCTCTAAGGATATATATCCATCTGCCCATCATAGCAGAGCCTTCTTCAAGTACCATTTCGCTTGTTCTGTCAAATCCGCTCTGTACGAATACCGCCTTTATATCATAAAGATGATAGCAATGCACAGCAGATACCGCATATCCTCCCCAGCTGTGACCGAACAGATACAGCGGAAGCGTGTTTGTTTTGGTAACAAAACTGAGCGCCGCGTCAAGATCCTCCGCCGACTGAGGAAGCCCACGCAGTGACTTTCCTCCGCTTAAATGACTGCCGCTGTTGTCAAAGGCGAATATCTTGTATCCCCGTCTTGCAAAATACGCTATTTCGGGCAGATAGCTGAGCTGACCGTCAAATATGCCGTGTGAGAAAACTATAAGCCCCCTGAAGCTTTCATAGCTTTCATCGTGGTAGTAAAACCCCGTGTACTTATAGCCACGCTTTGACGGGAATGTGACCGGCTCGTTTACAAGCCCCTTATAATCGCTCAGATCCGGCAGATGTGCGGAATCGTATATCTCGAACCGCTTTCCGAAAACGCTCTCATAAAGTATTGCGGACAGCAGAAGGGATATTATCATTATCAGCAGTACAGCGCCGAGAATGATACCTGCTACCGACAGCACCGAAAGAAAAACGTCCACCTGTTTTCCTCCTTATGCCTTTTTTATACGCTTGCTGTTCTTTTCCCAGTGTTCTATAATTCTTGTCTGACCACGTTCCACCGCAAGAGAATCCGCAGGAACGTTCTTCGTGATAGTCGAGCCTGCCGCAGTAGTCGCATTATCTCCGATAGTAACGGGCGCTATCATATTTGTGTTACAGCCGATAAATGCGTTGTCGCCTATTGTGGTGCGGTACTTCTTTATACCGTCATAGTTTGCCGTTACACAGCCGCAGCCGAAGTTTACGCCCTTGCCCACATCGCTGTCACCGATATATGTAAGGTGCGCTATGCAGGTGTTTATGCCGATTTCGGAGTTCTTGACCTCTACAAAGTCGCCTATCTTTACACCGCTGTGCAGATGAGTATTCGGGCGCAGATGTACAAACGGTCCTGCCTTAGCGCCGCTGTCTACCTTGCTCTCGTGTGCCTGTACGTTGTTCAGGATAACGTTATCCTCTATAACGCAGTCGGCTATATAGCTGTTAGGACCTATCTCACAGCCGTTGCCGATAACCGTTTTTCCCTTGATTATCGTATTCGGAAGTATAACCGTATCGTGACCGATCTTTACGTCCTTACCGATTATAATACCGTCCGACAGAGGAATATCCACACCCTCGTCCATAAGCTCAGCGAGCTTTCTCTTTCTTGCGACTTCATTCAGAGCGGCAAGCTGACTGCGGTTTGCACCGAGTACAACGTCCGTGCTGTCTGCCGTGTATACGCCCTTCTTCTCGGCAACGGCAACAGTATCGGTAAGATAATATTCGCCTGCGGCATTGTTGTTGCCGAGCTTATCTAAAAGTCCGGACAGCTTTTCCGCTTTGAACCAGTAGATACCCGAATTTATTTCTTTTACCTTTGCCTGCTCGCTGTCGCAGTCCTTCTGCTCAACGATAGCCTTGAAAGTATCGTTTTCCTTTATTATTCTGCCGTAGCCTGTGGGATTATCGACAATAGCGGATACTACCGTAACATCGTTACCGCTGTTTTTGTGATACTCATAAGAGCCTGTTATGGTGTCTGCGTCAATGAACGGAGCGTCACCGTACGCTACCAGTATATCCGCATTTTCAGCCTGTGCCTTTTCGATAAAAGATTTTGCCTGCATTACTGCGTGACCCGTACCGAGCCTTTCCTTCTGCTCAAATGCGGGGTATTCGCCGAGCGTATCAAGATAAGCCGTTACCTGCTCCTTGTGAGCGCCGACTATAACTGCGGTATTGTCAACTCCCGCCTGCTTTACAGCGTCAAGCACCCAGCGGAGCATAGGCTGAAACAGCACTTCTGCAAGAACCTTAGGCTTGTCGGATTTCATCCTTTTGCCATCACCTGCGGCAAGTATTACTGCGTATTTTTTGTTGTCCAAAGTAAGTCATTCCTTTACAGATTTTTAGTAATTTATCGTGTGGCATAAAACCGCCATAATAATATTATTGTCGCACATTTATCCGTATTTTTCAAGTGCTTTTTAAAAATAATTGCTTTTTTCATTTCACTGTGGTAAAATAAACGATATAGACGGCTTTGAAATGCCATTTTCACGGCACTGCAATAATTCTATTCTGAAAGGACAGCAAAAATGGCTGAAACTTATATATCCATCGAAAAAATACGTTCACTCGCCGAGGTCGGCACAATAGACGAGCTTAAAGACAGTACGGATATGAATGAGATATTCGCCGCCTGCGCTATCGCAAGCAAGAAATACCTCGGTCTTATCCCTTATGACGAACAGCTTACCGCCGCCGCAGAGCTTACAAAGGGCAGGATTACCGAGATGAAAACGGGCGAGGGCAAGACGCTTTGCGCCGCATTTGCCGCAAGCTATATGGTGAAAAACGGTCACAATGTCAGAATACTCACCTTCAACGATTATCTTGCAAAGCGTGACAGCGAGTGGATGAAGCCGATATATGACGCACTCGGCATAAGCTCGGCTTGTATCCTGCATTCGACCGATATTGCAGACAAAAAAGAGCTGTATAAAAATCAGATAGTATATATAACCGCAAGAGAGGCAGGCTTTGACTTTTTGCGTGACTTCGTTGCGAATACGCCTGAGGACTGCGTACAGACGGATTTCGACTTCTGCATAGCCGATGAAGCTGACAGCATGATGATAGACGAGGCAAGAGTACCGCTTGTAATAGCAGGTGAAACCGCCGTAAAGCCCGATGAAAAGCTGCCCGAGGTATACGAGTTTGTCAAGGATTTTGACAGCAGTATGTATGAGATAAACGAGGAGCTCGGCACTATCTACCTTACCGAAAAGGGCGAGGATAAGTGCGAGGAGCTTATAACGGACGGCTCGGGGCTTTATGACGAAGAGAACAACGAGCTTCTGATACGCATTACGGATTGCCTTAAAGCGTGCTTCCTGCTTAAAAAGGACGTCGATTATATCGTCAAGGACGGTAATATAAGAATAATAGACGAGTTCACGGGCAGAGCGGCTGAGAACCGCCGCTAT
>ERZ780202.1651-NODE-1651-length-11444-cov-2.230134_pt1 | contig 11444 bp, 5 predicted proteins | sample MGYA00510978_ERZ780202 | MGnify/ENA primary metagenome ERZ780202 (study PRJEB29588, sample SAMEA2155689) | human gut metagenome | biome: human gut; feature: human-associated habitat; material: faeces | place: Denmark | collected 2008/2010 ...
CTTCCGTAAGGGACGTTGCCTCTGCAATTGCAAGCGGCACCTGCAGCAGGCGTGCCAGGGTCTTTACAAGATAGGTCTTTCCGCTTCCGGTCGGTCCAATCATTAACATATTGGACTTTTCAATCTCTACATCTGCCTGATCTCCTGCAGCTACCCTTTTATAGTGATTGTAAACAGCAACCGACATGACTTTCTTTGCATAGTCCTGTCCGACCACATATTCATCGAGCATATGCTTAATTTCGTGCGGCGCCGGAATGTTGCGTAAATCCAGTTTTTCTTCCGGTTTCTTTACCTTTTTCTTTTTCTTTATTTTCTGATTTTCCGGTATATCAATATCCTGATAGTTCATATTGCCAAACATTCCCATATTCGGCATCCCGCTCATTTTCATCATATCATCATAATTCATACCGCTGTTATTGATGGTATCAAATGTCTTTTGCAGGCAGTCCTGGCACACATAGACATTTCCCGGCATTGCAATCATTTTACCCGCCTTGCTTTCCGGTCTTCTGCATATATAACAAATCTTTTCGTATTCCTCTTCCTGATTGTTGATTGTATCGTTATTTTCACTCATTTTTTCACCATTCTGCCGCAAAATACGGCACCTTCTTTTACTGTAATTTTGTATACACGTTTAGTATACAGATTTGTCTTTGTTTTTACAATAAAATCTCTATAAAAAAATACCCGGTATGATGCAGATGGACAACATCTGTCCCTGCATTTTACCGGATATTTTACTTTATTGATTTACAAATTTATGTTTGTGCTTTATGTGCTTTGCCGGTTTCTTTTAAAGCATTATGCCGGAATGCTTATCAGCTCTTTTTGCCGAGAGTTACTTCAACACTCTTTAATACATACTCACTGCCTTCCTGATGATAGTACTGAACCGTTACCTTTTCACCGGCTGCGTAGTATTCCATAATAGACTTGAGGCTGGACATAGAGTTTACGGACTGGTCGTCAAAGCTTACAATAATATCATAAGCGCCCAGACCTGCCTGTGCAGCTGCTGAATTATTTTCAACGCTTCTGATTAAAACCCCCTGCGGATAACCATATGAAGAAGACATTGCACTTGTAATATCCACACCACTGATTCCCAGGTAAGCGGTTTCTGAACTTGAAACCTTGCTTCTTGTTTCACGGCTCATCAGGCTGTCAATGATATCCATGACATTCGATACCGGAATAGAATATGCCATACCTTCTACACCATCACTGGAAGTCTTTGCAAAGTTAATTGCGATAACCTTACCTTCTGCATTGAGTAATGCACCACCGCTGTTACCGGAATTAATCGCTGCATTTGTCATTAAAAGTCCTGAAAATGTTACATTATTAACAGTAATAGAACGGTTTGTGGCGCTGATAATACCATTTGTTACAGACTGGCCTTCACCCAATGCATTACCGATAGCAACAACCTCCTGTCCGATGGCTACATCATCACTGTCTGCTAGTTCTGCGATTGCAATACTGTTGATGGTTGAATCCTTAATATCTGAAAGATTGATTGCCACTACCGCAATATCCTTATCAGACTTTGAACCCTTTACGGTTGCACTGACAGATTCACCGTCCACAAAGACACATTTTAAATCATTTACATCACTAACTACGTGTGCATTCGTTACAACAAGCAGTTCTTTATCATTCTTACCTACAATAATACCGGTTCCGCTTGTCTGTGCTTCATAGGACTGGCTGCCGAACAGTCCATAGAAAGATGAAGAACTTCCTGAAGACACGGTTGTCGTACCGTTTAATGCCACCATTGCCGGAAGGGCTGCATTTGCAACGGACTGTGCATCCATACCCGTTGAAGCTGATGAAGTACTCTGTGCCGTTGTTGCGGTTACATTGGAAGTCACGGTTGCAATGTTGTTATAGTCGCTTGATGATTTTACCGGAAGAATCGTACTTCCCGTGTAATATACGCCATACATTACTGCGCCGGCAATTACACCGAACACGGCTGCCGAACCTGCCAGTTTTGCAAGCCTTTCTCCAAAACCTTCTTTGTTTCTATCCTTCTTTTTCTTCTGCTTTCCATTCTGCTGATTCATACTGCCCTGTCCTGCGCCTGCCTGCTGATAGGTTGTATCCTGCTGGAATGTACTACTCTGCTGATAATAGGAAGTGTTATTGTTTTCCTGTTCAAACGGAATATTTCCTGCGCTGTATCTGTATTCTGAACTTTCTGCCTGTGTTGTTTCCGTTGTATTTTCATCGTCGTAATGAATTCGTTCTCCTGTCTTTGGGTCAAATCTCGGTCTTGGGTTATACTGGTTATTTTCGTCGTTATACATATCGATTTCTCCTCTCTGTCGTGTCTTTTGTTCTTAGATAAAAAAGAACACATCTCGTCTATGCTTTGTAGTATAGTAACGAAATGTGTTCTAATTGTGTTTTCTCTGTTAAGAATTTCTGAACTCGCTCTGCGATAAAAAGATAATTGTGACGCCTGCAGCACAATTATCTATGTGAAGAATCTTAAATTTAAGGATTCTTCACATTACTACTGTCCCGCTACTTCCATAACAGCCTTTGTAAGTTCTTCAAGTTTTGCATCTGCATCCGCTAAGTTGCTGCCCTTAACGCCCATGTAGAACTTAATCTTTGGTTCTGTTCCGGACGGTCTTGCACAGCACCATGCATTGTCAGAAAGTGCATAATATAATACGTTGGATGACGGAAGTCCGGTAGACTTCTTTTCGCCGGTCTTTAAATCAACACATTCATCCTTCTTGTAATCTCTTGCTTCGAGTACGTCCCATGAACCGAACTTCTTCGGTGTTTCGTTGCGGAGCTTATCCATCAGTTCTGCAATCTTTTCAGCCCCTTCTGCACCCTTCATGGTAATTGCCTTCTGACCTTCTTTGTAGTATCCGTATTTTTCAAAAATCTGAATCATCTGATCCCACAGAGTCATGTTCTTTGTCTTGTAGTATGCTGCTGCTTCACATAATGCCATAACGGCAACAACTGCATCCTTATCTCTTGCATGTGTACCGACAAGACAGCCATAGCTTTCTTCAAAACCAAATTCATATTCGTATGTACCCTGCTGTTCAAAGAACTTAATCTGCTCACCGATATACTTAAAGCCTGTTAATACCTCAATCAGCTTTACATTGTATTCTGCTGCAATGGCATCTGCCATATTGGTAGATACGATAGTCTTTACAAATGCACCGTTATCGTGTAACAGATTCTTTTCCTTACGCTGTGAAAGCAGATATTCTGCAATCAGCATACCGGACATATTTCCTGTAAATGCCTTGTATTCGCCTGTCTTGGTGTCTTTGGAATATACACCGAGTCTGTCGGCATCCGGGTCTGTTGCCAGAATGATATCTGCATCTTTTTCCTTTGCCAGCTTTAATGCCAGTGTGAATGCCTTTGGGTCTTCCGGGTTTGGATATTCAAGTGTTGTGAAATCCGGGTCCGGTTTTTCCTGTTCTTTTACAATATAAACATGCTTAAAGCCCAGTTCTTTTAAAATTCTTCTGACCGGAACGTTACCTGTTCCGTGGAACGGTGTGTATACAATCTTGATATCATCCGCTACCTGTCTGATAATATCACCGTTGATGCTCATTTTCTTTAAAGCCTTGATATAAGCTTCATCCATATCATAGCCGATAACATTGTAAAGACCGCAGGCTTCTGCCTCGTCTTTTTCCATGGTCTTTACCGTATTGTAATCTGTAACAGCCTTTACTTCTGTAATAATCTGTGTATCCTTTGGTGCTGTAATCTGTGCGCCATCTTCCCAATATACTTTGTAACCGTTGTATTCCGGTGGATTATGGCTGGCTGTAATGACAATACCTGCGATGCAGTGCAACTGTCTTACGGCAAATGATAATTCCGGTGTCGGTCTTAATGACGGGAAGATATATGCCTTGATTCCGTTCGCATTCAGGCATAATGCTGCCTCGTCTGCAAATTCAGGGGACATTCTTCTTGAATCATATGCAATCGCAACGCCTCTGTCTGCTGCATTTTCCTTCTTAATAAAGTTTGCAAGTCCCTGTGTTGCCTTTCTGACAGTATAAATATTCATGCGGTTTGTACCGTTGCCGATAACACCTCTTAAACCACCTGTACCAAACTCTAAATCTTTATAAAAGCGGTCTTCAATTTCTTTTTCATTACCCTCAATTGATTTTAATTCAGCTCTTGTTGCCTCATCAAAATATTCATTGGCACACCACGCCTTGTAAGACTCCATGTAACCCATAACTTTAATCCTCCATATTTCTTCTTTTTACTGATTGAATTTATAAAAATTATAATACAATCCCTTTTTGAAATCAATCTTTTAATGATTCTTTAAATGCAGCAGCAACATTTTCTAACGCTTCCTGCTCATCCGGACCGTCTGCAATCAGCTCTATTTCATCACCGCATTTAATTCCTGCTGCTAAAATTGAAATGACACTCTTTGCATTGGCCGTCTTTCCTTCTCCATAAGCAAATGTAATATTGAAAATTGGTTATATCCAGTGTCTCCAATCAAGGAGCAAGGAAATATTTGCCACAAGCTCAAAGTGACTTTTTCAGCAATAGCGCATATTGAGAAGCGTCTCAATTGAGACTCTCTTCGATTACAACAAAGCGGCTAAATGCAATATTTATAGATTTATCAATGCGTTTCTGTTCAGATAAAGGTGGAATTGCTACGAGCATTTTCTTTAACGTAAGCGGCTTTAATTCCTTTTGGTTTGTTGAACCTTCGCCTTTCTTTTCGAGTTCATTTTGATGTGCTTTCATGAACACATATAAGTAATGTGAGCTAATGCAAGTAAAGCCACGAATTACCGTAACATGAGAATCAGGAACAATTGAAAGACCTGTAGTATTGTCGATATTCCTATAAATCCCTACTCGTCCAAGAGTGCCTGTTCCCGTAGAATTGATTACCACATCACCATCTTGCATGTATTCATCAGCCGGATAACGCTTTAATGCAGTTTCGTCAAGATACTGTGCTAAGCTTACATCAATGCCGTTATACTTTGTGTTACATTTTTGAGCGAATACAAGAACATTACTATTTTCTTTATATTTCGGAGATTTTCCACGGCGAATTTCTTTAACACAGCAGTTTTCTAATCGCATCCAAGTCCAAGTATCAGGAATATCATATGGTATTTCTTCGTCGATACAAAATATCTCGCCATCAATCTTCTCATAATAAGAGTTATCATCACCACGGAAGATAACCGATTCCTTCTTATCACATTTGAGATTACCTTGTTTGATGAGTTCTTTCTTCTCTGCACGGATACGCTCAAGAAGGACAGAAGCTGGCTCGTCATTAGGATCTTGCGGTACAAGCTCACCACGAATGGCAAGATCAAGGATTTTGGATTTTGTCTGCGCAACGACTCGCCTCAAATCATCACACTCATTTGAAATCTGTTGAACGATATTAAGTGTATATTGCAAGCGCTCATCAATTCGTTGTTGTTCCACTAAAGGTGGAATAGGAATAAGAAATTGTTTAATGCTTGCCATTCCGAGATCAGGAACTCCAACGGACTGAGTTTCCTTCTTGGCTTGATCAAGTACGAAATTGCCATCGAGAATTGACGCTAAAAATGTAGAATCAATGATCACCGGTCTAATTGTGCAACATGAGTACGAGACAAGAAAACGAATATCCCTTGTGACTACACGAGCTTTGCCCAAACAGGCACCTATCCGAGAGTAGATTATGTCGTTCTTTTGAGGAAGTGCTTTCCTCGACAATCGCAAAAAATCTTCCTCACTTATCATTTTTACATCGACAGTAAAGTTGATAGTTCCATCATTTAGCAAGTCTTTTGCCGAAAGGAACAAAACACCATTATTGACAGCCTTAGGCATCTTATGGTCAATATCAGATATAAGACTGCATATTGATGTCAAACGGCTCCATTTCCACCCCTCCGGCACCTCAAACGGTATTTCATCTTCAATACATTTTACGCTGCCATCGGAGAATTTCTCATAATGTAAATTATCATCACCTTTGAAGATAACTGTATCGTTTTTAATGTCTTTAGGTTTCAACTTTCCGTCCTTGACCATTTGCTGCTTTTCAGCACGGATACGCTCAAGAAGAACGGACGCTGGCTCGTCATTCGGGTCTTGAGGCACAAGTTTACCACGGATAGCCAAATCCAAGATTTTTTGTCTTAATGCTTTGGTATCCATTACTCGTCCACCTCTCTTATAAGTTTTTCAAGTTCAGCAACTGCTTTTGCAATATTTGCTGATTCCTCTTTTATTTGTGAAATCATTTCGGCTAATGTTCGGTCATCATCTTCTTCACTGACAATCCATTTAAAGTCTAATTTCAACTGGTCACGAGAATATACCTCATCTTTTGTGAATTTTCTCCATCTTCCGTTTGGATTTTCTTCAGAATATGTAGGTACACGGTCTTGCATATGACCGTAACAATAGCAAGAGACAAAATCGTCAAGATGTTCTCTTGTAAGAGGCTTTTGAACTAAAGTATGCTTAATTCCAATACGATAGTCATAAACCCATATATCCTCGGTCGGACTTCCTTTTTCAAAGAAAAGGACATTCGTCTTAACTCCATTTGCATAGAAAATTCCTGTAGGAAGTCGCAATATTGTGTGAAGGTTAAAATCTTTAAGTAATTTTTCTCTAACTTTTACAGTTGCATTTCCATCGGTAAGAACATTATCAGGAAGAACAACAGCAACTCTGCCACCGGTTTTAACGATTGACATAATATGCTGCAAAAAATTAACCTGATTGTCCGATGTTTTTATAAAATCACTGCGAACAGCAGAAACTTCACCGCTTCCTTGCGGTCTTGTACCAAAAGGCGGATTTGCAAAAATAACATTATACATTTTATCCGATGTATCGAGCAACGAATCTTGGCACACAATAGGACTGGTATGAGTACCTATATCGTGTAAATATAAGTTCATAGACGCAAGCGTTACAACAAGCGGAGTATTATCAGCTCCAAATAATGCATTGTTTTTCAAATTTGTTAATTGATTGGAATTTTTAGCCTGCTTCTTCATATGTTCATAAGCTGCAAGTAAAAATCCGGCTGTACCGCAAGCAGGGTCTGCAACAGTCTCTGTAATTTGTGGGTCTGTTACATCAACCATTGCTTGAATAAGAGCACGTGGAGTGAAATACTGACCAGCACCACTTTTCTTATCTTGTCCATTCTTTTCAAGAATAGATTCATAGATAGCACCTTTTAAATCACCTTCCATCATATACCAGTTTTCACTCTTTACCATTTCAATGATTTTTGCAAGTTTTACAGGGCTATCAATTTTGTTTGCAGCTTTTGTAAAGATAGTGCCTATTAATCCTTCTTCTTTTGCTAGTTCCCTTAAAATTTCTTCGTATTTTTCAATTAAATCTGTTCCGTTTAGATTAACAAGGTCTTTCCACTTGTATCCATCCGGAATGGTGCTTTCAAGCCCCATTTCCTCTTTTTCTTCATCCATTTTAAGAAAAAGTATATATGTAAGCTGAGTAATATAATCTGTAAAACCGACACCTGCAGCAGCCATAACATTCGCTATATCTCCAACCTTTTTGATAAGAGCCGATTCAGTTTTAATTTGATTTTCTGTCATAATTTAAGCCGCCTTTAATAAAAATTTAGATAAAGTAACAAGTTCCGTTTTAAGTAACGAAACTCCGAAAGTTTTTACTGCTTTTCTCCATAAATCAGTATCAATTTCATTCAATTCATTCATACTGATATAACCATCATTTATTACATAATCCGCAATATGCTTCATAATATCTTTCTGGTCTTCTGTAAGAATACGTTGAGCTTGCCCACAATAAAGAGTAAATCTTTGTGAATATCCTTTAAGCAAGCTAATAAGTTTAGGATTCTTTTTATATGCATAGCGAACAATCTGAATTAAGTTCGTTAATATGTTCACATTTTGGCTAATATCCAATTCATCAACATTACTGTCTGTATCCAGTAGCTTATAATTACCCCATATTTTTGCCGGGGTAAATGAACGATTTTCAGATAGTAATCTTTCTTGAAGTTCCAAAAGCATTGAATGGGTAATAACGGTGTCTTCAGAATTATAAATTATACGAAGTGCTTCAATGCTGTCGGCGTTTTCAGTAATATATTTTTCAAAATTTTCTATATACGAAAGTGCCTGTTCTTTTGAAAAGCCTTTTTCAATTAACTTATCCTCATCCGGTGAAACCGCATAATATCCTCTATGTAATTCAAGCAATTTTTTTCTTGCACCAAGACTGGTAATCAAACAAGAAATGAGATTATTTCTTGCACTGTTTTTGCTTGATACACTTTCAAATAGCGGCAATATATTTTTTGATAATGCCTCATTTATATTGAATGCAAGTTCCTTTGGTGAAAAATTGTAATTTGAAATAAATGTCTTTAGATGATGTCCAAATAAAGTATTCTCTTCATATCTATGATTTATAGTTGCACAATAATCACGCAATAATGCCAAATTATCATCACTAACATAGCCATGAGAAAGATATTCTAAAAGTTGTTCTAATTTAGGAGTCTTATTCTTCTGTTCATTCTTTCCGTTTCCTGCTTTTGGAATTTGTTTATCGTGTTCTGTTACACCAATAGCATCAATAATATAAAAACAATCCTTTGTTGTAGCATTTGGAGTAACTTCTCTCAATTTATCATCCTTTATGACACGGCAACCTCTGCCTTTCATCTGAATATAAAGAACATCGGAATTGACATCTCTCATAAAGAAAACGACTTCCAAAGGTTTAACATCTGTACCGGTTGCTACTAAAGTTACGGTAACGGCAATTCTAAACTCTTTATTTGTTCGGAACTCTCTAATAAGTGCATCAGTATCTCCAGAAGAATATGTTATTTTCTGCACAAATTTTTCAGGAACGATATTATCATCAAAATTCTCGGCAAATATTTTTTTTACAATATTCACTATTTCAGTCGCGTGATGATCATCTTTTGCAAAGATAAGCGTTTTCGGTATATAATTCCAAGACACTTTACGTTCCGGAAATAAATCTGTATAAATAGATTTTTTAAATTCTTCTAAATTTAACCGAATTTGTTCTGGACTTACAATCGAACGGTCAAGTTGTGCTTCAGTGTAATCGATACGTTTATTTGAAATATAAAAGTCCACTTTTTTACCGTTACGAGTGGTTTCAATAACAGTTGCTCCTTTTTCAATAGCACCGCCGTGCTCCGTCTGTTCAGTCTTTATTCTATAAACACGATTTGGAACATTAACGCCATCAACAATAGAATCTTCATAAGTGTATTCTTCAATGATGTTGTCATTAAAAAATGCATATGCTTCCGGTGTTGGTGTTGCTGTCAATCCAAGTATTTTTGCCCCTTTAAAATATTTAAGGACAGATTGCCACTTCCCATAAATGGAGCGATGGCATTCATCAACAATAATAAATTGAAAATGGTCCGGAGACAATTTGAGATTATTATCTAATTTAACTTCAGGTTCATTTTTTTCGTCAGAAATAAAAGATTTGTCATCTTCTTCATCTTCATCAATATCATCTATCTTTTGACCTGTTAAAACCGCAAACAACTTTTGAATAGTCGATATAACTATATCACTGTTAATTTTATCCGGTTTAGTCAGTCTGTTTATTGTATATAAATCATCTAGCAGTTGTTGTTTCTCTGTTCTGTCAAATAATTTAAATTCTGTTTCTGCTTGACGAGCAAGATTGTTTCTGTCAGCTAAAAACAAAACTCTTCTAGTTTGTGTATAATTCAACTGTCTATATGCCGCAAGGCAAGCAAGATATGTTTTTCCTGAACCGGTAGCAAGTACAGCAAGTGCTTTTTTTCGACCTTTTCTAATTGAATTTTCAAAATTAACTTCTGCTTCATATTGACAATTACGAAGTCCCTTTTCTTCAATTCGAGGCAAGGCACCATATTCGGATTTCATTTCTATAAGCTGCAACATTTTTTTAGGCGAATGCATCTCTGTAAGTTCAATATAATCTCCATCGGGATCAGTTAACATATTTTTAAACAGAATTTTTTTTCCATTTGCAAGATAAACAAGAGGAATCAAATTATTAAACCAAGTACCGTACCAATTTTCTGGAGTCACAGCATAATTTTCTACCTGTTTAGCTACATCTATTCCAAGAGAATTTTCTTCTTTCTTTGCTTCTATAACTGCAATTGCTTTATTATCAATAAAAAGAAGATAATCACTTTCTTTGCCACCTTGCATAAGTGCTTCTCTGACTGCCAAAGAAAGATTAGGAATATATTCATCTCGTGAGACAATATTCCAACCGGAATCCATAAGTTGTTTATCTATTTTTACTCTTGCTTTTTCTTCAGGTAACATATCATTAACCCCTTTGATATTTTTGCTTCCTGATAGTTAAAATTATCGGAAGTTAAATTAAACAGTACAATTTGCCACATTGCATAAAAATCCAATATGATTATAGCATATTCAAGGGCATAATTAAATAAATAAAATTTTTTGTCCAAATTGTGAAACTTTCAAAAGTAAATTCCATCCTCCGCATGCCCATCGATTACAAAGTTTCTTTTTCATAGTATATATTCTCCTTTCCATCAATCATAAAGTTTTACACTAGAAATATGGAAAAGAACAATGAGGATAAAAATAACAGACCATTTTTATGAACAATCATAAACTGCAGCTACCAAATATCATGAAAACTGTACTTTATTTTCGCCCATAAAACCACTCTATCACCATATCCGGACAATAAAAAATGTACTTTATTTTTTATGACATAAAATTTTCTATCAAACAAAAAGGAAGCCGTCGTTTTGGCTTCCTTTTTGTTTAAATAAAGTGGCGCTGTTTTCGTCTGTAACCTTTACAAAATGAGCACGATTCCATATGGCGTTTTTCGTAATATAATTTACACACTTTACTTGACAAACTCATTTTAATTCTGGAAACAGTTTCTCAAATTCTTCATGCAATGTCCCATTCCTTAAGGGTTTGCCACAGCGTCTCGATGGTCTGCGTTTTCTGCTCATTTTCCATTAATAGAACCGTTTATAACAACATATCTTTCACGCATTTACTCCGATAGTCACTCGGCGATATTTTGTATCTTTCTTTAAATGTTCGGTTAAACGTTCTTTGACTTTCAAATCCACTATCCAGACAAATATTTGTAATAGAATCCCTCGTATTTTCCAAACGACAACATGCGTAGTTTAACCTTGCATCATTAAGATATTGATTGAAATTTCTATGGAATATTTGAGAAAAAAGCCTAGATAAGACATATTTGCTTACCCCCAGATCTTTTGCCATCTCTTCCAGCGAAAACTTTTTTTGAAATTTGCTTATATATAGGAAACCGTCTGGTAAATCAGATCCCTGCTCCCCACATTA
>ERZ780202.1665-NODE-1665-length-11370-cov-2.847989_pt1 | contig 11370 bp, 10 predicted proteins | sample MGYA00510978_ERZ780202 | MGnify/ENA primary metagenome ERZ780202 (study PRJEB29588, sample SAMEA2155689) | human gut metagenome | biome: human gut; feature: human-associated habitat; material: faeces | place: Denmark | collected 2008/2010 ...
TGATTATACCTACGGTATCGTTACAATCAATCTTGGCTCATTTGCGGCTGCCGGCAATGTTGAAATGAATAAGATTAACGTTGATCAAAATAAATATAACAGCCCAAAATGGAAAAACAGCAAGTCGATGTCATTTATGAACGGCTTTGAAAAGATTGACGGTGCTGAGTATAAAAACGCTACCGTTTATGTAGGCGGAGACTTAAAACTCGGCTCTGATAAGTTGGCAGGTAATGCAGGCTCGTATTTCACAATGGGCAAGACTTATATCGGCGGCGATTTGCTTGATTATTGTAACCGTGCAAATGCTTATTACGCTACCGCTATTTGGGCATTCAATTTCTCGAATACCTTTATAGGCGGCGATTGCTTCGGCGGTGCCGGTATTGCTACGGGTAATAACAGTATCTTTATGGTCGGCGGCGACTATCAGTCAAGGCGAAGCACAAAAATTAATATTGAAATGTTCTCTTATTCCGCTCTTGATGCAACGTACTATTCATTCTGCGATGATAATCGTTCATATAGGGATGAATTTAATAAAGACCCTAAAAAATACAGAAGTGCTTATTTCTATGTAGGCGGCAATATGCTTTGCAATACTATCGGCGCTTCTCTTTGGACTTCATCTGCATCAAAGGTACCTGAAAATAATACTCGTGATACAGATATTTATTCTAATTCAAACGTTTATGTCGGCGGCTCAATGTATGCCAACTCCAAGCTTTATATGAAACAAAATGTTACTCTTGCGGTAGCAGGCAACAAAAAGCTTAATGATACAAGTACATTAGACGGTATTTTGGGTGCAATTGAGAACGGAACAATCAAGGCTAATATTCAAAACCTTTTGAATAGTGACGATTATAAGCTTTTCGTTTTCCAATGCCTTGATGAAAACATCTGCTCTAAAATTATTGTAAACGGCAGTATGTTTGTTCGTGATACCGCAAAGATGCGTGATATGACAAAGAACTATATCGCAGGCAATTTCAAAGGCAACGATTATGTTGAAATAGGTAAATCGCTTCTTGATGATGACGAGGACAGAAGCCAGGCGGCGGTTGCCGACGGCAATTTCTGGACTAAGGGCGACAGCCTTAAAACATATACCTTTGCAAATGCGGGATACACTTATGTCGGCGGTAATTTTGAAAGCGGAAAGTATACTAAGCTTTATGCTTCAACTACGCTTAAGGTTAAGGACGATTACATCAGTAATAAATATTTAACTCTGCGTCACGATGCTAAAATTTATGTCGGCAAAAAGCTTAAAGCGCTCACGTCTATTGAGGGCGGTTCATACAGCGAATTCCACGTTGGCGGAAGTTTGCAGGCTTCAACATCATGGATTAAGCTTCGTGATTGCACAACCGTTGCAGTCGGCGGCAACTTTACTGCTCTTTCATATATCGAACTTGGCAAATACGGCGATTATGTAAGAACGATAAACGGCAATAAAGTAACGGAGCAAACGGCTCACGGCGTTACCGAAGGTGAAGAGCCTAAGTATGATACAAGTACTGACAGCGGCGACGGCTCATCAAGTGAGGGTGATAAGACAAGCGGCAGTACAGACGCAGGTCAGGACAGCACAAACAGCAACCTTGATAATGACAGCCTTAATGCTCAAAAGGAACTTGAGGAAGATAGCTCAGACCTTGCAAAGGGCGGCAACTTCTTTATCGGTCAATCACTTGTTTCATACACCGGTCAAATCTTTGAATATGCTTATTCTCAAGTTACGGTTGGTAATTACGTTTTCACTCCTAAGTATCTCACATTAAGGCATAATGCGGATATGTGGGTAATGCCTGAAACCTTTAAGAATGCAACCTATAAGCATAAGCCTTATGTCAGCGATTCAGACGGCTCGCTTTGGGGCGATATTCTTGATGCGCTTAAGAAATTTAATTATACAATTAAAGATACTTTCTCTCCTAAGCAGGGCAGTATTTACACTCTTGGTTCGTTAACTCTTAATAAGAATGCGTCCCTTATGGGTACATACGATTGCCTTGTTCAAGGTCAGTGTATATTCAGGCAGGATGCGCTTGTATATCTTGGCCACGATTTCACCTGTACGGCTAACAGCTTTAATTTGAATATTTCTTCAATTAAGGGTGACACAAGTTATGCAGGATTTGACAGCCGTGGTACTTCTTCGCAGGACGGTAATACTTCATTCCCTGTTCTCCTTTATGCTGATAACAATATTAATATTTACACAACTATTGATATTCGTTTAACATATCTTGTTGCAAACAAGGGTGATGTAAATCTCTTTAATGTGTATTCAAATACAGAAAATGCAGCATATAATGCAAAACAGCTTCCTAATGCAATTTGCTCATATCAGGGCGATATAAATTATTTTGCAGGTTACGGCAAGCTCGGCGCATTGTTCTATGCTCCTAACGGCAAGCTCGATTTCGACGGTTGGTATCAGGAAATTTGGGGCTGCGGTATTGCAAATACTATTGAGGATAACGCTTATTACTTCAATTTGCACAGATTTGAAAATTGGAGAACTATTGACCTTCATCTTGCAGAAAGCGGAAGTATATTCCTTGTATCCGAGGATGAATATAATCGTGCAAAAGAAGATTTGTTTAATTACGATCTTGACGATTCCGGTACGGATATGGCAACAGGCGGCTCAAGCGTATTCTTCCCACGTGATGTGCTTGATAATATCCCCGGCGAAAATTACTAAAATCCAATGATTTTTCAGAGCAATTATTCTTTTGAGTAATTGCTCTGTTTTTTTAATATTATTGTTTAATGCAAAAATAATATTGCATTTTTATATTTTTGTGTTATTATACTATCGAGGAAGGTTTTGCCTTTATATTGCGGATTGTTTTAGACGCCTTTTTCAAAATTTTGATTTTTAACTATGGAGATAATGATAAAATGAAAAAAACTAAGATTATTTGTACGTTGGGTCCTGCTACCGATAATCCTCAAATACTTGAGAAAATGATTTTATCAGGTATGAATGTGGCAAGATTTAATTTCAGCCACGGCGCATATGAGGACCATGAAAAAAGGCTTAAAGAGGTTATTGCCGTAAGGGAAAAGCTTAATGCTCCCGTTGCAACCTTACTTGATACTAAAGGCCCTGAGGTTCGTCTCGGTGATTTTGAAAATCCCGACGGTGTTACAATTAACGAGGGTGATAAGTTTGTTTTAACTACCAAGGAATGCCTTGGTACAGAGAAAAAGAGTTTTGTTAATTACGAAGGGCTTCCTCGTGATGTTAAGCCCGGAACGGTTATTCTTATTAATGACGGTCTTATTTCAATGAAGGTCGATTGTGTTAAGGGCAGCGATATTCACTGCACAGTTATTGACGGCGGACTTTTAACCAATCACAAGGGCGTTAATGTTCCCGGTGTAGACCTTAATATGCCTTATCTTTCCGAAAGGGATATGAATGATCTTAAATTCGGCGCAGCTCACGATTTTGATTTCATCGCCGCATCGTTTATTCGCAGTGCAACCGATGTTACTATTCTTCGTAACTTTGTTGACGCCATCGGCTGGAAAGACGTTAAAATTATTTCAAAAATTGAAAATGTGCAGGGTGTAAATAATATTGATTCAATTATTGCCGCTTCTGACGGAATTATGGTTGCAAGAGGCGATATGGGTGTTGAAATTGACTTCCAGCGTATTCCTGCTATTCAAAAAATGATTATAAGAAAAGTTTATGACGCAGGTAAAATTGTTGTTACCGCAACTCAGATGCTTGAATCAATGATTAACAACCCCCGTCCTACAAGAGCGGAAATTACCGATGTTGCAAATGCTATCTATGACGGCACAAGCGCAATTATGCTTTCCGGTGAAAGCGCAGTCGGCAAGCATCCTGTTGAGGCTGTTCAAACGATGACTTCAATTGCACTTACTACCGAAGGCGATATTGATTATAAAAGAGAATTTGACAATTTTTATCCCGAAAGCGGAGGCAAGGATATTACTTCAGCTATAAGCCATGCTACGGTTACAACTGCTCATGACCTTAACGCTTCTGCAATTATTACTGTTACAAAGAGCGGCACTACCGCTCGTATGATTTCAAAATTCAGACCGCAGACGGATATTGTCGGCGCAACTATTAATCAAAAGGTATGGCGTCAGCTTTCACTTAGTTGGGGTGTTAAGCCTGTTTTGTGTCAGCTTAAGGACAACACGGATGAACTTTTTGATCATGCGGTTGACGTTACAGTTAAGGCAGGTGCGGCAAAAAAGGGCGACACAGTTGTAATTACAGCAGGTATTCCGCTTGGTATGTCAGGTACAACAAATATGCTAAAGGTGCACAAGATTAATGGCTGAGGTTAAATTTGTATTATACAGTGACCCTGATTTTATGCTGGTAAAAAGCATAAGAATGCAGGTTTTTATGAATGAACAGAATATAAAAGGGGAAGAGGAGTTTGACGAACTTGATAAAAGGTCGCTCTTTGCTCTTCTTTTTGACGGCAACAGCGCCGTGGCAACTGCCAGAATAAGCGAAATTCCAAAAGGACTTAAAATCGGCAGAATAGCCGTTCTTAAGGATTACAGGGGAAGGCGATACGGTGCAAAGATTGTTAATGCCGTTGTTGCTAAGTCTATTGAGGCAGGCGCTGACAGAGTTTATGTTGATGCTCAAAACCATGCAGTTAATTTTTACGAAAAGCTTGGATTTCGCATTTGCGGCACTGAACTTATTGATAGAGGAATAGCTCACACACCTATGTGTATTGATAAAGGAGATTTTAATGTCGAAGAATAAAAGCAGGGCAGGTATAGCTTTAATAATTGTTCTCGTGCTTGTTCTTTTGGGTATCGGCGCTTATGTCGGATACACCTATGTTCAAAGCGATGTGAACGGCAACAGAAATACTAAAACCGAATATAATCTTGTTATTGAAAAAGACGATTTTGCTTACCAAATAGGTGAAAAACTTAAATCAAACGGAGTTATCAAAAACGATACCCTTTGGAATTGGTGGATGGATAAGCATTATCCTAAGTTTAGCTATATAAACGGAGAATATAGAATAACTTCGTCTATGAGTTATGAGGATATTGCAAAAAAACTTCAAAATCCCGATATATCTCATAAAAGCGTTTCTGTTTGTATTCCTGAGGGATATACTGTTTTTGATATTGCTGAGACTATGGAGAAAAACAATATCTGTAAAAAGTCCGATTTTCTCGATGCCTGCAAAAATAAGAATGACTATGATTGCGAATTTTTAAATGATGCATATATGAGCGAGAACGTTGCTTATCAGCTTGAGGGATTTTTGTTTCCCGCAACATACGATTTAGCAGAAAACAGCAAGGCAAGTGACGTTGTGGCAACAATGCTTGAAACGTTTGACGGCAAAATCACCGATAAATGGAAAAGCTATTGTGATGACAACGGTATGTCGCTTTATGAGCTTGTAACTCTTGCTTCAATTGTTGAAAAAGAAACGCTTGGTGACGGCGTTGCCGAAAATATTGCTTCCGTTTTTGTTAACAGATTAAATATCGGCCAGCAGCTTCAAAGTGACGTTACTATTTTTTACGGCAATAAGCTAAGGGAAAACGGATTTAGCGACGAGGTTGTTGCTTCTTATAATACTTATAAATGCAAAGCGCTTCCGAGCGGACCTATTTGCAATCCGGGTGTTGACAATATCAATGCAGTAATTGAGCATAATGATACTGATTATTATTATTTCTTCTCGGATTTGGAAAAAAAGTTCCATTTTGCAAAATCTAATTCGGAATTTGAAACTCTGAAGCAGAAATATCCTTGGCAATAAAATTCATAAATTAAATCTAAAATTTGTATTGACAAATGGGTAGGGGTATGTTAATATATATCCGCAATAAAGAAGAACGCATCGTTCTCCCCTTCAGCTTGGCGAAAAGGGCAATAATTTATTTGTTAATTAATTATTGAAGTGTGAGCGTGTTCTGCGTTCACACTTTAATTTTATTTAAGAGGTGTTTTTTATCAGCAAGGAAACTCAACAGATTAATAGCGAAATCAAAGACAAGGAATTACGTGTTATTTCAGCCGACGGTGAGCAGCTTGGTATTATGAGTGCAAGTGATGCGCTTCATATCGCTGAAACCAAAGGGCTTGATTTAGTTAAGATTGCTCCTCAGGCTAAGCCTCCTGTATGCAAAATTATGGACTATTCTAAGTTCCGTTATGAGCAGGCTAAGCGTGAAAAGGAAAATCGCAAAAATCAAAAGCAGGTTGAAACTAAAGAAATTCGTCTTTCCGTTACTATTGACGTCGGCGACTTCAACACTAAAGTTAATCAGGCTAAAAAGTTTCTCGCATCAGGCCATAAAGTAAAGGTTTCTATTCGTCTTAAGGGCAGAATGATGACTCATTCAGACCTTGGTATTGAAAATATGAAGCGCTTTGCAGCATCGCTTGAGGAAGAAGCAAATGTTGATAAGGCTCCTAAACTCGACGGCAGGCAGATTCTTATGTTTTTGTCTCCTAAGGCAAGTAAATAATTACACGGAGGAATAAATTATGCCAAAAATTAAAACACACAGCGGCGCAAAGAAGCGTTTTAAGACAACAAAGAGCGGCAAGGTAAAGCGTGCACATGCTTATACCTCACACATTCTTACTAAGAAGTCAACAAAGCGTAAGAGAAATCTTCGCAAGACTGCAGTTGCTGACGTTACAAACCAGAAGCAGTGCAAGAGACTTGTTCCTTATAAATAAGAAGAACTTTGCTTAAATATTTAGGCATTAACATTAACTCGGAGGTATATAGATATGGCAAGAATTAAGGGTGCTATGGCAACTCGTAAAAGAAGAAAAAAAGTATTAAAGGCAGCTAAGGGCTACTACGGCGGAAAGCACAGACTTTTCAAGACAGCTAAGCAGGCTGTTATGAAGAGCGGACAGTATGCATACATCGGCAGAAAGCAGAAGAAGAGAGATTTCAGAAGAATTTGGATTACTCGTATCTCTGCTGCTTGTAAGGCAAACGGTACTAACTATTCAACATTTATGAACGGTCTTAAGAAGGCAGGTATCGACCTTAACAGAAAGATGCTTTCTGAAATCGCTATTTCTGACCCAACTGCTTTTACAGCACTTGTTGAATCAGCAAAGGCTGCTCTCTAATTTTAATTAGATATTCAAATTGACCCACTCACTTTGTGAGTGGGTTTTATACTTTACAAATAGTTTATTGAATTAACAGGCAAAATTAAACTTGAAAATGCAAAATTTTCGGCGGTAAAAGATGTTAAATTAAATCAAAGGCTTAAAAAGGTTTACTATTCTTTGCAGGATATTTACCCGCAAATAAATATCGGTGCATAATAAAAGCGCAGATGAATTTTTATATTCATTTGCGCTTTTTATATTTTTTCGTTATTCTTGGTTTTCTGAATTTTTGGAATTTCTTTAATACTTCTTTTAATATAACAGCTCTGTCTTGGCTGATAGGTGCTTTTGAGTCGGAAGCTTTCGTATCTTCTTCAGGCTTTTTAGTGGTAGGTTTAAGCGTGTTCATTTGTGCCTTTTTCATTATTTTTTATTTACATTATAACTCCGTCTTTAAAAATGGATATGTCCCTGTATCCGTTTTGCTCGTTCTTTGTCTGCCTGAAGCGATATCAATTAATAACTTGAATATTTCCTCGGTCATATTTTCAAAGTCATTGCTTTCAATCAATTCGCCTGCATTGAAGTCAATCCAATTGCTTTTTCTTTTTGCAATGCTCGCCGTATTCAAACACATCTGTAATTACGGCTTTTCCGTCCTTTTGAATACAGCCGAGTGACTTTTCTTCAAGCTTGTTAATCGGGATAGGCTCACGCTTGAAACTTTTAACGAAAGTGTAAAGTTCTTTCAATAATTTTTCGCCTTTTTCAAATCGTTTAAAAGTACCTTGTGCCCAAAGGGAATATCGTCTAAAAGCTTGACCTTTTTGTAAAGACCGTCGATTTTTGTCAAATCCTCACCCCAAAAGCCGACATTTGCCAAAACGTCAAAAACAATGTCAGTATGTTTGGCTTTAAAGAAATAAAGCACACTTTCAACGTCGTTTACAGGATAATCTTTATTTTTAAAATTTTCGTAAAAATTGATTAATGCCGCAAAAGCAAACGATAAAACACTCGGAATTTTGCCGAATTTACTATAATAATCAAGCAAAGAGCAAAGACAACGTGCTTTGAATTTTGCTACTGAATTTAAGCTTATGTCAAGCAGCTTATGGTCGATAAACGGATTGTTAAACCTTTCAATAACACTGTTTGCAAATGCTTTCAGTTCATTTTCATCAAGGTCAATTGTTTTTATTATTTCCTCATTTAAGCCTTTGTCAATATACGCTTTAAAGGCTTTATCGTTAATCATATCACGAACAATTTTAAATCCTGCGTTATATCCTGCAACCTTGCTCTTTGAGTGCGTTTATAACCTTGGTGTTTTTTCTCGGCTGGCATATTGCAACTTTTCCGTCATAAATTCCTTTTTCGTTTGCCGTTTGAATATAATGCTCGGCAAATGCTCTTAAAAAATTACCCTCGCCGAATTGTAAAAACTTAATCATATTCTCACCTGCGTTTGATACTGAATGTTTAAGAAAAAATCATTTTAATTATATAACATAAATTTTTTAAAGTAAATAGATATATTGGATATTTTAATGTTGACTAAAAGCAATAAATATATTATAATTACAAGGATAAAGAAAGGACTGTGGTTTATGACATTGCTGATTAAAAATGCACTATGTTTTATTGCCGATGAATTTAAAAAGTCAGATGTTTTCATAACCGACGGGATTATTACCGAGATTTCCAGCACTATTTCTTCAAATGGTGCCGATAGAGTAATTGACGCATTGGATAAATATTTTTTGATACCGGGCTTTGTGGATGTTCATACACATTTACGTCAGCCCGGTTTTTCTTATAAAGAAACAATTAAGTCAGGCTCTATGGCAGGGGCAAGGGCAGGGTATACGGCTCTTTGCACAATGCCTAATCTTAACCCGGCTCCCGATTGCCCCGAAAATCTTAAGGCTCAAACAGATATAATTGAGCGTGATGCAGTTATTGACGTTCTTCCTTTCGGCACAATTACCAAAGGCAGAAAAGGCGAGGGCGAGGTTGTTGACTTTGAATCAATGGCTGATAAGGTTGTTGGCTTTTCCGATGACGGAACAGGTGTTCAAACCGGCGAACTTATGGAAAAGGCTATGGAACGGTGTGCTAAGCTTAATAAGATTATTTCAGCTCACTGTGAGGTTAATGATTTGCTCAAAGGCGGCTATATTCACGACGGTGTATATTGCAAGGAGCACGGCCATAAGGGTATCTGCTCAAAGAGTGAATGGGCGCAGATTGAGCGTGACTGCAAGCTTGCCGAAAAAACGGGATGCAGATATCACGTGTGCCATATTTCAACTAAGGAAAGCGTTGATATTATCCGTAAGGCTAAGGCTCGTGGGGTTAAAGTTACGTGTGAAACAGGCCCGCATTATTTGACTATGTGCGACGAGGATTTGCAGGAGGACGGCAGGTTTAAAATGAATCCGCCGCTTAGAAGCCGAGAGGATATGAATGCTCTTATTGAGGGTGTTAAAGACGGCACGATTGATGTTATTGCAACCGACCATGCTCCTCATTCTAAGGAAGAAAAGTCAAAGGGGCTTAAAGGCTCGGCTATGGGCGTTGTCGGCCTGGAAACGGCATTCGGTGTACTTAATACAAAGCTTGTCAAAACGGGCATTATTTCTCTTGAAAAATTGATTGATATGATGTCGGTTAAACCGAGAGAGATTTTTGATATTTCAGGCGGTAAAATTGAAGTAGGCGCTCCTGCCGATTTGGCACTGCTTGATATAGATAAAGAATGGTGCGTTGACCCTGAAAAATTTGTAACTATGGGTCGTGCAACACCGTTTCAGGATTGGAAACTGCAGGGTGAAAACCTTTTAACAATATATAAAGGAGAAATTGTTTATGAAGCCTTATAACAAAAAAATTGTGCTTGAAAACGGTAAAGAATTTTACGGTTACGGTTTTGGCGCAGATAAAGAAGCGATTAACGAAATTGTTTTTAATACTTCAATGGTAGGATATCAGGAAATTGTATCTGACCCAAGCTATACGGACCAAATGGTGTGTATGACATATCCGCTTATCGGCAACTACGGTATGACCGATGAGGATTATGAAACAAAAGTGCCGACCATGGGCGGTCTTATTGTAAGGGAGTATAACGATTTGCCGTCAAACTTCCGTTATACAAAGACACTTGATGAGGTACTTGTGGAATATGACATTCCTGCTATCAGCGGCGTTGATACAAGAATGATTACGAGAATTATTCGTGACGAGGGTTCGCAAAAGGTTATAATCTGCGATGCAAATGTGCCTTATGAGGAAGCTTTAAAGAAAGTCAGAGAGTATATAATTCCTACTGATATGGTTTCACGTGTAAGCTGCAAAAAGCGTTGGTATTCAAGAACTCCTAACCATAAATACGATGTTGTCGCTATTGACTGCGGTATTAAGCATAATATTATTCGCAAGCTTAATGAAAAGGGCTGTAACGTAACTGTTGTCCCTTATAATATTACAAGTGAGGAAATACTTAAAATGAGCCCTGACGGCCTGTTCCTTTCTAACGGTCCCGGTAATCCGGAGGACGTTCAGACTGTAATCAATGTTGTCAGAGAACTTAGAGGCAAGCTTCCTATTTTCGGAATTTGTCTTGGCCATCAAATGATTTCTTTGGCTCTCGGTGCTAAAACATTTAAAATGAAATTCGGCCACAGAGGTGGTAACCACCCTGTTAAAAATCTTGAAACAGGCAAGCTTGAAATTACTTCTCAAAACCATTCATACGCCGTTGATGTTAAATCTCTTGACGGCACAGACCTTGAACTTACCCATGTAAATCTTCTTGATGATACGGCTGAGGGTGTTAAATGTGAAAAGGACAAGCTGTTCTCTGTTCAATACCACCCTGAAAGCGCACCCGGTCCGCAGGATAGCGCATACTTATTTGATGAATTTATTGCATTAATGCAAAAGGAGGAAGACTGATATGCCAAAAAGAACTGATATACATAAAATACTCGTAATCGGCTCAGGTCCTATTGTTATAGGTCAGGCTGCTGAATTTGACTACTCAGGTACACAGGCTTGTCTTGCTCTTAGAGAAGAGGGCTACGAGGTTGTGCTTATCAACTCTAACCCTGCAACTATTATGACGGATACAGATATTGCCGATAAGGTGTATATGGAGCCGCTTAACCTTGAATATGTTGCAAGAATTATCCGTCACGAAAGACCTGACGCTATTTTACCGTCACTTGGCGGCC
>ERZ780202.1675-NODE-1675-length-11318-cov-2.947350_pt1 | contig 11318 bp, 10 predicted proteins | sample MGYA00510978_ERZ780202 | MGnify/ENA primary metagenome ERZ780202 (study PRJEB29588, sample SAMEA2155689) | human gut metagenome | biome: human gut; feature: human-associated habitat; material: faeces | place: Denmark | collected 2008/2010 ...
CTAATACAGAGCTTCTCATAGCGGCACAGCCGGACTTTGTCATAGCAAGCTGTAATACAGATTCTAATATAGCACTTATGAGTACACTTGAAAATGCGGGGATAACGGTTGCTTACTTTGATGTATCCAACTTCTCACAGTATCTTAATATGCTTGACCACTGCACTATGATAACAGGAAGAAGAGACCTTTATAAGACTAATGGTGAGGATGTAAAGGCACAGATAGATGAAGTAAAGAGCAGTATGGGTGATAATCATCCAAAGGTGCTTTTCATAAGGGCAGCAGCGAGCAGCGTAAAGGCTAAAGGAAGCACTGGTTCAGTAGGTGGTGAGATGCTTGCAGACCTTGGATGTATTAATATAGCAGACTCAGATAAGAGCCTTTTAGACGACCTAAGTCTTGAGGCGATAGTTGCGGCGGACCCTGATTACATATTTGTAACGACACAGGGTAACGATACAGAAGCAGCTATGAAGAATTTCGATAAGTTAGTTTCAGATAATCCAGCGTGGTCATCGCTGAGGGCTGTAAAAGAGAGCAGATATTATGTGCTTGATAAGAAACTGTACAACTTAAAGCCTAATGCCCAGTGGGGTAAGGCGTATAAGCAGCTTGCAGATATATTGAATTAAGGGTTAACTGATTAAATACAGTATAAGGAGGATAAATATATGGGATACTTTCCATTTTTTATTGATATCAAAGGAAAAAAGGGACTTATAATAGGCGGTGGAAGAATAGCTGAACATAAGCTTAAGAAAATTCTTGCATATGAGCCGGATATAACTGTTGTTGCAACAAAGATAAGTGACAGTATCAAAAGCATTGAAGGTATTAAGCTTATTGAGAGAGAATTTGTCAATTCAGACCTTGAGGGTTGTTCTTTCTGTATAGCTGCCACAGATGATAAGAAGTTTAATGCATATGTGGCTGGGGTGTGCCGTAAAAAACAAATATTGTGGATGATAAAGACAACTGCCAGTTCCTTTTTCCATCAGTATATAAGGCAGGCAATCTGTCTATAGGAATATCTACACAGGGTGCAAGCCCATATGTGGCTGCTGATATAAAGAACCGCATAGTGTCAGAACTTCCTGTTGATATAGAGCAGATACTTGATTATCTGTGCTCAATAAGAGAAAGTATTAAGGAAAAGATTGACTCCTCATCTGACAGGGCGGCTATATTTAAAGCTGCTGCAAGAAAATGTATGGTGTTTGAAAGAGAACTTGAAGAGGATGAGCTTGATGAGATAATACGTTCGGTTACTGACAGCAGCCATGAAGAGGTAAAAAAGGGTAAGGTTATAATAGCCGGTGCCGGATGTGGTTCATATGACCTCATAACAGTAAGGGCACTTAACGCCATAAAGAGTGCGCAGGTGCTTGTATATGATGACCTGATAGATGAAAGAATTCTTGAGTATGCATTAGAGAGCTGTGAAAAGATATACGTAGGCAAGAGAAATGGAAAGCACAGTGCTCCACAGCAGGAGATTAATGAGCTTCTTTTAGCAAAGGCAGAAGAAGGAAAGCTTGTAGTGCGACTTAAGGGTGGTGACCCATATGTATTTGGAAGAGGCGCAGAGGAAGTATTATATCTTAAGGAAAAAGGCATAGAAACAGAGGAAATACCAGGTATAAGCTCTGCAATAGCCATTCCTGCCATGGCTGGAATACCTGTGACACACAGAAATGTAAGTAGAAGCTTTTCTGTTATAACTGGTCATACAGCACCTGCTGACGAGTCAGATGTCACAGCATTACATAGTGATATAAAGAATTCAGCAGCTATGGACGGAACATGCGTATATCTTATGGGACTTACACATCTTAAGGAAATAGCTGATACACTTATGCAGGAGGGAAAGCCAGCGGATACACCTGCGGCAGTTATAAGTGGAGGTTTTGATGGTTCATACAGGGCGGTATATGGAACTCTTAGGGATATAGCAGAGAAGACTGCAAAGGAAGGAATAGAGTCACCTGCAGTTATTGTTACAGGCGATGTGGTTGGTTTTCAGGAAAAATTGAAATAAAATCAAAATAAAACACATAAACATATTGACTTTGTAGGGAAATAGGTATAATATAACAATACAATTTCCAAAGGTTGCCAGGCAACTAATATGAGCCTGGCAATATTTTTTAATCAATAAACATACTAACGTACTATGTATGTATGAAAACGGGATTAAACAAAAGAATAATACATATCTCTGGTTAGAATTAAAATAAAATGCTCAGGGATTGCAGAACAGGAAAGGAGATAAAGACAATGACTATAAAAAAGCTTAATAAAAGAATGACTTCAGTAAAAGCAGTTGGTATGGCTTGTATAATGTTATCTTTAACACTTCTTTCCGGATGTGGCAAGAGGGATGGTCTTACGATTACCAATGTATCTTATGACCCTACAAGAGAGTTCTACGAGGAATATAACACTGCATTTGCTGATTATTATATGAAGGAATATGGAAAGCAGATAAAAGTCATACAGTCACACGGTGGATCAGGCAGTCAGGCGCGTTCGGTAGTTGAGGGCTGTAATGCAGATGTTGTCACACTTGCACTTGAACACGACATAACACTTATACAGAATACAGGACTTATAGATGCAGGCTGGAAGGATGAGTATGACAGGGACTCAGCACCTTACACATCCACAATCGTATTTCTTGTAAGAAAAGGTAATCCACTTGGAATTAAAGACTGGGATGACCTTATAAAGGATGGTGTTGAGGTTATAACACCAGACCCTAAGAGCAGCGGTGGTGCCTGCTGGAACTTCCTTGCAGCACTCAGCTATGTCAAAGAAAAGTACACAGATGAGAGCTCACAGAAGGAATTTTTAAGAAAGCTTTATTCTAATGTTTCAGTACTTGACTCAGGAGCAAGAGGCTCGACAACAACATTTGTTGAGAATAAGAAGGGTGATGTACTTATAGCGTGGGAGAATGAGGCGATTAATTCGATGAATTCTTATCCGGGTGAATATGAGATGATTACACCAACTGTCAGCATACTAGCACAGCCTAGTGTTGCAGTTGTAGATGATAATGTAAAGGTTAATAAGTCAGAGGAGCTTGCAAGTGCATATCTTTCATACCTTTATTCAGATGAGGCACAAAGACTTGCAGCAAAGTATGGCTACAGACCTTCAGATAAGGATATTTTATCTGAGTATGGAGATGAATTTGACCTGAACGTAAGACTTACAACCATAGATGATTATGGTGGATGGGATGAGGCTTACAGAATATATTTTGATGACGGAGGCTGGTTCGATGAAATATACGACAACTGATAAGATTAATGAAGAACCTGACCTTTCAAAGGCTGGTAAAGATAAAAAAGTAAGGGTTATACCGGGCTTTCATCTTACACTTGGAATAACAGTTACTATGCTGTCGCTTATAGTGCTTATACCGCTTGCGTCAGTTATGGTTTATTCGTTAAAGCTCTCACCAATGGAGTTTATAAGTCTTGTTACTAAGAAAAATGTAGTAAATGCATTTGTGACAAGTATAGTCTGTTCGTTTATAGCAGCAGTTATTAACTGTGTGTTTGGAACGATACTTGCGTGGACATTTGTTAAATATGACTTTGCAGGAAAGAGAATACTTGACGGACTGATTGAGCTGCCTTTTGCACTTCCAACAGCAGTAGCAGGCATAACACTTTCTAAAATGTATTCAGAAACAGGAATGCTTGGAAAACCGCTTGCTTCACTTGGAATAAAGGTTTCATATACACATATCGGACTTGTTATTGCACTTATCTTCGTAGGAATTCCATTTGTTGTAAGAGCGGTAACGCCAGTACTTGAAAAGATGGACCCACAGTATGAGGAGGCAGCCTATATATTAGGTGCAAGTCCTTCAAAGACATTTTTTAAGGTAATACTTCCAGAGATAAGTCCGGCATTGCTTACAGGCTTTGGTCTGGCATTTGCAAGAGGAATAGGAGAGTACGGAAGTGTTATATATATATCCGGCAATAGTGCCAAGGAGCATACACAGGTTGTATCCTATGTTATTATGCAGAAGCTCAATTACATAGATTATTCTTCAGCTACAGCGATAGCACTTGTTATGCTTATAATATCGTTTCTTATATTACTTATTATAAATATTATACAGATGAGAGTAGCTAAGAGAACATCTTAAGTGAATACAATATATTAAATTATTAAACAGTCTTGAAAATATTAATAATTATTACATTAATTAACAGATTTAATCAGAATGGAGGGTAAGTATGAGCGAGAATGATAAGCTTGAGAAAAGAAAAAGAACAACAAGAAATATATGTGTACTTGTGACAGTAGTATTTATCACAGTAATGCTTATACTTCCATTATTCTCTATAATAGTGAGTTCACTTAAAGAGGGAATAGGCTTTTATATAAAGTCAGTAACCAGCGCTTATGTACTCAGCGCACTTAAGGTTACAGTTATTGCAACAGTTGTGGCAGTTGTCATTAATACACTGTTTGGAATTATAGCAGCGTGGGTGCTTACAAGATTTGACTTTAAAGGAAAACAGATACTTGCAACACTTATAGATATTCCTTTTTCAATATCACCTGTTATAGTCGGACTTGCATTTCTTATGACATTCGGAAGACTTGGATTTTTCTATCCGGTTATAAGATGGTTCAACGAGGTGTTTGGTACAAATGTAAGAATAGCGTTTGCAATACCGGGTGTAGTGCTTGCAACAATATTTGTAACATTTCCATATGTATCGCGTGAGATAATACCGGTGCTTAATTCACTTGGAAGAGATGAAGAGGAGGCTGCCGCGCTTATGGGCGCGAATGGTTTCACCATATTTTTTAAGATAACACTTCCCAACATCAAGTGGTCGCTTATATATGGAATAATATTATGTACATCAAGGGCACTTGGAGAGTTCGGTGCGGTCAATGCACTGTCTAAGACAAGAGGAGAAACATTTACTCTGCCGCTGGAGATAGATGCGCTGTATATGTCGGGAACAGAGTCATCGATAACAGCAGCATTTGCAGTATCGTCAATACTTGTTATAATAGCGGTTATAGTTCTTATATTAAGAAATGTTTTTGAACACAGACAAAAAAACGCTAAGAAAGGAGGAGTTAAGTAATGTATGTAGAAATGAAAAATATATTCAAACAATATGGAAGCTTCAGGGCATCTGATAACGTAAACTTCGGTATTGAGAAGGGAAAGCTTGTTGCACTGCTTGGTCCTTCCGGAAGTGGAAAGACAACTATATTAAGAATGATAGCAGGGCTTGAAACACCAAGCTTTGGAGATATCTATATAGATGGAAAGAGAGTGAATGATATTCCGGCGAGCCAGAGAGGTATTGGTTTTGTATTCCAGAATTATGCTCTGTTCCGTCATATGACAGTATATGATAATATCGCATTCGGTCTTAAGTTACAGAAGGTGCCAAAGGATGAGATAAAGAAAAGAGTTACAGAGCTTCTTGAGATAACAGGACTTGCAGGACTTGAAAAAAGATATCCTAACCAGTTATCAGGAGGACAGAGGCAGAGAGTAGCATTTGCAAGAGCTCTTGCTCCTAATCCACAGGTACTTCTCTTAGATGAACCTTTCGCTGCGATAGATGCAAAGGTAAGAACAGAGCTTCGTACATGGCTTAGAAGTATGGTTACAAAGCTTGGAATAACAAGTATATTTGTAACACACGATCAGGATGAGGCAGTTGAGGTTGCAGATGAGATAATCATAACTAATCATGGTAAGATAGAACAGATGGGAAGTCCGATAGATATATATAAGAGTCCGGCAACTCCTTTCGTAGTTGAGTTCATAGGAAAGGCATCTGAGGTTACTGATTATTCAAAGCTTAAAGGCTTTGATGAGGTTAAGGGTGCTGACAGAGCTGTTATCAGACCAGAGTTTGTCAAGATAGCAAAGTACGGAAAGCTGCAGCAGTATAACAGTGCGGCAGAAGATGGCTATGTTGAGGATATATTATTCAGAGGTAATCATCTGGATGTTACTGTTAATATAGGCTGTACAAAGATTACAGGAGAATGGTCACTTGAGAAAGAACCTCTTGCAGTAGGGGAGAAGGTTCATGTTCTTATATATAGAATATATGCTGTCGATAGTGAAAAGACATATCTGTGTGAGAATAAGGGTATGAAGTCAGATGATGTATTCTATATCTGATTATATAGAATGTATAAATGTGCGGCTGTATAACAGAGAATTGATATACGTCAGATATTAATAAAACTTATTTCAGAGTATTACATTATTTGTACAATATGGTATTGTTAAATCTTTAATGAAATAGTAGTGTATTAAAGTAATTATGTTACTTCAAGAAGGAGTGCTTATGAAGATAAATGGATTAAAGAAGCTTACAACAGATGTTCTTATAATAGGTGGTGGAACAGCAGGATGTTATGCGGCACTTACAATAAGAGAGCAGTCGGATGCTAAGATTATTATAGCAGAGAAAGCTAATATAAAAAGAAGCGGATGTCTTGCGGCTGGTGTTAATGCTATCAATGCATACATAGTTGAAGGAAGAAAGCCGGAGGATTATGTAGATTATGCCAAAAAGGATGCAGATGATATAGTAAGAGAAGACCTTCTTCTTACAATGTCTGAAAGACTTAACGAAGTCACAGCTAAGATGGAAAAGCTTGGTCTTGTCATATTAAAGGATGAGAATGGAAAGTATGTTGCAAGAGGCAACCGTAATATTAAGATTAACGGTGAGAATATCAAGCCTATCCTTGCATCGGCTGTTGAGGCACTTGAGGGTGTGTCAGTCATAAACAGACTTAATATAACAGACTATATAGTTAAGGATGGCAGAATTCTTGGCGCAGTCGGCTTTAATATAGATGACGGCTATGCTTATGAGATAAGGGCTAAAAAGGTATTATGTGCAACAGGTGGTGCGGCAGGACTTTATAAGCCTAATAATCCGGGCTTTTCAAGACATAAGATGTGGTATCCTCCATTTAATACAGGAGCCGGATATGCTATGGGTATCAATGCTGGTGCGGAGATGACTACATTTGAAATGAGATTTATAGCACTCAGGTGTAAGGATACTATTGCACCAACAGGAACTATAGCCCAGGGAGTCGGAGCAAAGCAGGTTAATTCAAAGGGTGAGGTATATGAAGATAAGTATGGTCTTACAACTTCACAGAGAGTATATGGAACTGTAAGAGAGAATATCGAGGGAAGAGGTCCATGTTACTTAAGAACAGAAGGAATAAGCAGGGAACAGGATGAATCTTTAAAGAAAGCTTATCTTAACATGGCACCAAGCCAGACACTTAAGTGGATAGAATCAGGAAAGAACCCAAGTGAGCAGAATGTTGAGATAGAAGGAACAGAACCTTATATCGTTGGTGGACATACAGCCAGTGGTTACTGGGTAGATACTAACAGAAGAACTACCATAGATGGACTGTATGCGGCAGGTGATGTTGCAGGTGGATGTCCTCAGAAGTATGTAACAGGAGCTATGGCAGAGGGTGAGATAGCTGCTATAGATATTGTTAAGGCACTTAAAGAAGAGGCAGAGCTGACAGATAGCTTTAGTTCACAGGATGCTGCTTATGGCTGTCATGATATTAAAGATGATTATAAAGCTTTAGAAAGCTTCGCTGATGAATTTGTAAATAAGAAGCTTTTAGAATACAATGCATATCTTGAAAGACAGGATGAGATTTTTTCTACAGAACAGCTTGAAGAAGCTATGCAGAAGGTTATGGATACTTATGCTGGTGGTATTGGAAGCCATTATCAGTTTAATGAAAAGCAGCTTGAGCTTGCAAAACAGAAGATAGAACAGATTATCACACTTTCAGGAAATGTGTCAGCAGCAGATTACCATGGACTTATGTTTGTGTATGAGCTTAAGGAAAGACTTACAGTCTGTCAGGTGCTTATAGAGCATTTAAAGGCAAGAAAAGAAACAAGATGGCACAGTTTTGCTGAAAATCTTGATTATCCTGATAAGTCAGATGAGTGGCTTAAGTATGTCAACACCAGAAAGAATGGTGATAACATAGAAGTTATATTCAGAAATCTTGTAGGAAGAGGTGAGACATATGAGCATAGTAATTAATAAAAGCAAATGTGTGGGATGTGGACAATGCAGTATCGTCTGTCCAGGAAGTCTTATAAAGATGGGTGAGGACAAAAAGGCATATATAAAGTATCCTAAGGACTGCTGGGGATGTTCATCATGTCTTAAGGAATGTAAGTTTGAAGCTATTGCGCTGTATCTTGGAGCAGATATGGGTGGCATGGGAAGTAAGATGAGTGTTACTACCAAAGGTGACTACCTTAACTGGAACATAGATAAAACAGATGGAAGCAGGGAAACAATCGTTATTAATAAGAAAGAATCCAATAAGTACTGATGTAAGACAGAGATTGCAACTTATATCAGATATTATAAGGGATTTTATAATAGATATTAAATAACATATATTTACAATAAAAGATTAGTTCTATTTAACTTGAAAGATTATTAACAAATAAACATATATACATACTATGAAAGTTGTTAATTATTCTAAAATAATACATAAAGAAAGGACGGATAAAACAATGGCAGAATTATCGCATCTTGACCAGCTTGAAGCTGAGGCAATATATATAATTAGAGAGGTAGCGGCGGAGTGTGAAAAGCCGGTTATGCTTTATTCTATAGGAAAGGACAGCTCAGTAATGCTTCATCTTGCTATGAAAGCATTTTACCCAGAGAAGCCACCTTTTCCATTCCTTCATGTTAATACAACATGGAAGTTCAAGGAAATGATTAAGTTCAGGGATGAAACAGCTAAGAAGTTTGGTATCGAAATGTTAGAATATATCAATGAAGATGGTGTTAAGAAGGGAATTAATCCTTTTGACTATGGTTCAGTGTATACAGATATTATGAAGACACAGGCTTTAAAGCAGGCTCTTAACAAGTATGGTTTTACAGCAGCATTTGGCGGCGGCAGAAGAGATGAGGAAAAGTCTAGAGCCAAGGAAAGAATATTCTCATTCAGAAATGAAAACCAGGCATGGGATCCTAAGAACCAGAGACCAGAGATGTGGAAGCTTTATAACTCAAGAATCAATAAGGGCGAGAGTATAAGAGTATTCCCTATATCTAACTGGACAGAAACAGATATATGGCAGTATATCAAGAGAGAAAATATTGATATCGTACCTCTTTATTATGCAGACAAGCGACCAGTTGTTGAAAGAGATGGCATGCTTATAATGGTTGATGATGACCGCTTCAAGCTAAGAGAGGATGAAAAGATAGAATACAAAAATGTACGATTTAGAACTCTTGGCTGCTATCCTTTAACAGGTGGTATAGAGTCAAATGCAACAACTCTTGATGAGATAATCGATGAAACACTCAGTGCTGTATCTTCTGAGAGAACAACAAGAGTTATCGATAACGAAGCAGCAGGAAGTATGGAAAGAAGAAAGAGAGAGGGGTATTTCTAAGATGACAGGATTATTAAAGTTTATAACATGCGGAAGCGTGGATGATGGAAAGTCTACATTAATAGGACATATATTATATGATTCAAAGCTTTTATATGCCGATCAGGAAAAGGCTTTAGAGCTTGACAGTAAAGTAGGAAGCCGTGGTGGTGCTATTGATTACTCACTTCTTCTTGACGGACTTATGGCAGAAAGAGAGCAGGGTATCACAATCGATGTTGCATACAGATATTTTACAACAGATAAGAGAAGCTTTATCGTGGCAGATACACCGGGACATGAAGAATATACAAGAAATATGGCGGTTGGTGCATCATTTGCAGACCTTGCAATCATTCTTGTAGATGCAAAGCAGGGTGTACTTGTGCAGACAAAAAGACATGCAAGAATATGCTCGCTTATGGGTATCAAGTATTTCGTATTTGCAGTTAATAAAATGGACCTTGTTGGATACTCTAAGGAAAGATTTGATGAGATTACAGCACAGATAGATGAATTATCTAAGGAATTAGGACTTGCCAGTGTAAAGATTATCCCTGTTTCAGCTACAGAGGGCGATAACATTACTAAGAAGTCAGATAACACACCTTGGTATGATGGTGAAGCACTTCTTACTTATCTTGAAAATGTTGATGTAAGTCAGAAGAAGCAGGAAGAAGGCTTCTATATGCCAGTTCAGAGAGTATGCCGTCCAGACCATACATTCAGAGGCTTCCAGGGTCAGATAGAGTCTGGTGTAGTATCTGTAGGTGATGAGATAACAACTCTTCCAAGTGGTGAAACTGCCAATGTAAAGAGTATTCTTATAGGTGATAAGGACAGCCAGAGCGCACAGGTTGGACAGCCTGCTACTATACAGCTTGATAAGGAAGTTGATGTATCAAGAGGATGTGTTCTTGCAGCAAAGACAACACTTCCAGTTATCAAGTCTTTCACAGCTACAATGCTCTGGATGGATGATGAAGAACTTACAGTTGGTAAGGATTATATTGTAAAGATAGGAACTAAGCAGGTACTTGGTGTATTAAAGAATATCCAGTACAAGATAGATGTCAATACAGGTAAGTTTATTCAGGCTAACGGACTCAGTAAGAATGAAATCGCAGTATGTGATATTGGACTTCAGGAGCCGGTTGTCATAGATGAATTCGCTAAACATAAGACACTCGGTGAGCTTATACTTATAGACAGAATAAGCAATATGACATCTGCCTGCGGTGTTGTTACTGACACAAGTGCATATGACAAGAAGGAAGTCAAGTGCGCATTTGTCAATGGTAATATCAAGGGAAATGCAGATTTATTTGAAGAATATTACTACAACCTTGAAAGCGCTACAGTATCAAAGGTAAGTCCTGCCGGAAAGAACTATACAGTAGGACAGGAAATCAGTGTAAGTGGTGACTCTTACAACTATCCTGACAGCTTTGATGTACTAGTATTCAGGGACAGAGTAGCGGTTATTGTAAGAAATAAGAAGATAGAGTCTATAGAAAAGATAGAAGATTATACATACACAGGACTTCCAGTTGTAAACAGCAGAGGTTTTGCAGTCAAAGCAGCCAATGAGAGTGAATACTCCCAGTTACGTACAGAACTTGATGCCATTAAGGAAGGCAAAGAAGCCCTCAACGATACATTCTTCAACAAGTGGACAGACTTTGGAACATACAGAAAAATAGTATTCAAGGATGAAGTCTGGGAATATGTAATCTAAATGAGCCGTGCCAGATAAAGTCGTAGCAAAGTGCTGTGCTAGCACAAAGCACTTTGATGCGATTTTAGCTGATAGGGCGAATGCCCTACAGTC
>ERZ780202.1679-NODE-1679-length-11296-cov-1.704119_pt1 | contig 11296 bp, 15 predicted proteins | sample MGYA00510978_ERZ780202 | MGnify/ENA primary metagenome ERZ780202 (study PRJEB29588, sample SAMEA2155689) | human gut metagenome | biome: human gut; feature: human-associated habitat; material: faeces | place: Denmark | collected 2008/2010 ...
ACAGAGCGTACAGAAGAAGGTACTCAGAACTTGGTATCTAGTAGATATCAAAGAGGAGACTATGATAATGTGTAGGCTTATTCATTACTTGATGGAGCTGCTAATATGGCTAAATTAGGTATTGAAGCAAACTTAGCATACTATGGTATACATCCTGATAATACACTTAATACAGATAAAGATCTTATCAATGAAATGTCTATTGGTGGGTTTACTGGGTTATTTATGACTGGTGTGTATGGAGCTAGAGATGTATATGAAGGTACTAGATAGACTCTTACTGATAATAAACTGAGAGGTCTTACAGCGGATCATTATGCTGATGCAGAAAGAGATGCAAAGGTAGAACAGTTTATATCTGCCGCTAATACAGATAAAGGAGGTAACTTTGGTAGAATACGTCAATCATTAGAATCTCTAAAGACATATAAACCAGATGGAGTTACTGATTAGATGATAGATGAAGATATAGCATTAGCTAATGTAGTATCTCAATACACCTCTAATAGAGTATTAAATGAATAGGCAAAAGAACTAGGAGCGTCATACGGAGATACTCAGTATAATCAAATAATTAAGAATGCTATTAATCTTAGAGATAGGCTCAGAGAACAAACAGAAGCTTCTACCAATTCTACTAAAGAAGTAGAAGATATAGTTAGTAAGATAAGGCAAGAAGAATCTATTAACTCTAACGAAGAGCTAGATAACTACTTATCTATTATAGATAAAAAAGTACTTAAGGATCTTGATGAACAATTAAGCAATAGAAAATAGGATTTACATAGACTTAAAAAAGATTTAAATCTTGATGTAAATGTTGACGGTATATCTGGTATTCAAGGATATATTAAAGAACAGTTACAAGATAGATAGAGAAGAGTTCCTGGAGATAGATAGCTACCTTCTAATTTGCCTTACTAGGATGAGTTAGAGCAAGCTCTTGCTGCTAAATATGTAAATGATGGAGCTAGAGCTGATTTGTTATTGCATAATGCTGCTTATATTACTGGTAGATATGTAGGAGATACTAGAGATTATAAACCTACTTGGAATAATCTTACTGATGAACAACGTAAGGCAATATTTACTCAGCAGGTTGAAGAAGATAATCTGAATGGAAGAACTCCACGTACAGAAAAGCAGATTAAAGATGAATACGATTCTCGTGTTGAAAGAGAATGGGCTACTGAAGATGAGTTAGTAGATTCAGAATCAGTTGCTAAAAGAAGAGCTTTGGCTGTTATTCAAAGAGATTTAGTTCGTAGAAATGATAAAGAGAAGTAGGCTAAGGAGGAGAAACTAGAAGAACAAGGTACTCCTGCGGATGAACCTGTAGTAACTGAAACAGAAGAACAGACTCCTGCAGAGGTTCTTGATAATTTGTTTGTAGAAGAAGATACAGAAACTACTCCTGAAGAAAGCGAGAAGATGCCTGAAACTCCTTAGGATGAAATAAAAGCAGAAGAAACTCCTGTAGGTATAGATGAAGTAACTGAAGCTAACACAGAAATTGAACGCTTACTTAATAGATTAGAAGTTGAATCTAATCCCGAAATTGAAACTCCTGCAGATAGAGTTGTAATTGAAGAGGAAGTACCAGAATATAATGATCAATATACTGATGATACAGAAGATATTAGAGTAAGAGAAGAGGCTGTAAATAATATTGAAGTTTTAGGGAATAATGATCAACTTGAAGTATCTTTACAAGAAGATGCTGTTGAGTAGATTACTTCTGAAGAACCTCAATCTGCAGATTCATATGAAGAAGAAGTAACTGGTATAGAAACTGAAGATTCTGTCCGTGAGGAAACAGAAGAATCAGATGAAACTGCTCCTGTTTCAGAACAAGATACTAAAACAGAGAAAACTACTCCTACTCCTAAAGTAGAAGATACTCCAAGCATTATACCAGATACTAGCGGGAATGAGGAAGGAAAGATAGATGTACCTAATATGGAAGTTGGGGAAGCTTACTAGGTATTTATTGATCCTACTTCAGATCAAGTAATGTGGGATCCTACCGGTTCACAAGATATAGGTAATGCTATTACTATTGGTGAAGAGAGTTTATAGATATAGCAAACATTTGATGATATGTTTGATTAGGATTCAAGATTAATTGGTCCAGCTATGTTCTCTAATGAAACTGCTGATACTGATGCTAGTAATCCTATCATAACTAAAAGTAAGTAGAAGAAAGCTTATGTATCAAATACTTTCTTTTATCTTCCTACTTCACAAGAAGTAATGCCTATAACAGTAAATGGTAAGAGTGTACAGTTTACTACTAAAGATGGCAAATAGGTAGAACGTAGACCAGGATCTGAATTAGCAGAGAATTTAGCTACTCCAGGGTGGTTGAGTTCTGTAGATGATGCGTATTATGTAGTTACTAAATCTACTCATGATATGCAAGGTGGAACATCTGCAATAGATAATTTAGCTGTCCATTTAATGATAGAGAAAGATGGAAAGTTGTATAATACATCTCTTAGAGCTATCTCAGATAAATTAAGATAGGATATGCTGAGTCTTGGTATGAGTCAAGAAGAAGTAGATAATTAGATATCTAATCTTAGAACTATCAGATCAAAGATTATAAAAGCTTATGCTCCAAATTATTTCGCAGATAGTAAGTTGCCATTGACAGCTCATCATGGGGTAAAGCCTACTAATATGCGTATTAGTAATGGTACACTTAATAATCAAGTAAGTGAAGACGGGGTTCCAGTTTATAGATCTTTAACAGAAGTAAATGACTTTAACATTCCTTCTGATCCATATACTATGTCTGAACAAATTGTAGATGGTACAGTAGAACTTGGATATGGTACTGGTCCGTTTGGTATAGATCCATTTTAGATAAATAGATTAGATCAAAATGGTCCTACAGAAGTACAGGGTAGAGGATATGCTGGTAAGGTTTATTATATTCCTAAAGTAGAGAATACTCCTTCTCAATCTACTACATTACCTATAATGTTAGCAGAAGAATTGCATAGAATTCCTGGTGTAAACAGACCAGAAGATGTACAATTAGCTAAGAATGTAGATGGTACTATAAATAGAGGAGAAGATGGAAAGCCAGTTAAAATGCCTACCGCTGAACTTATATTTGAGTTATTGGTAAACGGAATGTTCCATAATGAAATAGATGAGTTCTTATTGGGAATACTTGCTAATCACGGTAATAAGACTGTAATGCTAGGTTTAAATGATGTACAAAAGCATACATTTAATTTCTTGCTTCGTAAGCAATTACACGTTTATGAAAATGCAGCAGGTGAAAGAATACTACTTACAGGAGCTTTACGTGATTATTCTCGTCCTCAATTAGGTTACACTACTAGATTTACCAATTTAAATAAGCTGACAAATGCTCAAAAGAGGAGAATAATATACGATATATCTCAGAATATTCATTGGAATACTGACAAAGATGTATTAACCCAAGCTGTACCTCAAAAGCTTGTAGATACCATGATAGGTATTATTGAAAAAAATCCTTAGTTAGCTCCTACTGAAGATACTCCTATAAGGTTTGCATCAGATGATATTACTTTTACTCTAAGGGAATTAGGCTATACTCTTGAAAATGGTAAGCCAGTTCCAGTAAAAAGAGAAGGATTAAACAAACCTATTATGGCTTCTTGGTTTATCAATCATAAGAAGTTAAAAACAGATTTGGGTGATCATGCATTTAGTGCTCCATTCGTTTATGCAGATGATGTTAAAATAGATACTTATCAACAGCCCGAAGTAAAAGATACAAGGACTGCGGTAACTTCTACAGGATAGGAGATATCTCAACAAAAACCTGCTGAAATTAAGTCTTCTGAAGATAATAAAGTTACTCCAGGAAAAAGGCAACCCGTTATAGCTGAACCAGCTACTCCTGAAAACCTAGAGAAGTATGGATTAACAATACCTACTAATCAAAAGTTAATGTCTTCTAAGTATGGCTGGGGCATCATTACAGGTAAAGATGGAAATAAGAAAGTAACTTAGGCTCCTAAACAATTCATAGCTGGAGTATATTCTAGCGTTAAAGGAGAAGGTAAAATTGATCCCGAAGCAGCAAGAAATTGGTTAGTAAATACTTTAGGAATAGATCCTACTAATGTTATAGTTACTAATGCTGCGTTACGTACTGCTAGTGATAACAAAGTATATGGTGTTATGAGAGTAGCTATTAATAGAATAGCTCAAGAATTAATGCCATAGATAGTACTTTCAAAAGAAGCTGGAGATGGTGTACAATATCACGAAGCTTTCCACTATGTAAGTTTACTTATGCTTAATGATTATCAGCGTAATCAGATTTATCAAGAGTATATAAAAACTCACAGCGGTACTGAAAATATGACGAGACAAGAGGTAGAAGAAGCTCTGGCAGAAGAATTCAAAAGCTATATGCTGAATGAGGAAAAGCCCACTCTTCGTTATAAACTCGTTAAATTTTTTAAGAATATACGTGATTATGTTAAAGCGTTCTTTGGCAAACCTAACTTAAAAGGTAGATTATTTAGAGCAATACGTAGTGGAGAATTTGCTAATTATACTGTACCAGAAGGAGTTAAAGAATAGTTTTATAGTAAATATGATGAAGGTGTATTCTATTATATACCTGGCCTTACTATGGAGTAGGTTAAAAATATGCCTAATATTCTTGATGCCGATACTTACTATAATGTAGTTAGTTCTTTAGTATCTACAGCATTGACTATGTACAATATTCGTAGTATAGAAGATGTACGTAATCTTAATGTTGACGGTATGTTTGAATCTATACAAGAACAATTAGAAAGTGGATGGATAACTGAAGAGAATATACCTCTAGTAGAAGATGTTATAAATAACAAAGATATCTTTAGAAAAAACATTCTTGCAAGGCTTAATCAACTCGGCATTAGAGAAGTAGAGAAAGTAGAAGTAGAAGAAGACTCTAGATTAGATGCTGAAACAGGTGATAGACCTGATAATACCTGGGATAAGAATCAAGGAGAGACTACTAAGAAAGATAATATTGCTTTCCGTGCTAAACTGTTCTTCTACTCTTTACCTAAGTATGAATACACTTTTGTAAAGAATGATAATACTGGAGTAGTAGAAAGGCAGATAGCACCTGTTACAGATGATATATTTGGTCTTCCTGTTACAGAAGCTTTCAATGAAGTATGGAATAAAATAATGGAAAATCTATGGAACATCAATACATATGAAGACATAGTAAATGAATCAGCTAGGTTAGCTGAAACAGATCCTACATTTTATTCATTACACGAAATGCTTACTTCTGAAGAAACTCCAATAGATGATAATACTAAGACCCAATTGGAAGTAACTATCAAAAGTGCTAAGATTCAAATGAATACAATCAATGTTAAATCAGACCAAGCAAATGTTACCTATGATATGTCTGATGAACAAAGAGAGTTTGAAACAGCAGCTGCTCTGAAAAGATCTATTTGGGAAGTACAGGATAGCGATAATTTAAGAAAGATTAGAAGACTTCCTTCTAGATGGTCAAAAGCATTCTTTGCTTCTAATAATGTGTTAGTAGATGAAGATGGAAGTAGACATATTAATCCAAAATCTGCAACATTTATTAGAACTAGAAGGACTAAAATTGATAATCTTATTAAAGAAGTACGTAAGAATAAAGGTAACTTACAGAATGGTGAATTAATTCTGCAGCAAATGCAGGATAATTTTATTGAAATATGCAATTCTATTCAAATACCATTTGATAAACCCTCTTTAGATTACTTACTTAATCAAATTAGAGACAGTCATCTCACTAATATATCTGATTTAAATAGATTTATATCTTTCTGGGAAGCTAACTATTACTTAGAGAATCAAGTAGAAGGTAAGCCTACTAAGTCTGTATAGTCCTTTAATAAAGGTATTTTGGGCGATATTATGTTGTTAGCTGGTACTGGAAGTAGCACTATTAAAAAGAGAAGTGGACAAGGTTCTGCAAGAACTATTGATCGTATCTTTAACTACAGCTCTCCTAATGCACAGATCAACTTAATGGCAGTAGCTTATGGTAAAGTACATCCGTCTCCGCAAGAGTTTAGTGTTACTGGTGCAGATGGAGCATTAGTGTATCCTATTAGTGAGAACAACTACATGACAGATCAAATACGTAATCTTAATCAAAATACTAATGGAAAACGGGAACAAATTCTTAGTACTCCTTATAGTAGAAGAAGTTTAATTGCTAATGCTCAAGATGTTAATTTCAAATTACATAATTTCTTAGCTCTTAATATAGGAGATTCAAGTAGAGATTACTTCGGAATAACTCCAGTAGAAGACTATGTTGCCAAGCTGACTCTTACTTTTAATAACCAAATGATATTACCTACTATGTCTGATAAGAAGACATGGTATAGTATATCAGGCCTTACTCTTGTTAGAGATTTTATATCCAGTAAGGAGTTTGATGAGGGTACTTCTGCATACTACGCTATGTTAGGAGAAGAAATGCCAGAAGATGTACCTGAATTTATTCAAACAGAAAGAAAGTTCAGTAAACCTACTTTGGGTATATTCACTAATTATTGGTTAGATGAATTTGACGCAGTGTTTGATTATTATGCTCATAAACCTTTTATTGAACAAAATCCTACTTTAAGAGTAGACAACTATCATGGTAAGATTAAAAATGGCAAGATGGATGCCAGTGGTAATGGTGGTAGATTTAGATACTTTAGTAGTCTTAGAGTTGGAGAAGATGTTATAAACGTTAATGAAGATTTAGCAAATCTTGAAGCTAACAGTACTAATGAAGAAGTAATGAAATACTTACAGAATTTGAAAGTATTGATGCTTGATAAAACTAATATAAATAGTATTGAGGAATTAACTCCAAGGGCTCCTATATTTAGTGCTATAAATAACTTATTAGTTGGTGCAACTAATAGAGAGTTAGCTAAATTAGTAGATAGAGGAATAGTAGGATTAAGAAATGGAAGATACGTTAATAAGTTAATACCTTATAATATAGTTCAATATTATCGTAAAGGTCTTACTAAAACTATGTATTCAAGCGAAGAAAATTCTTTGTTTGAAGAAGATGTATTGTTCTCAATAATTGGTTCACACGTTGCCAATTCTGCATTGTCTATTATAGAAGTAGAAAAAGTATTTACAGGTGATCCGGCTTATTATAAATGGAAGAAGTATAATAAAGAAGTATTGAACAATGAAGGACAAATTACAGCTTCTTACGATGTTATTTCTGGTAGAGACGTAGATAAAATCAAACGTTTGTCAGCCGTATTATCTACTGGTACTAACTTAAGAACTGTATGGGATAATCCTGCTGAAAATGATACAGATATTAGTGTACTTCATTTGAAAGATAACGAAATTGGTTCTGAATATCATGAACAACTTCACAGTATTTTTAGAAATTCAATTCTTAGAGACTTATATAGTCAACAACATCCAGACTTCAATGATAATCAAATCATAGAAGCTTTAAATACTGTAGAGAAAGAAAATGATTTTTACGATACATTAAGTAAAGATCAAAAGAAGTTCGTTGATAACTATGCTAAAGCTAGTGCTAATCCGTATGCAGATGGTTAGATTAATCAATCTGATGCTGCTGTATATATACGCCCAGCTTTGTATAGAAAGATTATGAAATCTCTTGGTCAATGGTCTGATGCCATTGAAGAGGCTTACAATATAATGGAAGGAGATGACGAAAGCTGGTTAACTGATCCAGTTAAGTATGCTTAGACTACTTCTGCTTTGATTAATCCTCTTAAAATGGTATATTTCGGTGATCATAAAGATAATAAACTTAATCTTAATATACCAGTATTTGATAAGATGGCTATATTCCCGATGTTCAAAATATTGGCTAAGGCTGATAATAGGTTATTGTATGACCGCATGAATAATGAAGAACTCGGTACTATAGATATGCTTACTTTTGAATCTGCAGTCAAAGTAGGAGGTAGACAAAAGTATCAGACTTATAAAGATACTAACAATAATACCTTCAATACTGAAGATTTGATGAAACCTTCTTATAATAAGTTTAATGAAGAAGGTAATTTACCTGTATTTACACAAGACATAGGTAATTTACGTTTACAGTTAAATACAGATCCACATGAACATATAGACAGATCATTCGGTACTCAGGCAGTTAAAATATGTCTTGGTAACTTAATAGATGATCGTGTATATGGACAGAATAAAGGTAAAGAAGTAACTGGTAGATAGATTAAAGAACAGGTAATGGATGCAATCAATAGTTTATCTATTAAAGGATCTGCAGATGTAATGCATAGATTCTTTAAGTAGGGTACTATAGATAATAGACAATTATCAGAATATCTTATCAGTTAGGCTGTATCTTCTGGTATGTCTAATGAAGTAATTGAAGGTTTTAAATTAGATAAAGATGGTAATTTCAAGATGCCATTAGCTGCTACAAGTTCTAGAAAGTGGGTAGAAAGTAGATTAATATCTTATATAAATAAGAATGTTGTAGACTTAAATACTCCTGGTGGATCTGCTGTACAGATGTCTTCATTTGGATTTAAAGCTACTGGAGCTAGAAAACAATCAGCAATAGGTACTGCATTTAACGATGGTAAAAAGCTTAGATTCCTGAATACAGATGGTAGTATGGATGTTATACTAAGTACTAATTTCTTTAGACATATTGTTCCAAAAGAATATCAGTAGAGTTTTGGTATGATGCGCAATTGGTTAATTACCAATGGTATAATCGGAACAAACTCTAAACCTATGGGTGTTGGTTATCGTATTCCTACTCAGGGTTTATCTTCAACCTTTGCATTTAAAGTAGTAGACGTTCTCCCTGATAGAATAGGGGATACCATTATTGTTCCAGATGAATTCACAGCAATGACTGGTTCTGACTTTGACGTAGATAAATTGTATTTAGCTACTTTAAACTTTGATGAAAATGGTAAAATTATTGAGTTTGAAAAGGATGAAAATGGAAATGATTTACCTGCTTCAAAACAGACAAAAGAAGCCCTTTCAAATAGAGTAATTCTGGATTACCAATTGGTTGTATCTGATAATAAGAATATGGCAGAAACTCGTGCATCTATCGATACACTTACTAAGCTATTACAAAATGATGTATTACCTTTAATTCAACCATCTGTGAAGCAGCCTGCATTACCTATGTATGAATTACTTCCATCATTCCAATTAGCTCGTAAAGAAGAGTATACAGGAGGTAAAGCAGGTATTGCACCGTTCGCTCTTAACTCTACTAATCACTGTCTTACTCAACTTGTTCATCTTAATATGAACTATTCTAATGGTAATCCTTATGGCTTAGGTCAATTAGATGAAATTAGAGGTAGAGATGGCTTTAGAATACTTGACTGGTTATCCGCTATGATTAATGCTCATGTAGACGTTGCTAAGGATCCTTATATTATGACTTTGAATGTTAATCAGATTACTTATAACATGACTAATTTATTATTACGTGGTGGTATGGGTAAAAGCGCATTCTACTTTTTAGCTCAACCTGTGCTTAAAAAGTTCGCTAATGCTATGATTGCTAATAGAGGTGTATATGGAGTAGATAATGTTACGGAAAACCAAGTAGTTGCTAGTCTGTATAAAGAGTATGGTAATAAACTTAAGCAAGCTATTGCTTCACTTACTGAGAATAAACAAGAATGGGAAGCTATATATAATGGAATAGCTGATGAGATAGGATTAGATAAAATAGAAACTAATCCAGCACAAACTGCTATTGATAGAAGTACTACTTTTAATGATAGAAAGTTAATACATTCATTACAAAGTAAGAATGCAGATACTATAGAGTCCTTATTCCAACAGTTAATGGTTCTTAAAGCTTATAAAGAATTATCAAATGATGCATAGACTTTAAGTGAATTAGTACACAGATCTCAGATTGATACGAAGAAGTTCGGTAATACTCTAGCTCAACAGATGAACTTTAGAAATTCTTATGAAACTTTCATAAATGATAAAGGTAATATGTTTAGTATTAGAGGGGTAGCATTTGATGAAAAGAATCCACAAGAAGCTCTTCGTACGTACTTCGGTCAGACTTTCTTGAGCACTAAATTGCATCATGGTACTTCTTTACCTAGAAAGATTCTTAAGGGTCAAGTATTCCCTGCAACTCAAGTATATCAAAATATATTTACTTCTGCTATGGGTATATTTGGAGAACCTAAGACTGTTACTTATTCTAATGGTACTGAAGCTAAAGCTTATAAACATATAGGGGACAAAATGTTTGTTAATCAATTTGCACAATATATTGACTCTATAATTAGAGCACGTTTAAGTTCTTCTTTACCTGCCTTAAGCGCTACAGATGCAGAACTTAGGGAGATGCTTTACGGTAGCAATAGTATGTGTAAACGTCTCACTGGAATCAAACAGTACATCATTGAAAACAAGGATAGATTCAGCACGTTGGTTAACCAAGATAGTTCTATAAAGAACCAACTATTAATTTATTTGTAGGAATATCCAGGGGATGGTACTGTTCAAGTAGTGGATAGAATTGTATTATCTGATTCTTCATTGAATAATGATTTTGATACTGAAAACCAATTAGTATCTGCTTTTGCAGAATTGTTAAATTCTGAAGATGAAGCTGTTAGACAATTTGCAAATGATTTAGCCAAGTATGCTTACTTAACTTCTTATGATGAACAAGGCCCTAATTCATTCTTCAATTTAGTTCCATCTGAATGGAAGATAGAAAATGGTTATTCAGATGTAATTAAACAAGGTCTTGAATAGTTTAGAAGTTCTTCTAGTAAAGTAGCTTATGAATTAATTGCATAGACTAATGATAATGCAGAAGCTATGTATTTCCCATCTATTAATATTGCTATTGCTAGAAATATGTGGTGGGATGATTCAGTAGTAACTCCTTATACTATAAATGTAGAAAAAGGGGATAAGTATTTACATAGAACTCCTTATATTTCTGGTAAAAAATCTACTTTAAAAACAGATTTATTTGCATCTAGTCTTACTAGAGGTAAAGAGTTTGTAAAAGTAGTTAATGGATCTGGTTCTAATAAATCTACAGAGTTATACAGATTAGTAGGTACTACTCAGTTTGTTAATTCTGAAGGAGAAGCTATCACAAGAGGAAGTAAATATATCTATTAGAGGATTCCTAAATTAGGAATTAACGATAATGGATTTAGGGTAATGGAGTTCCAAAAGGATAGTTTAGAACCTTCTGCTTTTGAACAAAATGCTTTTGATGAAA
>ERZ780202.1681-NODE-1681-length-11294-cov-3.611887_pt1 | contig 11294 bp, 10 predicted proteins | sample MGYA00510978_ERZ780202 | MGnify/ENA primary metagenome ERZ780202 (study PRJEB29588, sample SAMEA2155689) | human gut metagenome | biome: human gut; feature: human-associated habitat; material: faeces | place: Denmark | collected 2008/2010 ...
CGCTCGTGGTGGTTCGATTTCAAGATATTGGTGAAGACGTTCTTGAACATTGCGTTCGGGAAGAAATTCTAAGGTATAAGTAATAATCCGGGGGAGCAATTCCACTCCTCCTTTAAATCAAGAATACCATGAAGAAAGTATTGAAAGGCTGGCTCATCGACAATTCGGTGACCACCGACAACAAGACGGACAAGATCCTGCTGTTACATTCAACGGGAAGTTTGGATCTTGATGATGTTCTTGAAGAGATGCAAAAGCAAGACACCGGTCTGCGTCCCGAGCCGTTGCGTCACTCGGTGACACTCTACAACCGGGTATTGACGGACTTGATCTTGAACGGTTACAGCGTAAATACGGGTCTCTTCCGAGCCGTTGCGCAACTAACTGGCGTGATCGAGGGCGGCGTATGGAACAAGGAGAAGAATTCCATCTACGTCTCCTTTACGCAGGACAAGGCATTGCGCGAGGCGATCGCCCAGACTGCGGTGGAGATCCTAGGTGAGAAGTCGAATATCATGTATATCCTTGAGACCGAGGATAAGAAGACCGGCTTGAAAGATGGCAGCGCCACGGCGGGCCGCAACTTCTTCGTGCGCGGTGCCATGCTGAAAGTGGTTGGCGATGACGAGTCGGTAGGCGTTACGCTGACTAACGAGGCAAAGGCTGTCACAAAACTGACGGATGACTTGATCACCATCAACAACCCCTCTTCGCTTACATTTCTCTTACCGGCTGATTTGGCGGAGGGTGAGTATACGCTGACGGTGATGACACAGTTCGCCAACTCGGGACATATGCTGAAAACTCCTCGTAGCGTGAGCACGCAAATTTGGATCGGTGGAAAACCCGCCGATGGAGGTGGCGACAGTGAGAGTCCAGATGAGGTTTGATAGATTTGGGAAGTCTCTATTCCCTTATCGGGGAATAGTGCCTTCCTTTATAAGGGAAGCCTACGTTCCCTTATAAAGGAATGATGGATTCCCAAGAGTAATCTCGCAGGAGCAATAGGCCAAGTTGAAAAAATAAGATAGTTTTAGTACTTGTTTTTATGTCTGTTACATCAGAGAATAATAAGCGAATAGCCAAGAACACGCTGTTCCTCTATCTGCGCATGCTCCTGATCATGGGTGTGACGTTGTACACCAGCCGGGTCGTGCTGCGGGTATTGGGGGTAGAGGATTTCGGCATTTACTCTGCGGTTGGAGGCTTTGTCTCCATGTTCGCCGTGATTTCAGGATCGTTGACTGCGGCGATCAGTCGTTTTATCACGTATGAGATGGGAGTTGGTAATACGGAGAAGATCGCTCGGATATTTTCCGTTTCGGTAGTTATACAGTTATTAATCTCAGGGATAATAGTCTTGTTTTCGGAAACCTTAGGGCTATGGTTCTTAAATATGCGGATGAATATACCTACGGATCGACTACTTGCGGCAAACTGGGTATATCAGTTTTCAATACTCACGTTTGTTATCAATTTGATAAGCATTCCGTATAATGCGAGTATAGTGGCTCATGAACGGATGTCGGCGTTCGCTTATATAAGCTTTTTTCAAGCGTTTGGCACATTGGTGATAGCATTTTTATTAGATTATTCTCCATGGGATCTATTGGTATTCTATGCATTCTTAATGGCGCTCTTGGCTTTTTTCGTACGTTTTCTTTATACGTATTATTGTAAAAAACATTTCTCGGAATGTCGTTTCCAATGGATTTGGGATAAGGTGCTAATCAAGCAGGTCTTTGGCTTTGCCGGATGGAATTTCTTAGGTGCCTCTTCGGGTGTATTAAGAGATCAAGGAGTGAATGTCTTGTTGAATATTTTTTGTGGTCCTGCCGTGAATGCCGCTCGTGGCATAGCGATGCAGGTGAATGCGGCGGTCAATAGTTTTGTCAATAATTTCATGATAGCATTAAACCCACAGATAACCAAGTCGTATGCCTCTGGTGATCGGGTCTATCTGATGAATTTGGTCTTTCAAGGCTCTCGATATTCTTTCTATTTGTTGTTGCTTCTCTCCTTACCGATTTTGCTGGAAACTCCTGTGTTGTTGAAACTGTGGCTTGGAGTTGTTCCGGATCATACCGTGGCGTTTGTCCGTTTAATATTGTTATATGCGTTGAGTGAGTCGGTTTCGCAAACATTGATAACGCTGGCGACTGGCAGGATTCGCAATTATCAATTGTTGGTGGGAGGTTGCCAGATGCTTAATTTTCCAGTAGCGTATATCTTGTTGAAGTTAGGGTATGCGCCCGAAACAACAATTGTTTTGTCGATCATCATTGCTGTCTGCTGCTTGTTCTTACGATTGTATATGCTTCGAGGTATGGTCGGATTACCTATTAGGCTTTTTTTCACGAAGGTGCTTCTGAATATTTTTCGTGTTATGTTATTAGCTTTGGTTGTGCCGGTTTGTGTTATTAGCCATATGGAGGAGGGTCTTGTCCGACTTGTGCTGAATGGAATGATAAGTACTTGTGCTACTGGATGTAGCATATTGTTTATCGGTTGTTCACGAGAAGAAAGATTGTTTGTATGGCAAAGGATATCCCAGTTGAAAAATAAGTTTTTGAAATGAGAATAAATAAGGTTAAGACGGACTGTTGTGGTTGCACGGCTTGTGAAAGTGTCTGTCCACACGAGGCTATCCATATGGTTCCGGATACTTTTGGATTTCTTTACCCGGAAGTGAATGATTCATTATGTGTGGATTGTGGGCTTTGCGAGAAAATCTGTGCTTTTCATGAGGATTACGATAAAAGCTTGAATTTGGCAAAGCCGTTGGCTTATGCTGCGAAACACAAGAATCCGGAGGAGATAACAGCTTCGCAGAGTGGGGCTGCGTTTGTTGCGCTTTCAGATATCATCTTGTCGCAGGGTGGGGTAGTCTATGGGGCTGGATATACCGGGCATTTCCGGGTAGTTCATAAGAAAGCAGCGACAAAGGCTGAACGAGATGAGTTCCGGGGGAGTAAATACGTGCAGAGTGATATGAATACCATCTTTAGGCAAGTGCGGGAAGACCTTAGAGATGAATCGCTCGTGCTTTTCTCCGGTACGCCTTGCCAGACGGCGGGACTTGCCTCTTTTATCGGTAAACGTTTAAGAGATCGTTTGTTCTTGATGGATATAGTTTGCCATGGTGTACCCGCTCCATTTGTTTGGCGGGATTACCTCGATTATCTGGAGGCAAAAGAGGGCATGAGAATCACGGCGGTTAATTTTCGGGATAAGAAAAGATTTGGCTGGCGTTCGCACGTAGAATCGTTTTTATTCGCTAATACATACACCTATACATACACCTATACATTTTATACCCATATTATGCTCCGCCGTTCATGCGGCGAGTGTCCTTATACGAACACGAACCGCCCATCGGATGTAACCGTGGCGGATTTCTGGGGAATAGAGAAAACGGTTGCGGCTACTCTTGGTGCGGATAACAAGGGCTGTTCACTGATTTTGCTCAATACGGATAAAGGTAAGGAATGGTTTGAGCAAGCTAGGAAAAGCATGGAATGTATGGCTGTTCCGTTAGAGGATTGTTTGCAACCCCAATTGCGCCATCCATCAGTGTTGCATCCAAAGCGAATCGCTTTTGAGGAGGACTATGCAAGATTAGGCTTTGAGAGAGCCTTGAAGAAGTATGGACTTCTTGGATGGAAAGCGGAAATCGGAGCATGTAAAAAGCATATTGTCAGATTGCTTTTGGATTTGTTACCTGTAATGGTTGTTCAAAAGCTAAAAAAAATTCGTGGAAAATAATGAAGATAGGAATTGTTACAATTTATAATGTTCCAAATTATGGAGCTATTTTGCAAGCTTATTCATTAGCTGAATATTTACGAAGAGAGGGGCATGAGGTCGTTTTATTTAATGTAGATTCACCTAAGAGACACCCTTATATATATAAATTAAAACGCTTGTTTAAATTAGGTTTTATAGATAAGTTTCAACAAAGGAATTATCCTGCTATAACTTCTAATCTTAATGAAGAAGTTGATATTTATATGGTAGGGAGTGATCAAGTGTGGAATATAGAGATAACACAGGCTGATTATGATAAGTACTTTCTTGCATTTGCCTTACATAATCGAAAAGTTTCTTATGCTGCAAGTTTTGGAAATAATGAATGGGATTTTCCTTCTAAAAGAAATGAAATCAGAGGCTTTCTTAGTGCTTTTAAGTATATAACAGTTAGGGAAGAAATGGGGGTAAATATTTTAAAGGACGAGTTTAATATGAAAGGGAATTGTGTATTAGATCCTTGCTTTTTGTTAGGTGGAAATGATTTTCTTTTTGGAAAAATCATAGAGTCAAAAAAAATATTGGTATCGTACAAATTGAGTTATGATAGATTTTATGATTTGGAACTTAGAAAGTTAGGGAAGATGCTAGGTTGTAAAGTGAATAGGTTAAGATATAAATATGTAAGCTCGCTACCTAATTGTAAGGATTTAAATGTTGGTTATTGTGATGTGGAAGAGTGGTTGTATTCTATTGCCTCAGCTAGTTATGTTGTAACAGACTCTTTTCATGGAATGGTCTTTTCTATTTTGTTTAAAAAGCAGTTTGTTATATTTCCGTTGAATCCTAAACGTTCTTCTCGCATAGATGATTTACTTAAAAAATTGAATATGTTACATCGAAAGGTTTATTCGTGGAATGATGCCAATAACTTGTTCGGTTCAGCACCTATAGATTATTCTATTGTACATGAGAGACTTTCTATTTTACGCCAGAAATCAATCTGCGAATTGCAAAATATGTTATCATGAATATTCTATTTTATCAGATGGGACTCTCTCCTGTTGGAGGTGGGGTCGAAAGGGTTACGTTTAATATATCAAGAGAGCTTTGCCGAAGAAATATAAATATTTATGTAGCATATTGGAATAAAGAATCCGATGATGGGCAAAATTATGATGGAATTTATAAGGGAATAATATGTCAACCTTTAATAGATAAACAGGCAATCAAACGTTTAAAAGACTTTATTCTCAGTCATGATATAGAAATCATTGTTAATCAACGGGCTGAAAATGTTCGGATCACAAAAAAATTGTATAAGTTGAAATTACAATGCCATATTAAACTATATTCTTTTCTACATCTGTGTCCAACAGCATCAAGGGATGGGAGTCATTATACAGATTATCGTTTTCCTTCTCTTATAGTACGAAGTATTTTGAAGCGTATTTTGTTGTGTCTTTTCCAATATGACAGATACAGATTGACTTACGCTTACAACTGTTCTGATAAAATAGTTTTGCTTTCAGAACGTTTTAAGAAAGATTTTATATCTCTACTTGATATGAAATTTGTTGATGAACATAAGCTTTGTTTTATTCCCAATAGTTGTTCTTTTGATGAGTTTTATAATCCAAATTGTTTGAAAGATAAAAGAAAGATTATATTGGTTGTATGCAGAATGGTTGAAAATAATAAAAGAGTTCTTTTCTCTATCGATTTGTGGAGACGCATTTACTTAGATTATCCTGATTGGCAGATGGTGATAATAGGAGATGGACGAGATCTTGATAAATATAAGATGTTTGCGAAGATGTATGGATTGAAGAATCTAGTTTTTACTGGAAAAATAGACCCATTACCATTCTATAGAGAAGCGTCAGTCTTTTTAATGACATCCCGATTTGAAGGATTTGGCATGACTTTATTGGAATCACAGCAAATGGGGGTTGTTCCAATTGCTATTGATACTTATAAATCATTACATGATATTGTTCAAGATAATTATAATGGGGTGATTGTGAAAAATGAAGACTTAGATGAAATGGATCGATGTGTTCGAAGAGTTCTTGATGATGAGGATTTGCGCACTAAAATAGCCTATAATGAGATTAATAGTAGTAAGCGTTTTAAACCATCTGTAATTATAGAGTCTTGGATGACCTTACTGAATAGTTGATAATTTCTATTGCTAATTAAAATAGGAGGACAGTTTTATGAATAATAGAGTGATTCCATTACATTTAGTGGATTTTAGAAATTTTTATTTGGATATTGTACTCTTTTTAATTTCCCCCGTTCTATCTCTTTATGTATCTTTTAAAAATCTGACTTATAATCGCAGATCTATCTATATAATTGGTGCATTTTTTTGTCTTTTTGGATCGTTTCTTCCTCCCTCTCAAGATGCCTATAGGTATAGAGAAATGTATTATGATACTTCAGACGTAACTATTCACTTGTTTAGTGAGGAGGGAAAGGATTTTCTTTTGCCTTTGTTGATGCGTCTATTTAATTATTTGGGATTTTCGTTTGAGAATTTTCGTTTTGTATTACTGTTGTTTTGCTATGTATTATGGATACAAATATTTTTGTTCTTTATAGATCGGTTTTATTTTTCTAAAAAGAATTATGCTTTATTGGTTGTTTGCATGCTTTTTTGTATTCGTATTTATTCGCTTTCGTATGGAATACGTTTTGCAGTTGCAAGTATATTTTTTATATATTCATTTTTTTTATTCTTTTTCGTGCGAAAAAGATTTAAGTCTTTTACTTTTTTATTGTTAGCTTTATGTATGCATTTTTCTATTATATTAATGATATTATTATTTCCTGTGACTTTTTTGTTGAAATGTTTACGTGTGAGTTTTAAAAAGAAAGTGTTATATATATTGTTGCTTACTCCAATAATTTCTTCAGCTTTAACTGATACGGTGGAGTTGTTTTCTGTAATGACGGGAAACGAGTTTATGTCTGGTTATGCAAATGCGTATATAGAAGGAACTTGGGGAACAAATGAGATGTTAAGCTGGCTAAGCTTTAATGGACTGTGTTATACTTTTGGTCGAATTCTTCCTTTGTTGTTCATCATAGCCTTCTGCTGTTGTTTTAACTGTAATTCATTCTTGGCCAATTTTTTCTTGTCTACATTGTTATTGTTAGAAATTAGTTTGTCCTCGCTAAGTTTGATATTGAGATTTTCTAATATTTCGATTATGCTTGGATTTATTTTAATCCTCTGCAATATAAAGAATATAAGCATGCAGTTGATGAAGATGAAAATACTTTCTTTTTCTTTTGTATTTGTTTTTATCCTTTATTCTTATGCCATGAGGGATGATTTGATTAATGGAAAACAATATAAGGCAATACTCTGTCCCATAAGTACTTTTTTTACGGATCAGTATCCAGATACTTGGGTGCGTGAAAAATTGCATTTGGATGGAATATTTGTTAATTCTACAATGGATCATTAATTGAATTTATCATATTTTACTTATGAAAATCTATTTTTTTGTTTCTGATATGTCAGGACGAGGGGGAACTGAACGTACGACGGCATTATTGGCAAATACTTTTGTTAGAAAAGGACATGATGTCTCAATCGTATCTCTTATTGATGAGAATAAGGATTGTGTATATGAACTTGATAGTAAAATAGATCTTGTTTATTTAGCAACTCCAAGTCCTAATTATCTAAAAACACGTATCAATCGTTTGTTTTTGTTGTTGAGGGCTTTTATTAAGATTCTTCTTAATTATTCTTTTAAAGATAATGATTCTATTATAATATGTCAAGGTTTTTTATCAAGTGTTTTTGTCTGGTTTTCGCTCAATGCAAATAGATCTATAGCTTGTGAACATTATAAGTATGAGGTGTATAATAGTGCGCTTAGGGCTTTTCGTAATTTTATTTATAAGAGTTTTATGACTGTGGTTGTATTAACCGACAATGATGCAAAAAGATTTAAGCTACATAAAGTAAATGCCTATGTAATCCCCAATATGACTTCATTTGGTATAAAGCCTAATCGAGTCGCAAATGCTAGACGAATGATTACCGTTGGTCGGTTACATCCTCAAAAAGGGTATGATTTGTTATTGTCTGCATTGGTCTCTGTTTTTGAGAGATATCCTGATTGGTATATTGATATTTATGCTGATGGAGATGAGGCATATGGTTTATTACTAAAGAAACAAGTTTCTGATCTAAATTTGCAGTCAAACGTATTCTTTAAAGAATTTTGCACAGATATTCAAAAAGAATATCTGAATTCATCTTTTTATGTTATGTCTTCTCGGTATGAAGGTTTTCCAATGACATTATTAGAGGCTATGGCCTGTGGGCTTCCTGTTGTCTCGTTTCAATGTCCGGAGGGACCTGCTGAACTATTGAAGGATAATGTGGGGCTTTTAGTTCCGCCTGAAGATGTTACGATGCTGTCTGAAGCTATTATTCGGATGATTAGAGATGAAAAACTTCGTGCGAATTGTACAGCGAAAGGTTTGAATGTTATACAAGCATATACGCCCGATAAAGTATATATAAAATGGTTGACTTTGTTTGAGAATATAAAAGAGAATAGATAAGATTTTTCTGATTTTGTTTTGAAGATATGAGATTGGTTATAGATTATAGATTGGCAGGATATTCGATGCGTGGAATGGCTAAATATTGTATTAGTATGACAAATGAGTTATTGAAGTCTCCACGTATGTCGGCTTTTGATATAATATTGTATGTAGATAAGAAGTGCAAGAAGGAACTGCTGCCTAATAGTGTAGAGTATAGAGTCTTGCCAACACGGAATTTTGTGTTTGGAGAACAAATTTTGTTACCTTATTTTCTTTATAGGGATAAAATTGATATTTTGTGGTCTCCTCATAATACATTCCCTCTCATAAAGATTCCTTCAGTAAAAATGTATGCAACTTGGCATGATTTGGTTGTTATGGATAAACGAATGAAGTGTAATACTTTATTGTCTTTTTTAAAACGTTCTTATTATAATCTAATAATGAGATATGGTTGGAAAAATTTAGATATGGTATGTACTGTTTCTGAATTTTCTAAGAAGGAGATATTAAATAAATTTCATTTTAAAAACATACTTATTACTCCTAATTGTATAGATGATTTCATCAAAAGCATTGATATAGAACTAAAAAATAAGAATTATTGTAGGGAGGATTTTTTCTTTACTGTTTCGGGAGAGTTCTGGTATAAAAATTTGGACTTTCTTTTTGATTGGTTTAGAAGTAATAGAAAATTTACCCTTAAGGTTGCTGGATTGAAACCTAATTCATTATTTTATAATAATTGCCCTGAAAATATTCAAATTCTACCATATAATATCCCTTTAGAAAAAATAATAGAATATTATTGTAGATGTAGGGCATTTTTATTTGTTTCAAAATATGAGGGATTTGGAATACCTATCTTAGAGGCAATGGCCTGTAATTGTAGATTGATAGTTTCTAATGTGGCATCTATACCTGAGGTTTGTGGTGATAATGGATTATATATTGATCCATATGATGTTAATACTTTTTCCGAGGCAATGAATAAAATAGATGATTTTGAAATTGATAAGAATAAGCGTTTACATCAAATTGAAAAGTTCTCAAATTGGGAGAAATCTGCAAATACGTTAATTGATGCTTTATTGGGTGATAAATTAGAATAAGATTGTAGTTTTTTATATTGATTTTTGATGTTACCCCTTGTCTCCATTATAGCCCCGTGTTATAATGCCGCCTCTTTTATATCCCAAGCGATTGAGTCTGTATTGGCACAATTGTTTGGGAATTGGGAGATGCTTATCGTAGATGATTGCTCTAGTGATGATTCGCTTGTAATCATTCAAAAGTATGCTGAACAAGACTCTCGTATCCGGTATCTCAAGACGGATGAGCCTTCTGGGTCTCCTACCTTGCCTCGAAATAAGGGGATAAAAGAGGCAAAAGGACGGTATATCGCCTTCTTAGATAGTGATGATATGTGGTTACCGAATAAGCTAAGCGATCAGTTAAAAGTTTTTGAAAAGTCTGAGGTCGCTATTGTTTTCTCTAATTATGAGAAAGTAAACTTAGATGGTGAGCGAAGCGGACGTGAGATAATAGCTCCTTGTGAGGTTGATTATCATTTGTTATTGAAAGGGAATTGCATAGGATGCTTGACAGCCATGTATGATTCAGCCTTGACGGGAAAGATGTTTTTCAAGGAAATTGGCCATGAGGACTATGTATGTTGGCTTTCTATCTTAAAGCAAGGGTATAAAGCGCAGAACACAAATACGGTGACGGCTCTTTACCGAGTTGGTGACCATTCGGTCTCTTCGAATAAATTAAAAGCCATGCGTTGGCAGTGGAACATTTTGAGAAATGAGATGGATTTGCCGGTGTATAAGGCTGTTTATTATTTTATTCATTATGCGATTAGAGCTTTTGCTAAGGCTATGAGGTGATCTTACTCAGTGAAATATTTGTATGCCTTAGATCTAGTGCTTACTCATAGACAAACTGTCTTGTAAAATAGAGGGCGATATTCTACTTCCAGCTTATGGAAAGTAAAATATCGCCCTCTATTAGTGTAGAAAAAATTGAGTATTTCATAGAATGAAAACTATAATCGGAGACTTGTTCCGGAAAAAAGTTCTATCTTTGTTCAATAACAGGTGTAGTAAGAAAAAAGGTTATGACGACTATGCGTAAATTACCGATAGGAATACAGAGTTTCGAAAATATTCGGAATGAGAACTATTTATATGTGGATAAGACTGCCTTGATTTACCAATTGGTGACGAAAGGTAAGCCTTACTTTCTGAGTCGTCCTCGCCGTTTTGGGAAAAGTTTATTGATATCTACGTTAGAAGCGCTATGGTTTTCTGAACTTTATAACTCCTTTTTATTCATCTATATCTGATGAGGAAAGAGGCGTACGCTGAAAAACTGGAGGCTAAATGCGAGGGGAAAGATTAGGAGCGTCTTTTATGTCAAACCCCATTCGTATGTAAGTGAGTTTGAGCATATTTGTGTTGACTTTAAATGTAAATAGATTATATGGAAAAACAAAAACAACAACCCCAGCGGTTGCAATCATTGGATGCCCTTAGGGGTTTTGACATGCTCTTTATTATGGGCGGTGCTTCTTTATTTGTCGCTTTGGCGACATTGTTTCCGAATCCTTTTTTTCAGGCGATAGCCGGGCAGATGGAACATGTGGAATGGAACGGATTGGCGCATCACGACACGATCTTCCCATTGTTCCTCTTTATTGCGGGTATCTCGTTTCCGTTCTCACTAGAGAAGCAACGAGGAAAAGGTATGACGGAAGGGGCGATTTATAAGAAGATCGTCCGTCGGGGGATTACCTTGGTTTTCTTGGGATTGGTATATAACGGGCTATTGTCGTTCGAATTTGACCACCTGCGTTGCGCAAGCGTGCTGGCGCGTATTGGGTTGGGATGGATGTTTGCGGCCTTGTTGTTTGTCCGTTTCGGTTGGAAAGCGCGTGCGGGGATAACGGCTCTTATCTTGGTTGG
>ERZ780202.1682-NODE-1682-length-11291-cov-3.021360_pt1 | contig 11291 bp, 9 predicted proteins | sample MGYA00510978_ERZ780202 | MGnify/ENA primary metagenome ERZ780202 (study PRJEB29588, sample SAMEA2155689) | human gut metagenome | biome: human gut; feature: human-associated habitat; material: faeces | place: Denmark | collected 2008/2010 ...
CGGCTACAATGTGGGCAGAACCACCGCCAACGGATTATGGCAGAAAAGCCAGCACATCTCCGAAGCCGAAGCAAAGCCCGGTGATCTGGTCTTTTTCAAAGGCACCTACGACACTCCCGGCATGAGCCATACGGGAATCTATCTCGGCAACGGCATGATGGTCAGCGCCGGAGACCCCATCAAGTACGCAAACATTCACTCGTCCTACTGGGAGAAGTATCTCGCAGGTTTTGGGCGGCTTTCAAAATGAAATGGAGGATTTTTATGGGTGAAAGACTGGAAAAGCTCAAGGCGATGCTCAAAAAGGAGCAGGAACGCCGCATCAAGCTGAACAACCGCATTGCGATTCTGGAACGGCGCATTCAGGAGGAATCGGCGGCAGAAGTTGCCGACATGGTGCGCACTGCCAATGTGACCCCGGAACAGCTTGCAATCCTGCTGCGGCAGGCGGCAACTATGCCCCCGACCCCGGCTGCGCTGTCCGCAGTCGGCGCAGAGTTTGACAAGGAGGAAATCAACGATGAGATTTAAGAAAATTGGTGCGCTGTTGCTGTCGGCGGTGCTGTGCATCGGCATGGCAGCTCCGGCATTCGCTTATGGGGATGATACCGCGCCGGTGGAACCGCCTGTTCTGCCGGAAGTCGTGGAGGAAGATGTTGTTACCATCACGGATGAAACCTCCGGCGCACTGACCCCGAAGGGCAATCTGACACTGGTGGACGATTACCACACCAATTATTCGGATGGTTCCGGGCAGCAGTTCATCACGCTGGTATCGAAATCGGGTGCGACATTTTATCTGGTAATCGACCGGAACAGTAAAGGCGCACAAACCGTACACTTTATGAATCTGGTGGATGAAGCCGACCTGTTGGCTCTGATGGAGGAAGAAGCTGCCGATGCCTACACTGCGGAGAAAGAAGCAGCGGCACAGGCTGAACTGGACAGGCTGAAAGCCGAGGAAGAAGCCAAGAAAGCCGAAGAAGAAGCGGCAACCGCTGAACCGCCCAAGGAAAACAAAATCACAAAGTATGCAGGCGCATTTCTGGGCATAGTCGCCCTGATTGCGCTGGCTGCGGGCGGCGGCTTCTATTTCTATCGCCAGCAGATGCAGAAGAAAAAGGCAGAAAAAGAAGCCCTTGACCCCGATGTAGATTACACCGAGGACAAGGGCGATTTTGAGATTCCGACCGATGTGCCGGACGAGGATGAAGCCCCGGACGAGCAGGACACCGAACCTATCTGATTTTAAGGCGGCGTTTGCCGCCGTACATATTGCAATCAGAAACAGATTGGAGGGATTTTTATCGCAAAATTAGTCGTGGCAGAAAAGCCATCTGTCGCTATGTCCTATGCAAAAGTCCTTGGTGCGACAAACCGCAAAGACGGTTATCTGGAGGGCAACGGCTATCTGGTTAGTTGGTGCATCGGGCATTTGGTAGAGCTGGCACCGCCCAACATCTACGACGCCAAGTACGTCAAGTGGAGCATCGCAGACCTGCCCATCCTGCCGCAAAAGTGGCAGTATCTGGTGTCTGCCAGCACCAAAAAGCAGTTTGGCATCCTGCAAAAGCTGATGCACCGCCCGGATGTGGATAGCATCGTGAACAGTTGCGATTCCGGACGTGAGGGCGAACTCATCTTCCGGCTGGTGTACCAGCAAGCGGGCTGCAAAAAGCCGTTCTCTCGCCTGTGGCTTTCCAGCATGGAGGATGCCGCTATCCGGGAGGGCTTTGCAAACCTACGCCCGGATTCGGACTATGATGCGCTATACCAATCGGCCCTCTGCCGCGCAAAGGCAGATTGGCTGGTGGGCATCAATGCAACACGGCTGTTTTCGGTGCTGTACCACAAGACCCTGACCGTGGGCCGGGTGCAGACCCCGACACTGAAAATGCTGGTGGACCGGGATGCAAAAATCCTGCGCTTCCAGAAAGAAAAGTATTACACGGTCGGCATCCAGTCCGGCAGCCTGAAAGCAGACAGTGGGCGCATTGCGGATGCAGAAACCGCAAATTCTCTCAAAGAAAAATGCACGGGTGCAGTTGCCGTCTGTACTTCTGTCAAGCGGGAGAAAAAGACAGAACAGCCGCCCAAGCTCTATGACCTGACCACCTTGCAGCGGGAAGCAAACCGCCTGTTCGGCTTCACGGCAAAGCAGACCCTTGATTATGCCCAGCAGCTTTATGAAAAGAAACTGCTGACCTATCCCCGCACGGACAGTCAATATCTGACCGAGGATATGGGCCAGACAGTACAACATCTTGTGTCTGACCTGCTGAGGCTGCTGCCCATTGCCCAAGGGCTTGCACTTACCCCGGATGTGGGCCGGGTGCTGAACAGCAAAAAGGTATCGGACCACCACGCCATCCTTCCCACGGCCGAATTTGTAAAACAGGGCTTCACCGGCCTTGCGGAAAGTGAGTGCAAGCTGATGAACCTTGTCTGCTCCAAGCTGCTCTGCGCCGTGGCTGCACCCCATGAGTACGAAACTGTGACTGCTGTGTTCTCCTGTGCAGGGAACGAGTTCGCCGCCAAAGGAAAGACTGTGCTTGTCCCCGGTTGGAAAGAGATCGACCAGCGGTTCCGCTCCACCCTGAAAGCAGACGGTGAAGAAGAAACGGAAACCCTGAACACCCTGCCGGAACTGACCGAGGGACAGAACTTTTCCGTGACAACTGACATTTTGGAACATTTCACGTCCCCGCCGAAAGCCTACACCGAAGATACGCTCCTGTCAGCAATGGAGCGGGCCGGGGCCGAAGATATGCCGGAGGACAAGGTGAATTGCTCCGCAGGAGCAAGAGAGGGTGGCCTGGGCCATGCGGAACGCAAGGGGCTGGGTACGCCCGCCACCCGCGCCGCAATTCTGGAAAAATTGGTGCAAATGGGCTTTGTGCAGCGCAAGGGCAAACAGCTTGTCCCCACCAAGGACGGCATCAATCTGGCGGTGGTTCTGCCGGAAAGCCTGACCTCTCCCGCCCTGACCGCTGAATGGGAAAACCGTCTGACCGAGATTGCCAAGGGCAATGCAGACCCGGACGAGTTCATGGCCGAAATTGAAGCGCAGGTGCGTCAGCTGGTCAAGACCTATTCTTGTATCAGTGCAGATAAGCAAAACCTGTTCCAGTCGGAACGGGTTATTATCGGCAAGTGTCCCCGGTGCAGTGAAAACGTCTATGAGGGCAAGAAAAACTTCTACTGCGGGAATCGTAGCTGTCAGTTCGTGATGTGGAAGAATGACCGCTTCTTTGAGCAGCGCAAAAAGGCGTTCACACCGAAGATCGCCGCTGCTCTGCTCAAAGACGGCAAGGCAAAAGTCAAGGGCCTCTATTCCGAAAAGACAGGCAAAACCTATGATGCAATGGTGCTTCTGGCAGATACGGGAGGCAAGTACGTCAATTACCGGGTAGAGCGCAAAGAGTAAGGCAAAAATACGAGGGCCGGTTATGGTAAGGTGAAGCATTCATTTTGCCATAACCGGCTCTCTCTATCCGTAGGATAGCAAAAAAAGGAGTGTGACCAAATGAGCGAATTATTTTCCATCCAGCTGCAAAATCGGCAGCAGCAAGGCAGGGATGGCGTCTGGCTGGACCTGCCCACTACAACCGAACAGGTACAAGCGGCCCTGCGGCAAATCGGCATTTCGTCCGATAATCCGCAGGGCCTTTTCATTTCCGGCTACTTTGCCGAGGAAGAAAAGCGTTTTGCGATTCCCTACAACATGGTACTGGCATCCAATGTGGACGAACTGAACTTTCTGGCATCACGACTGGAAACACTCTCTACCGGGGAACGCGCAGAGCTGAACGCCGCCCTGCAAGTCCCGCAGAGTGAGCTTTCCAGCATCGGGAGAATCACCGACTTTCCCGAAAACGTGGACTATTATGTGCATCTGCCGGATGTGCGCGGCCCTGCCCAGCTGGGCGACTACTATCTGAACCGTTCCGGCATGGTGGATATGCCGGAGGAATGGAAAGGCGGCATCGACACGGCACAGTTTGGCCGGTATGTGGCCCAGCAGGAGCAGGGCGTGTTTACCGAGTACGGCTATCTTGTCAAAAGCGGGGACGAGTGGCAGAAAGTCCACGAGGGCCAGTCTGTGCCGGAGGAATACCGGGTGCTGTCCTTTCCTGCACCGGAAATCCTGCGGGATGCGGCCAACATCCCGCCGCCTGTTCAGCCTGAAACGGAACCGCAGAAAGTTATTCCCATTATCCTGAACGGCAAAGACAGCGCAGAGAGAATGAAAGAAATTACGGACCGGCTGGAAACAGGGATTCAAGAGCTGTTCGACAGCGACCGCTACAAAGCCTACCTCACCACGATGGCGAAATTCCACAATTACAGCTTCAACAACACCTTGCTGATCGCCATGCAGGGCGGTCAACTGGTGGCGGGCTTCAACAAGTGGAAGGACACGTTCCACCGCACCGTGAAAAAGGGCGAAAAGGGCATCAAAATCCTTGCCCCTGCGCCCTATAAAGTCAAACAGAAGATGGAAAAGCTGGACGAACAGGGCAAGCCTGTTCTGGATAAGGACGGCAAGCCGCTGACCGAGGAAAAAACGGTGCAGATTCCGGCCTTCAAGGTGGTGTCCGTGTTCGATGTCAGCCAGACCGAGGGCGAACCACTGCCGTCCATTGCCGTGGATGAACTGTCTGGCAGCGTGCAGGACTATCAAGATTTTTTCAAGGCGTTGGAGCAGACTTCCCCGGTGCCCATCGGGTTTGAGGACATCGAGGGCGGGGCGCACGGCTATTTTCATCTGCTCGACAACCGCATTGCCATCCAAGAGGGCATGAGCCAGTTACAGACCATCAAAACAGCCATCCATGAAATTGCCCATGCAAAGCTGCACGCCATCGACCCAGACGACCCGGAACAGGCCAACCGCCCGGACAGCCGCACCCGCGAGGTGCAGGCCGAAAGTGTGGCCTATGCCGTCTGCCAGCACTATGGGCTGGACACGTCCGAGTATTCCTTTGGCTATGTGGCCGGGTGGAGTTCTGGCCGGGAACTGGCGGAACTGAAAGCCTCTCTGGAAATTATCCGCAGCGCGGCCCATGAGCTGATCTCCGCGCTGGACGAACATCTGGCAGAACTGCGCCAGCAGCGGGAAACAGAACTTTCCACTGCACAGGAGGCTGCATTTGCGCTGGATAATGGCAATACGCTGTTCATCCAGAACTGCGATTCTGGCTATGACTACACTCTGTATGGCCCGGACCACACGGCTCTGGACGGAGGCCAGCTGGACGCGCCCGGTCTGACCCTGCCGGATGCCGGGCAGGAAGCGCTTAATCTGCTGGGGCAGACAGCCCCGGTGTCGGAAGTCCTGTTGGGCGATAAGCTAGCGGCATTCCAAGAGGCCGCAGAAAAGGCCAACGAAATTCCAGAACCTGTTAAAATTCCAGACCCCGCCGCAGAGCCCACGGTCACGATTCTTTGGAGCGAAAGCGACAAGCTGCAGGACGGCGAAAACATGCCGCTGTCCGTGGCGAATCGTGTTTTTGAAGAACTGGACACAGCCCAGCATACGGAACGGGAAAAAGACGGTTATACAGGCGGCTGGTACGACAAGACCGCGTTCCGCATTGATTTTACCCTGAACGGCCAGCCGGACAACTACGAGGGGCGGCAGGATTTTGGTGACGGAGAGGGTTCTTTGGTTCAGCACATCCAGAACTACCACGAATACTACGCCAAGGACGAGAACTGGAAAAATTTTGTTCTGCACAACAAAGGCCCGGAAGCGTGGGAACAGGACAAGGCAGAGCGGGAAATGGTGCTGACCGAATTTATTCCATACCTCAAACAGCATTGCAATCTTTCGGCTATGGAGCAAACCGCTGCTACTTTGCGGGAGGAACAGAACGCTTCGCCGGAACAGACTGCCTACTATAACGCCGTTGTGACCTATGTGCAGGACTGCCGCCCGCTGCTCAACCAAGGCCAGTACAGCTTGCCGGAACCGCCCAAGCTGACCGACTTTGACCAGAGCTTGCAGGACTACAAGGCGCAGGTGCAGGCCGAGATCGCGCAGGAAGCGGCTGCTGCCGGAATGACCGTAGAGGAATACGCAGCGGCAGGATTTGAAGCACCGCAGCAGGACAGCTTTTCCATCTACCAGCTGCGCAATGAGGATTCCACCCACGATTACCGTTTTGAACCTTACGACCGCCTGCAGGCCGCCGGCCAGACCGTAGACAAGGCCAATTATGCAGAAGTTTACTCTGCGCCGCTGGCTGCTGGCACCACGTTGGAGGATATTTACCGCACATTCAATGTGGAGCATCCGGCAGACTTCAAAGGACATTCGCTGTCTGTTTCGGATGTGGTGGTGCTGCATCAAAACGGGCAGGACACCGCCCACTACTGTGACAGTGTGGGCTTTCAGCAGGTGCCGGAGTTCTTACGGGAAAACCCGCTGCGCACCGCAGAGCTTTCCACCGAACAGAACGAAAACATGATTGACAGTGTGCTGAACAATGCGCCCTCTTTAAGTGAGTTGGAAGCCAAAGCAAAGGCCGGAGAACAAATTTCTCTGACAGACCTTGCCGCCGCAATCAAGACGGAAGAAAAGGCACCCAAAGCCAAGAAGTCCCGCACAGCCAAACCGAAAAAGCCGTCCATCCGGGCACAGCTGGATGCCGCGAAAAAGGAACAGAGCAAACAAACGCCGCCACGGGAAAAGACAAAGGAAATGGAGGTCTGACACATGAATTTTAGCGTGGAAGAAGAAAATTTGATCTGTATGTACCACACCTCTGACCGCCGCCGAACGATGGCGCGGATGCTGACCGCCCTGCCGGACATGGACACGGAAATGCGGCGGCTGGCAAACGGCACCATTGCAAAGTTGGAGCGCATGACCGATGCTGACTTTGACGGACAGAGGTTTGATTTCACGGGTGAGTGATACCGCCAGCTTGGCAACCACACATTATTTTCAATCAAAGTAATGTGCCATTGTCAACACAGAAATAGCCGGACACGGTGGCCTTGTGGCTGCTGTGTCCGGCTATTTTTCATGTATCAGTCTTTATCTTTTTTCTCGGTGGGATTTTCCGGCAGTTCGGCGGCATCTTCTACAATGTCGGTCACAAGCTGCTGGAAGTCAAACGCATTCTTTTCTGTGATAACAGGCTTGCCGGTTTCCGCTTCAAGAGCCTGCCGCGCAATGCCGGCCACCTTGCCGCCGCGTTTGGCAACCTGCTTGTTTTCTTCAAAGGTCTGTGGCTTTGCAGTTTTGGAAATATCCGTGGTGGAGGCTTCCGCCAGCATGGTCAGCACAAGTTCCAAATCAGTCATATTGTCCCGGAGATTTTCTTTCGTCAGACCTTTCAGCCGCTTGTACTGCCCTGTGGTCATGCCAGACCATGCGCGGGAGATTTCATCGGTCAGGATGGCGTACTCCTTGCCTTTTTGCACCCCGCGCTTCTTCCATTCGTCTGTCAGTTCGTTTCGGATACGGATTGCCAAAAGCCGCTGGTGAATCCATTCTTCGGAGTAGCCTTTCTTCAAATAGGTATCAAGTGCGCGGTCGATGGCCTGTTCCGGGTCGATGGTTTCCTCGATGCGTTCCTTGCCTACCATTGCCAGCCATGCCTTGAACGGCTCAGCTTTCGGAGATGGGATTGACTGGATGATACGCAAAAGTTGTTCTGTGCTGGCAACATCCGTCAGTCTTTTCTTTCCATCCGGGGACAGCAATTTCAACTGTACGATTTTTTCGTACACTTCAACTGCACCCTCAATTTTCAGCTTACGTTTCAGGTCGCTCCAATATCGCCGCGGATTAGCGGTATCTGTTAAAACGGAGATAACATCAATAATCGAAAAATACCATTCTTCCTTTTCTGCATCCCATGCAGTACGGATTTTCTGATCTTCAAAAAGCTGGATAGAGCTGTTATCGTTCACTTCTGCCATAGAGGGTTCCTCGCTTTCGTTGTCTAAGTCTATTTTACATGATTTCGGGTGGAAACGCCACCCGGTCTAAGCGTTTGGGGTTCAAAAATCCGAACAATATTTTGTGCAGATTTACCGTTCCTGCATCTGCTCCTTTCCCGGTGTTGTCCGCAGGATGCCGTCCACATTCTGCTTTATAATGCCATACTCCTGCATCTGGCGTTTGACTTCGGCGTACTGCTGTTGCAGTTGCTTTTTCTGCTCGGCCAATAGCTTATACTCGGCTTTCAGGGCGTAGAGATCGGGCAGCTTTTGAAAGCCCTGCTCTTTTAGAGCTTTCGCCGCTGCTTCATAGAGAATCAAGGTTCCTTCATGCTTACGTCGGAACTGCTTTTTGTCAGCAGCCCGCTGATACTCCTGCAACAGTGGGTGCAGTTCCTTACAGGTGGTGACATCCTTTATCAGCACGGCCATTTCTGCAAGCCGGCGCTCTGCTGCTTTCAATGCGGCGGCAGCTTCGGTGCTGGCGGCGGTGATCTCGGCTACCCGGCTTTCCAAATCCGGGTAGCTTTCGATTTCATGCTCAGTCAGGAAGTTCAGCGTCCGGGCAGCCTGTTTCAGATTGTGGAGTTTTGCCCACTTCTCATACCCTGCGGACTGTTGGACCTTGATGCTGTTCTCCAAATCAATCCGCAGCGAAATTTTGCGGTTTTCTTTGGGCTTCCGCTCCGCAAACCGCCCTTTGATGCGCTCGGTGATAGCTTCCTCGGTGTAGGCTTCGCCCAGCGTTTTGCAGCGGGTGAACCGCTCCTGTCCGGGCGCGCGGAATGAAACGTACTTACCCCGTTTGACCTCATAGCCCTGCTCCTGCAGGAGCCGCAGAAAATCGTCAAAATCCTTGGCCTGCGGGATGGTGGTATCTATGACAGCTTTCAGCTTCGCCTTCCAGCTTGTGCCCTTGCGGTGTGCGTCCCACTCGGCATAGCTCTTGCCCCGGTCTTGACCGGGTATTACCACAGACAGGCCGTGTTCCTTGCACAGTCGGTCACTGGTACGTCGGATGTAGGCATAACTTTGTCTGTTGGAAACATACTTTCGTTGGTTCACCATGTCCACGGCACAGAAGATGATGTGATTATGGACGTGTCCTTTATCAATATGCGTGGTCAGCACATAAGGGTATTTGCCTTGCAGGACTTCATCTGCAAGCTGTCGGCCAATCTCGTGGGCCTGCTCCGGCGTGGTTTCGCCCGGCGCAAAAGACTGTATCAAGTGGTGGGCCAGATTGTTGCCTTTCTGCATGGCCTGTGACAGCAGCAGTTCAAATTCGATGTCGGCGGTTTCGTAGGAGCAGGCAAAGGAGGACACCAGCATTTTTTCATCTGTCTTAGCTGGATTCTCGATGTAGTCCAGTGCCTTTTTCAGCGTTGACTTGATAGGATGTATCTTTGTAACTGCCATATCTGCGCCAATGCTCCTTTGATGTCTGCAACATCTTGTGTGTACAGCGGCCCCATGCTGTTCAGCCGCCGCGCGATCTGATTGACGTTGACACCAATCTTCTGCAATTCGGCGGTCTGTGCCCGGATGTCGGTGGTGTCGATGTGGACAACATAACCATCTATCGCCATCTTTCGCAGATAGGCGGCCATATTCCGGGTTGGTATCAATTTCATTTTTTCTCGAATCAACCTCCGTTCTTCTTCCGTCACATAAAATTTGACCTGCACGGTTCGTTTTCTGCCTTCCATTCGTTTTACTCTCCTCGTATTATAAAGTAGTAGTTATTAAAGTCCCTCTCCAAGGACAAAATGCTACAATAGACAAGGTGCTGTGGATTGGTTTAAACCTCCTACCGCAAGACGGTTTCGGAAAGGCTCCAACCACGGCTCTTTGTTTTTAGTGTTAATCAGTTAGATACCGCCAGACGGTTTATATAGAACGAGGTTACATAGCAAAGAGGTGTGGCTCTAAGCAGCACTGTAAAATAAAACGCCGGAGGTAAAAAGAAATGATTTTTGTTGGTATCGATGTTGCAAAGGACAAGCACGATTGCTTTATCCTCAACTCGGAAGGAACGGTCTTGGCAGATGTATTTACCATTGCCAATAACCGCATCGGTTTTGAGACGCTTCTTTCAAGAATCCAAAGCTGTTCCCAAGGCGAAAGCAAAATAAAAGTAGGGCTTGAAGCCACAGGACATTACAGCTACAATCTGCTGGGGTTTCTTTTAGACAGCGGCCTGGCAACCTATGTCATTAACCCTCTGCACACGAACCTCTACCGGAAAAGTCTCAGCCTGCGAAGAACCAAAACAGATCGGATAGACGCGCGTACCATTGCAATGATGCTCATGTCTGATGTGGACCTCAAGTCCCACTCAAATACAGCATACCACAATGAAGAGCTAAAGTCACTAACCAGATACAGATTTGATAAGGTAAAAGAGCGCGCCAAGCTGAAAAGCTCCGTTGCGCGGTTAGTGAATATTCTGTTTCCGGAGCTCGAAAAGCTGGTCTCAAGCCTGCACATCGCTGTTGTATACGCACTGCTGAGCAACTATCCGGGTGCAAGCTATATCGCAAACGCCAATACTGAAGAACTCGCTGAGACTCTTTGCACCGCCTCTAAAGGTCGTTATACCAAGTCTAAAACCGCGAAAATCCAAGTAGCCGCAGGGGTCTCCATTGGCTCGAAAATGCCTGCTAAGTCTATGGAGTTGAAACACACGATTGCTCTCATCCGCGAGCTGGACAAAGAAATTTCTGAGGTAGAATCCGCAATTGACAAGATTACATCTCAAATGGATTCTCCCATCTTTACAATCCCCGGTATTGGCCGACATATGGGTGCAATGATTCTTGCTGAAGTTGGAGATTTTTCCAACTTTGCAAGCGCAGACAAGCTGCTGGCTTATGCTGGACTCTCTCCATCTACATATCAGTCAGGGCAACTGCAAAACTGTTATGCTCACATGGAAAAGCGTGGCTCCAGATATTTGCGATATGCTCTTTTCAATGCCGCCAAATATGTTTGCCTTTGGTGTCCTACATTCTCGGCCTATCTTGAAAAGAAGCGTTCTGAGGGAAAGCATTACAATGTTGCCATCTCTCATGCTGCTAAAAAGCTGGTAAGGCTTATTTTTGCTATGCAGCGTTCTGGGGAAGCCTTCTTAGCTGATTATTAAGCGTGCGATTTTATACGGAGCGAGTATCCGACAACGGATGCTCTTGTTTGCTATACCAATTTTCACCACCTTAAAATTTCTCTCGAAAATTTTGTTTTGGGCCTTGACTTTTAATAGTTAGTCTTTCCGTTTTGAGGGTTTGGGACACTTCCCAACAAGCTGTTTTGCAGAGCAAAATACGGAAGTGGGG